>ENA-OPCZ01000748-OPCZ01000748.1-human-gut-metagenome-genome-assembly--contig:-NODE-748-length-19185-cov-17.458233_pt1 | contig 19185 bp, 14 predicted proteins | sample MGYA00241566_ERZ501483 | MGnify/ENA primary metagenome ERZ501483 (study PRJEB25962, sample SAMEA1965191) | human gut metagenome | biome: human gut; feature: human-associated habitat; material: faeces... | reverse complement strand
AAATTTACAAAGTCCTATTGAATATATAACGCGGGACGCGTCGCCCCCATTAGTGTTTGCGTTTGGTGCTTGAGTCCGTTCGCATGTTTATGTTTTACTGAACAGCAATGATTTTAATTAACAGATTGCATCATTGCAAAATTAGTTGTATCTGTCATGCACAGTAATCAAAAATTGTAGTTATTACAATTCGGTTAATAAAAGTAGCAGAAATGTTGCAGTTATTGTACTTTTTGCACTACCTTTGCACAAGGTAAGGCCGCGGTTCGGCATAATATTCAAACAAGGTTTGACATTCTGCACTCACCTTGCACTACCTTTGCACAAGGTAAGGCTGCGGCTCGGCAAAATATTCAAACAAGGTTTGACATTCTGCACTCACCTTGCACTACCTTGCCACACAAGAACAAGCTTACAAGACTATAGCAAGCTTTTATTATCTACAACAACTCTACTTTTTGAAAAAAACAATTTTGGACAACGTGCCTACACCATGCAACAAGCTCAAGGAAAAGACATTGAGACAACTGCGGGGTGTAGCCAATGTTCAATTTACTTTTAACCCTAAACCCTATAAACAAATGAACTTCATCGAAGGACCTTGGACTGAGCAAATCAACGTGACCGACTTCGTAAAGCGCAACATTACTCCCTACGAGGGTGATGCTTCTTTCTTGGTTGGCCCCACTGAACGCACACGCAAATTGTGGAACATCTGCTTGCAGGCACTTGAGGAAGAACGTGCCAACGGCGGTGTACGCTCACTCGACCCCGACACTGTGTCTACCATCAGCTCGCACAAGGCTGGCTATATTGATAAGGAAAACGAGCTGATTGTTGGTTTGCAAACTGACGAGCTGCTCAAGCGTGCCATCAAGCCCTTTGGCGGCATCAAGGTGGTAGAAAAGGCTTGTGCACAACAGGGACACCCCGTTAACGAACACGTGAAGGACATCTTTACACACTACCGCAAGACGCACAACGATGGCGTATTCGACGTGTACACCGAAGAGATCCGCCGTTTCCGTTCACTGGGCTTCCTCACCGGTTTGCCCGACAACTATGCCCGTGGCCGCATCATTGGCGACTACCGTCGTCTGGCTGTATACGGCATTGACCGCTTGATCGAGGCTAAAGAAGCTGACAAGAAAGCCATCGGCAGCCCCATGACCGACGACCGTATCCGTCTGCGCGAGGAGGTGGCCGAACAAATTAAGGCTTTGAAGGAAATGAAGGTGATGGGCGAATACTATGGCCTTGAACTTGGTCGCCCTGCACAGAACGCCCAGGAGGCTGTACAGTGGGTGTACATGGCATACCTCGCTGCTGTTAAGGAACAGGACGGTGCCGCCATGTCACTTGGCAATGTGTCATCATTCCTCGACATCTACATTGAGCACGACCTGAAGCACAACCTCATCGACGAGACTTTTGCACAGGAACTCATCGACCAGTTCGTTATGAAACTGCGCATGGTACGCCACTTGCGTATGGACGCCTACAACGAAATCTTTGCCGGCGACCCCACTTGGGTGACCGAATCACTTGGCGGCCGCTTCAACGACGGTACGCTCAAGGTTACCAAGACCTCGTTCCGTTTCTTGCAGACTCTCTACAACCTCGGCCCCTCACCCGAACCCAACTTGACCGTGCTTTGGAGCCCCGAGCTGCCCGAAGGTTGGAAGGAATTCTGCGCCAAGGTGAGCGTTGACACATCATCTATCCAGTACGAAAACGACACACTCATGCGCGAGGTGCGCGGCGAGGACGACTATGGTATTGCATGCTGCGTATCATACCAGGCCATCGGCAAGCAAATCCAATTCTTCGGCGCACGCTGCAACCTGGCCAAAGCCCTGTTGCTGGCCATCAACGGCGGCCGTTGCGAAAAGACTGGCACTGTCATGCTCGAAGGCATTCCCACACTCACCTCTGACGTGCTCAACTACGACGAGGTGCTCAAAAACTACAAGTTGGTGCTCAAGCAGATTGCGCGCATTTACAATGATGCCATGAACATCATTCACTACATGCACGACAAGTACTACTACGAAAAGGCACAAATGGCACTCATCGACACCAACCCTGCCATCAACATCGCCTACGGTGCTGCCGGCTTGTCTATCGCCATCGACTCTTTGTCTGCCATCAAGCATGCCAAGGTTACTGCCAAGCGCAACGACATCGGCCTGACAGAAGGTTTCGACATCGAAGGCGAGTTCCCCTGCTTCGGCAATAACGACGACCGTGTTGACCACCTTGGCGTTGACTTGGTTTACTACTTCGACGAGGAGCTCAAGAAGCTGCCCGTTTACAAGAATGCCCAGCCCACACTCTCATTGCTCACCATCACTTCAAACGTGATGTATGGTAAGAAGACTGGTGCAACTCCCGACGGCCGCGAGTCTGGCGTAGCCTTTGCACCGGGTGCCAACCCCATGCACGGACGCGACAAGAGCGGTGCCGTAGCCTCATTGGCCTCAGTTGCCAAACTGCGCTACCGCGACTCTCAGGACGGTATTTCAAACACCTTCAGCATCGTGCCGCAGAGCCTTGGCCGCACCCCCGAGGAGCGCGTTGAGAACCTCGTAACCATGATGGACGGCTACTTTACCAAGGGCGCTCACCACTTGAATGTGAACGTGCTCAACCGCGAAATGCTTGAAGATGCCATGGAGCACCCCGAAAAGTATCCGCAGCTCACTATCCGTGTGAGCGGTTACGCCGTAAACTTTGTCAAGCTCTCACGCGAGCACCAGCTCGAAGTTATCTCTCGTTCGTTCCACGAACGCATGTAATAACAACACGAACGCATGTAATGGCATGAGGCGTGTTGTGTAACACCCCGCTTGTGTTGCACAATGCCGTCTCTCTTACCACTCACATAATTAGCGCCTGTGGCCTCACATAGCCACAGGTGCTATTTTTTTTGACATCGTCAATGCGCCACCCAAATCAATTATAGTGGACTGATTGGGTATGATGGTGATCAAGTTTTACATGACAGATTATAATGCTTTTGCCCTTACAGGGCGCGACTGCTCCAACACGAGATACCCGGGGTGTCGCTTCGCTTGCCCCGGGCTATGTGCTCCATTGGGCCTTCAGCCCGCCCTTACAAGTTCAAAATGACTATTTATCTATTCGCAATAGTGAAGCTATGCCAAAGCTACAATACAAAGCCTCGTTGCTAATTGCGATGTGGTAGAAGTGTTTTTGCAAGGGCGGGCTGAAAGCCCAATGGAGACCATAGCCCAGGGCAAGCATAGCGGCACCCTGGGGTCCCCCCCGTGTTGGAGCAGTCGCGCCCTGTAAGGGCAAAAGCATTACAATGTGCTTTGGAGTTTTACTGGACAGCAATTATTGGGTATATATATATTCCGACTTTGGTGCTTTTAAGGGCTGTTCGCCTGGTCGCGCCATTGCACTTCGGGCGTGCGGTCAAGCACATTATAGCGAATGTCGTGCAGTTCGTCCATCAGGGTGATGGTTTGTGCCGTCAAACTGCAGTTCGTGGTGTTGTCAGTTGTTTGCGGTGCGCAGTCAATGTCGTTGCCCATGCGTTTTTGCGGTTGGGGCGTTTCAGTATTTCCACTTTGTGGCTCCGGACTATGTCCGATAGCGTCTATCAGTTTGTCAACGCCACGTTTCACAATGGCATCGGCATAGCGCAGCATTCTGTTAAGCATTCGTTTCATGGTAATTACTACAATTTGGTTTGATATAAAAGTAAAGTGCTGCAAAGGTAACACCGAGGCATTGCACCCAACAAAAAAAGTGTACAATTTGTACACAAATATTTTCCCCATCCCCGTCATCCCTCTTGTAAAAGAGTGCATGTGTTTTTACTGCCATCTTACACTTTTTATGCGTAACAAATTGATATACAGAGGTTTCAAGAGTGTAAGATAATTTCAAAGTATCTTACACTCCCCTGCATACATCTTACACACCCCACCACGCTGCCTTGCAGTCGGTTTGGACGTATGCGGTGGGTTTTACGCCATAGGGACGCAGGAGAACCTGTCGGAGCAACAGACTTTTCTGCTCCCCTATGCCGTGATATTGTCCTCCCCTGCTTGTGCCGTGTGGCAGTATGTAGGTTGTGTAGGATGCGTGTAGGTTGAATTTGTAGTATCTTACACTGCGCAAAGTATTGATATTCAATGATTTGAAACGTGTTTGTGTAAGATGTAAGATACTCTGCATGTAAAGTTTTAGTAGTATAGTAAAGGCCCCGCAAGCACTAAACGCAAGCACTAAACGCAAGCACAAAACGCAAGCTCTAATGGGGGCGACGCGTCCCGCGTTCATCGGGCATGAAAGCAAAAGCTCACAGACAGCACTAATTATGCCACTGTTTGCGAACCTTTGTCTTCATGCCCGACGCGAGACGCGTCGCCCCCATTAGAGCTTGCGTTTCTTCAAGCATCAAGCGCCACCACTCACATAATTACCGCCAGTGGCCTCAAATAGCCACAGGCGCTATATTTGTTTGTACCCTATCAAACAAAAGCGAGCCAGCCTATGCTTCTCTTATACCCCCACAACGAGGCAACCTCTGACAGATGCAATAACCACATTTGTCAGAGGTTGCCTCGTTGTGGGGTAAAGATAAAAAACAACAGCAGAGCGCTTCATGCCACCCTGCTGTCTGTTGTTAGTCTTATGCTTTAACGCGGTTAAGGTATGAACCGTCGCGTGTATCAACTTCGATAATTTCGCCTTCGTTGATGAAGAGAGGCACACGCACCTCAACACCTGTTTCAAGCGTTGCAGGCTTAGTAGCGTTGGTTGCAGTATCACCCTTCAAGCCCGGCTCAGTGTATGTAATCTTGAGATGAGTCTTAACAGGCATTTCGGCGAAAAGGATAGTTTCAGTTGAAGCATCGCTTACAACTTCGCATACATCACCTTCCTTCATAAAGTCCACACCTGTGATAAGGTCCTTCTCGATGATTACATCGTCCCAAGTTTCCTGATTGAGGAAGTGGTACTGATCGCCCTCAGCGTATGAGTATTGGTAGGGGCGACGCTCTACGCGCACGTCCTCAAGAGCTTCACCAATGTTGAAACGACGCTCAAGCACACGGCCTGACACTACGTCCTTCAAAGTGGTGCGCATAATGGTGTTACCCTTACCGGGCTTTACATGAAGAAAATCGATGCAGAAGTAGAGCTTGCCGTCAAGGCGAATGCAAGTACCCTTCTTGATGTCTTGTGATTTAATCATTGGAGTAAATGTTGTATTTCGTTTTATCTTATGATTTTGACGGCAAAATTACGACTTTTTTTTGATAAAGCACTTCTTTACGTCACTTAAAATGGCCCGTAATACCTATCTCCATCACTATCACCATCACCCAACATGGCCGAAGCAATTTACAACAAGGCGGTCGAGGAGCAGACGCACAACCGGACACTGTAGGAGGAGGCATGGTGACATTTACCAGACAAAAGTACATATTATACCTTTAATTTTATTACCTTTGCCTACATGAAGTACTCATTTATCATACCCGTATTCAACCGCCCCAACGAGGTGGACGAACTTTTGCAAAGCCTTACCACACAAACGCTGAAAGATTTTGATGTGTTGGTGGTAGAGGACGGGTCTACCCTGCCCTGTCAAGACGTGGTGGCACGCTATGCCAACCAACTGGCCATACATTATTATAACAAGCCCAACTCTGGCCCAGGACAGACACGCAACTATGGCGTGCAACGCGCCACGGGTGAATATGTACTGATACTCGACTCCGACGTGGTGCTGCCCCCCGGCTATCTGGCCGCAGTCGATGCCGAGCTCACTGCCAACCCATGCGATGCCTTTGGCGGTCCCGACCGTGCCCACAAGGATTTCAGCCCCACACAAAAAGCCATCAACTACGCCATGACGTCGTTCTTTACCACAGGCGGCATACGTGGGGGCAAAAAGAAGATGGACAAATTCTACCCGCGCTCATTCAACATGGGCGTGCGCCGCGAGGTATACAATGCGCTCAACGGCTTTAGCGAGATGCGTTTTGGCGAGGACATTGACTTCTCCACCCGCATATTCGAGGGCGGCCACAGTTGCCGTCTGTTCCCCGAGGCATGGGTGTGGCACAAGCGCCGCACAGACCTGAAAAAGTTTTTCAAGCAAGTACACAACTCGGGCATCGCACGCATCAATCTGTCAAAACGCCACCCCGGCACACTCAAACTGGTACACACCCTGCCGGCCATATTCACAGCCGGCTGCGCCCTGCTTATTGTGCTGGCTGTCATCGCAGCCATTTGTGGCTGTCCACATTGGTGGGTCATGCTGCTGCCCTTTGCACTGTTTGCCTTCATCATCTGCGCCGATGCCACACGTGCAGAACGCAGTTTTGGCGTAGGGATTCGTGCCGTGGCAGCTTCCTTTATCCAACTTTGGGGCTATGGCTCAGGCTTTTGGCGCGCATGGTGGCGCCGCTGCGTGTTGGGCAAAGGCGAGTTTGACGCATTCCGAAACAACTTCTACAAATAGATATTTATCAAGCAGGAGACTCAAACCTGCATAGCCAGCAGCAACAGGCAACGCAGGAAAAGGGCGCATTCTTAATAATAGGTTCCATCATGCTTCGAGCCTTCTTCGCCGCATAAATATCCCTTTCACACACTTCTACCCCACTTCATGGCAAAGCTCAACATCACCGATTTGGCCCTTGACGACCGGCCACGCGAAAAGTTCGAGGCACAAGGCGCTTCAGCGCTCTCCACCTCCGAACTATTGGCCATACTCATAGGGTCGGGCAATACTGACGAGAATGCCGTAACACTGATGCAACGCATTTTGGGCGACTGCAACGGAAGTCTCACACTGCTCGGCCGCAAGTCCATTGCCGAATTGTGCCAATACAAAGGCGTAGGGCCAGCCAAAGCCATTACCATACTGGCAGCGTGCGAGGTGGGCAAGCGGCGGGCTGCCGAACCCGACCAACGGAAGATTGTTAACAGCGCCAACGACATCTACGCCTATATGCGCCCCATCATGTGCGACCTGCCACACGAGGAGAGTCACATACTGTTGCTCAACCAACGGTTGCAAATATTAGGCTCACGCTTAATGAGCCGCGGCGGCATAACAGGCACTGTGGTTGACATACGCATGGTGTTGAAAGAGGCGCTTCTGGCCAATGCCACTAACATCGCCCTTGCCCACAATCACCCCTCGGGCAATTTACGCCCCAGCCGCGAAGATGACCGACTGACCGACAAAGTAAAACAGGCTGCCAAACTGCTGGACATTACGCTCATCGACCACGTTATTGTGACCAACGATGGCTATTATAGTTACCAGGACGAGGGACGCCTTTAGACTGAACTGAACAAACATAACGACACCCGCTGGTGGAATTCTTGGTTAACAGGGTAACAAGTTTACAAGCCAACAGGTAAGTATGCCATACACTACTTATTATAAGTAAGACTGCTGAGAAGTTGGCAAACTTACCTGTTAACCCGTTAACTTGTCAACTTGTCAACTTGTCAACTTGTCAACTTGTTTACTTGTTTACTAATTCCGCCAACGCATTAACGACACAACTACAAAATATGACACCCGAAGAAAAGCTTAAAATAGAGGAGCGCATTGTCGAAGTGCTCAAAACGGTTTACGACCCCGAAATTCCCGTCGACATCTACAATCTGGGCCTGATATACCGTATCGACCTGCACGACGACGGCATACTCGAGCTTGACATGACACTCACCGCCCCCAACTGCCCCGCAGCCGACTTTATTGTGGAGGACGTGCGCACCAAGCTCGATGGCATAACAGGCATCAAAGACGCCAAGGTAAATCTGGTGTTCGAGCCCGAATGGGACAAGGACATGATGACCGAAGAGGCCAAACTCGAGTTAGGGTTTATGTAACCCCCCAGGGCACGCTTTTGTTTTTCCAACCTGATTTTTACTTATGAGCAACGACACGAAACCACATAACATCTACTTCCTGTCAGACGCACATCTGGGCAGTCTGGCCATTGCACACCCACGCATGCAGGAGCGCCGGTTGGTCAATTTCCTCGACAGCATCAAGCACAAGGCCGAGGCCGTCTACCTGTTGGGCGACATCTTCGACTTTTGGTACGAATACAAAACCGCCGTACCCAAGGGCTACACACGCTTGTTAGGAAAAATCAGCGAACTGACCGACCTCGGTGTGGAGGTGCACTTCTTTTATGGCAACCACGACTTGTGGCAGCACGACTATTTTGAAAAAGAATGCGGCATGATACTTCACCCCCACAGCGAGGTGGTTGAACTGCACGGACAAACATTTTATCTGTCACACGGCGACGGACTGGGCACAGACGACAAAAAGTTCAAGTTTTTGCGTGCCATCTTTCACAATGCCACATGCCAGCGCTTGTTCTCGGCTCTGCACCCACGCTGGGGCATGGCATTTGGCTTGGAATGGGCACGACGCTCACGCCTGAAACGCGAGGACGGCAAAGAGCCACCCTACCAGGGCGAAAACAACGAGTCGTTGGTTTTATTTGCCAAAGACTACCTCAAAACCCACCCCGACATCAACTATTTCGTGTTTGGCCACCGCCACATCGAACTCGACCTCATGCTCTCACGAACAAGCCGTCTGCTCATTCTTGGCGATTGGATTACACTATTCTCATACGCCGTGTTTGATGGCGAACACATGTTCATGGAGAATTTTATGGAAGGCGAAACCATCAACTGACCTTCCACACAGCAAAATCAATAAACGGTAACGATAGTGCAAGGTGAGTGCAGAACACCAAACTTGTTTGAGTGTTATGCCGAACCGCAGCCTATCTTATATAACGAACAAACATAGACATGAAACGCACACTCATCGCACTGATGGCCTGCCTGGCAGCTTTTGTCAACGTTCAGGCACAACTATTATGGAAGGTTACCGGCAACGACCTTGCCAAACCATCATACATAATGGGCACGTACCACCTTGCCAACACCAGTTTTGCCAACTCCGTCAAAGGGTTGCACGACGCCCTCAATGCCTGCGAGCAGGTGTATGGCGAACTCAACATGAGCCAACTCGACACACAAGCCATGCAGGGCATGCAAAGCACCATGATGCTGCCAAAAGGCCAAACACTCGACAGTCTGCTTACTGCCGACCAACTGGCAAGGCTCAATGCTTTTATGACGAAGTTTCTGGGCGCAGACTTCAGCAATCCGCTTCTTGCACCCATGAAACAGATGACTCCGGCCGCTCTCAACACACAATTTCAAGTGCTGATGTGCATGAAACTGGAAGGGGGCTTTAATCCCAACGAACAGTTCGACACCTATTTCCAAAACGAAGCGAAAAAGCAAAACAAGGCTGTAGGCGGACTCGAAACGCTCGACTATCAAATGAAAGTGCTGTTCAGCGCACCCATGCCACGACAGATTGAGCAACTCATGTGCCTGGTAGACAACTACGACTACCAAACCGAATTGCTCAAACGCACCATCAAGGCGTTTTATGCCGAGGACATGAATGCGATACAACAAATCTACGAGGAGAAATTGCACAACACTTGCGACATGACGCCTGCCGAGGAGAACGCACTGATTTACACACGCAATGCCAACTGGGCCAAAGCGCTACCCAATATCATGTCACAGCGCAGTACACTGGTTGCCGTAGGCGCAGCCCACCTGCCAGGGCCACGCGGTTTGCTACAACTACTCAAGGACGCCGGTTATACCGTCACCCCTATCAGTAAATAACAGGACTCGGGGTTACAGGTTGACAGGTTAACGGGTTAACAGGTAAGTTTGTTCTGGCCTATCATATTGTGCTGAAGGTCGGAAAGAATATATTGTAAATATCCGACTAACTTACCTCTCACCCCGTCAACCCGTCGACTTGTTAACGCGTCAACCGATCACCCCATACACTCACACAAACATGAACGACTTCTTTCTGCAAGCCAACCACATTGTCAAACGCTATGCTGCCCACACCGCCCTCAACGATGTGAGCATCAGTGTGCCACGCGGCAAAGTGTTCGGACTGTTAGGCCCCAATGGTGCGGGCAAAACAACTCTTATACGCATTATCAACCGCATCACAGCCCCCGACAGCGGCGAGGTGCTGTTTGACGGCCACACCTTCAGTGCCGATGACGTCATGCGCATTGGCTACCTGCCCGAGGAACGCGGCCTTTACAAAAAGATGAAAGTCGGCGAGCAAGCCATCTATCTGGCCCAGCTCAAAGGCTTACCTAAAAGCGAAGCCATAGTACGCCTCAAAACATGGTTCGAGAAATTCGGCATCATGCCGTGGTGGAACAAAAAGCTTGAAGAGCTGTCAAAGGGCATGCAGCAAAAAGTGCAATTTATCATTACCGTGCTGCACGAGCCGCCATTGCTCATATTCGACGAGCCATTTTCGGGCTTCGACCCCGTAAATGCCGAAATGCTCAAAAATGAGATATTGGCTCTGCGCGACAAAGGACATACCGTCATATTCAGCACACACAACATGGCCTCGGTCGAAGAGGTGTGCGACGAAATAGCCTTGATCAATCACTCACAAGTAGTGTTGTCGGGCGATGTACACAGCATCAAGGAGCAGTTCCGCACAGGGGTGTACGAAGTCACCTCACGCGACGCCACACTTCACAACACGCCCAACATCTTCACCATCAACGCGCACACACAGCACGCCGGTCTGCACCACTACACACTGAGCAAGACCGCCGATGCAGACAACAGCCAACTGTTTGCTGCCGTGGCCGCACAAATCAGCCCGCGCTCCATCAGCGAGCAAATGCCCACAATGCAAGAGATATTTTTACAGACCGTTCAACCCGCCACACCTCCCGTCCATCATGAATAAATTTCTACTCGTTGTACAGCGTGAGTTTATGACGCGCGTCAAGAAAAAGTCTTTCGTCATTCTCACCATACTCATGCCCTTCATATTCGCAGCATTGGTATTTGTGCCAATTTGGCTGGCAAGCATCAAGGACAACAATCAAAAGACCGTGGCCGTGGCCGACAAAACGGGCAAATATGTGGGACTGTTCAAGGACGACCAAACCTACCGTTTCGTACCCATAGCCAATGCCGACGACCGCGCGCTATATGCCGACACCACCAGCTACGAGGCGGTGGTTGACATACGTGCCGATTTGGCCACCAACCCCAAAGCTGCCACCATCTACTCTCGCAACGAGGTGCCAGCTGGCTTGTTGTCGTATGTTGAGAATGTCATCAACGAGCAAGTACGCCACGACAAGCTCGAAGCCACAGGCATCACCGGCCTCGACAAAATCATCGACGATGTGCAGAGTCAAATCACCATCAGCACCATGAAGCGCAATGCCGATGGCGACACCTCATCGTCAAACACAGCCTTTGCCATTGCAGCTGGCTTTGTATTCACATTCCTCATCTACATGTTCGTCATGTCGTATGGCGGCATGGTCATGCAGAGTGTGATGGAGGAGAAAACCAACCGCATTGTCGAACTGATGGTGTCGAGTGTCAAGCCCTTCCAGCTCATGATGGGCAAGATTGTAGGCATCTCACTTGTCGGCTTTGTACAACTCGCCATTTGGGGCGTCATGTTGGTTGTCATTCTCACCGGTGCCAGCATGGTCTTTGGTGTGTCAAATGCCGACATGATGCAAACATCGAGCATGGCCATGGCCACACCGTCAGCACAAGCCATGAGTGCCGCGCCAAGCGAGACACAAGAGATGCTCACAGCACTGCTCAATCTGCCATACGCCGAATTGGGAGTTTGCTTTGTTCTCTACTTCATTGGCGGCTATCTGCTCTATGCCTCATTCTTTGCCGCCATTGGCGCATCGGTCAATGAGCAAGAGGACTCATCGCAATTCATGATGCCCATTGTCCTCATCATGGTATTTGGCTTGTACGCCGCCATGGGTTCAGCCGAAAACACCAATGGCCCCCTGGCCTTCTGGGCGTCATTATTCCCCCTTACCTCGCCCATCGTCATGATGGTGCGCATACCCTTCAACGTACCACTTTGGGAGGAGGTACTTTCGCTCGTCATTCTCTACGCCACGGCGTTGTTCTTTATCTGGTGCAGCGCACGCATTTACCGCGTCGGCATCTTGATGTACGGCAAAAAGCCAAGCATCAAGGAGATGATTAAGTGGATGCGGTACAAATAGCGAGCACCACATTAGCACATTAGCATATTAGCACAGCACATTAACAAACGTATGTTTTCAATCATAATGATAGCCCTTTGCGGCGTCGTAGCCGGATTTGGGCTACGACGTTGGAAAGGATTACAACACGTCAACAGCACCATTACCATCACCATTTGCTTCATGCTCTTTGTACTCGGACTCTCTGTGGGCGAAAACCGCCTCATCGTCAGCAACCTGTGGAGCTACGGCAGCCAGGCACTACTCATCAGCCTTGCCAGCATATTGGGAAGCGCCATTAGCGGCTGGGCGCTATACAAATATGTCTTAAAGTCAAAACAGGAGGAACGCGCCGCATGAAACAAAGCATTATCGTAATCATGATGTTTGTGATGGGGTGCATCATAGGCGACATATACGCCCCAAACTGGGACCTTCACAACGTGTCGATGATGATACTCTATGCCCTCATGTTCCAAGTGGGACTGAGCGTAGGTTGTAGTCCCAATCTAAAAGCCATATTGCGCAACTTCAAACCCAAAATGCTACTGTTGCCACTGGCCACCATCAGCGGCACCCTGTTGTTCTCGGCCATCATTAGTGTGGCACTCGTGCAATGGCGCGTGACAGACTGCATGGCTGTGGGCAGCGGCATGGGCTACTATTCACTCTCGTCCATACTCATCACACAGCTCAAAGTGCCCACTCTTGGCCAGCAAGTAGCAGCGGAGCTGGGCACCATTGCACTGTTGGCCAACATCTGTCGCGAAATGACAGCTCTCATCTGCGCCCCGCTCATTCACAAAATATTCGGGCCGCTTGCCACAGTGACTGCTGCGGGTGTTACCTCGGTCGACGTGTGTCTGCCTGCCATAACCCGCACGTGTGGCAAGGATATGGTGCCAATAGCCCTCTTCCACGGCATGCTGATTGACATGAGCGTGCCACTGCTCGTACCATTTTTGTGCGAATTGTAAACTGGTTGACGGGGTGACAGGTTAACAGGTTGACGGGTAAGTTTGTCAAGCTCATACAATCTTTAGCACAATAGATATATAGGGCAAACTTACCCGTTAACTCGTCAACCCGCCAACCAGTCAATCCGTCAATATATAACAGACGTATGAAAAACCCACTTCTTTCCTTACTACTACTTTTTATTTCACTACCGCTGTTCAGCCGCACGCCCATCAAGGTGGCCTGTGTGGGCAACAGTGTGACATTTGGCTACAAACTGCCCGACCGTAAAACGCAAGCCTACCCCGTGCGCCTGCAGCAGATGTTGGGCAATGGCTACGATGTACGCAACTTTGGGCACAGTGGCGCCACGCTGCTCAACAAAGGGCATAACCCCTACATGCAGTTGCCCGAGTTCAAAGACGCCTTGGCCTTCAAACCCGACATGGTGGTAATCCACCTTGGCCTCAACGATACCGACCCACGCGATTGGCCTCAGCATGGCGACGACTTTGTGTCAGACTACCGTGCCCTGATTGACTCCTTCCGTGTGGCCAACCCCAAAGCCAAAATATGGATATGCCTGATGACGCCCATCTTTCACGACCACCCTCGCTTTGACAGCGGCACAAGGTTATGGCACAGCTACATTCAGCAACGCATACGCCAAATTGCCAGCACCTATAATGTAGGGCTCATCGACCTTTACACCCCCCTGCACAAATTTCCCAACCTATTTCCCGACGCCTTACACCCCGACCCCGAAGGTGCCCACATTCTGGCTCGCACCGTTTACAGCGGCATCACCGGCAACTATGGCGGACTGCAACTGCCCCCCACCTACGGCAACGGCATGGTCATTCAGCGCCAGCAGCCCATCAATCTGCAAGGCACCGCCAATGCTGGCGAACACATCAGCATCAACTTTCATGGCACAAAAGCCGAGGCCATAGCCAACCAGTTTGGCAAATGGGCCGTCTCACTGCCTGCCGAACAGGCTGGCGGCCCCTACACCCTCAGCATCAAAGCCCCAAGCGGCAAACACACATTCAATGATGTTTGGGTGGGTGAGGTATGGCTCTGCTCCGGACAGTCAAACATGGAGCTTGTCGTACCCCGCACAAGCACAGCCAAAGCCGACCTGGCCGCCGCCGACACTTGCTCGCTTCTGCACCTGTACAACATGGCAAGCATCATACCCACCCACGACATGGCTTGGGACTCTGCACGGCTTGACTCTGTCAACAAACTGCTTTACATACAACCAGGACATTGGGAACGCTCCAACGCACAACTTGTGCGCAATTTCTCGTCAATAGCCTACAACTACGGACGCATATTGGCCTACAACCTGGGGTGCCATGTGGGCATTATCTCGAATGCAGTGGGCGGTTCGGGCTGCGAGGACTGGATTGACCGCAGCACACTCGAGGAGGATTTCCCTGCCATATTACGCAACTGGAAACAGAACGACAACATCATGCGCTGGGTGCGCGAACGCGCCACCACCAACACGAGCAAGGCAACATCTGCACTGCAGCGTCACCCCTACGAGCCGGCCTATTTGTTTGAGAGTGGCATATTGCCACTGCAAGGCTACGGGCTGCGCGGTGTATTATGGTACCAGGGCGAATCGAACGCCGACAATGTAGAGGTGCACGAACGCCTTTTCCCATTGTTAGAAAAGAGCTGGCGCAAATTTTTCGGCCGCACCGACCTTCCCTTTTACTTCGTGCAGCTCTCGTCAATCGGCACACGCCCTTCGTGGCCACACTTCCGCGACAGTCAGCGCCGCATGTCCGAAACCCTGCCCCACACCTACATGGCGGTAAGTTCCGACTTGGGCGATTCGCTCGATGTGCACCCCACACGCAAATTTGAGGTGGCACAGCGCCTGGCATTGTCTGCACTCTGCCACACCTACAACTACCACCTTACCAGCAGCGGCCCACGCTATCTGTCGTTTACAGCCAACGGCAGCCAGGCCACACTGCGCTTTGCCGATGCCGAAAACATGCACCCCGCCAACGGGACAACACTCATGGGGTTTGAAGTTGCCGGTGCCGATGGCATCTACCACAAGGCCGAGGCCAAGCTACAGGGCGAGGAGTGCATCGTGCTAAACTGCCCCGAGGTGAAACAAATCAAAGCCGTGCGCTATGGTTGGCAACCTTTCACACGCGCCAATCTTGTAAATGACGCAGGCTTGCCGGCCTCTACATTCCGCGACGAGCAATTTTGAGGTGTGTGAGGGAAAGGACTGTTGTGCCATAACATTGCGCTCTAATGGGGACGAGACTGCTGAAAAATGCCCGCGAGACGATACTGCTGAAAAATCCCCGACGCGAGACGCGTCGCCCCCATTAGAGGTAGCGTTTGATGCTTGAGTTCATTCGCATTTTTACGTTTAACCAAACAGCAATAATAAAAAGACAAAGTGCAGACAAAATGCTTTGAAAAGATGTGGTGTGCTGTATGCACGCCCATCTTCCATTGCATTTTGTCTGCACTCGTTTACACCGTGCCGTTAGTAACGGCTATACAAATAACCGCCGCATCAAAAGTGTACGACCAATTCGGCCACCACTTTGTCACGCTCAGAGGGCTTTGCCAACGAGATGTCATCATAGAAATACTTCTCGTAGTTCAGTCTGATGTCAGCATTCATCTTCTTGGCCATGCTCAAGGTGATACCGCCGGTCACGCGGTGACGTTGCGCATCAGTCAGCTTGAGTTTACCCTCATCAGTCAGTGTACCGTCTGAGTGGTTGTCCATCATGTCGTAGCGACAGAGGAAACTCATCTTGCGAAACACCTTGGGCAACGACTGGTCGTAGCACACAAAGGCATCGAAAGCGTTCACGTCGTTAAACGCCTTGTGCTCGTAATGCTTGCGCAGATATTCTGCCTCGAGCGTGAAACGTCCGCTTTGCAGCGTGGCACCGCCATCGTACAAATACGTTTTGAAGCCGTTGGGCGATATCTTTTGCACCGAAGCTTGCAGCGTCAAGCCGAATGGCAAGGTATACTGCGCCTTGGCCGAGAAGTTGAACTCCTTTGTCCAATAATTCTTTTGGTTGGTCAGTCCCGAACCGTTAAAGGCTCCAGCCTCAACAACCAATGGCACATTAGGCAACGTGTAGCCCACATATATGCCCACATCGCGCACATTGCCCACCTGTTTGGCTATGAAAGAGCGATTGGCAAAATACTGTTTGTGCGGCGAGCGGTGCGCATCAATGCTGAAGGGCACACGCATCTGTCCGATGCGCAGGTCGAGCCCCTGGCAAGGCAACACGCCGGCATAAGCATCGAGCATCTTGATTTGTCCCTCATCAGAGAGGTCAATCTCGGCCTTGTAGTCAACCATTGGGGTAATGAAACCGTCCAGGGCCACACGTGCGGTGCGCACCTCAAAGCGGCTTTCCTTCTCGTTGGTTTGATATTCCACCTTGCCGCGTATCGTTCCGCTCACGTGCGGCAGCAGCCACGATTTGCTGCCCACTTTGGTTGAGTCGGTTTGAGCCGCCATGCCCACTGTCATGACACAGGCTGCGGCCAGGAGTTGTAAGCGTTTCATATACGTTATGCCTTGATATTTGTCATTTCGCGATAAGCTTTGCCACTCTCAATCATTTGTCGGAGTTCGACCATGATTTGCTGCATTTCCTGTCCAAAGTGCAACATGAGCGTGAGCGAGTTGAGGTTGCAGCCTTCGGCCTGCATGGCCACACCCACATATTCGTTGTAGGCACAAGCCTCAGCCTCAAGTTTCTGACACTGCTGCACAAGGGCATCGTTGTCTCCGCCACGCTGGTTGCGCAGGTTGTCGGCCACTACGAGCATCAAGTTGGTCACATCGTTGCGTAGTTTGCAAAAACGCTCTGCCATGGTGGCATCAACCGGACTGAAGTTGTTGTCAACATGCTCGTGGGCGGGATCGGCTATACGTATTATGCCATAAAGCATCTGGCGCAGCGAGTTGTGAATGAGGTGGAAATTGGTGCTCAGACGCACAGCCGACACAGGCGGCTCCACACGGCGCAAGCAAATGGTTTCGCGACGGCGCAGGCTCTTCAGTTCGCGCTTGATCTTTACCAGCCCGCGCAATGCTGTGCGCATGGGGCGCAACTGCTCGACAAAGAGTCCGTCGGTTGATGTGGTAAGTGCCTCGGCATACTTGTGCAGCATGTCGGCAGTGCTCATACCAATGTGGCGCGAGAGCATGGGCACGATGGCTGAATGGTCGGTGGTGCTGATCATCTGCTGGAAGAGCACCTCCTTTTGCTTGCGGGCAAAACGTTGCTGGCTGTGAATGATGCTGTAAATGCCGGCTGCCACAATAATGACTACTGCCACCACACCACCAAAGTTCATGGCCATGGCCACAAGGAAACAAGCGGTGAATGCCACGCCTGCGGTGATGAACCAACCGCCAATAACGGTGAGCACACCTGTAATGCGGAACACGGCAGTTTCGCGTCCCCAAGCACGATCGGCCAATGACGAACCCATGGCTACCATGAAGGTGACGAACGTGGTTGAAAGAGGCAACTTGAGCGAGGTGCCAAGTGCTATGAGCAACGACGACACAACGAGGTTGACCGAAGCACGGCACATGTCGTATGCTGCCTGATTGTCAACGGCCTCGGCGGGCACCTGGAAACGGCGGTCAATGTAGCGTGCCACACTGGGCGGGGTTACGTTGGCCACGGCATTGCCTATGGAGTTACCCCAACGCACCAGACTGCGGGCCACCTTTGACGAGCCAAACATTTCGTCGCCCTCGTTTTTGCGCGAGAGTCCCACCTCTGTCTCGGTCACCTTGCGTGCCTTCTTTGAGGTGGCAAGGGCAAACACCATGATGGCGCCGGCAGCTGCCAGGAAGTAAACGGGGGTGTGGGCCGAACTGCCGAGCGATGTCATCATAAACGATTCGGGCGAGGCACCAGCGGCATTGGCCGAGAAGTCGGCATAGGAACTAAAACCTGCCAAGGGCACACCAATAAAGTTTACAAGGTCGTTACCTGCAAAGGCTGTGGCCAGGGCAAATGTGCCAATCAGCACAATGACGCGGAACACGTTGACCTTGAACACATGCAATATCTGCATCACGATAGTGGCTATTACAAACGTCACACCCAATATAATCAAGATGTGTTCGTTGAGGAAAGCCTTTACATCGGCATTCATGAAGGAGAGGTCTTTCAAACCCTTGAACAGCATGAAGTAGAGTATGGCTGTGATGGCTATGCCACCGAAAATGCCAATTTTGAAACGCAGGTTCTTGGTAATGCTGAAGCTGAATATGATACGGGTGATATACTGAATGAGCGAACCGAACACAAAGGCTATTGGCACACTCAGGAATATACCCAATATCACCTCGAGTGCCTTAGATGTGTTGAGGTAATCGCCCATGAGCAGTGTGCCATCGCCACCAGCCATTTTGAGCATGGTAAAGGCAAAGGCCGCACCCAACAGTTCGAACACCATCGACACGGTGGTGGAGGTGGGCATACCAAATGAGTTGAAGATGTCGAGCAACACAATGTCGGTTACCATCACCGCCAGGTAGATGTACATCACGTCCTCAAAACTGAAGTACTGCGGTGTAAAGATGCCATGACGCGCAATGTCCATCATACCATTGCTGAGCACGCAACCGCAGAACACACCCGTGCCGGCAATAAATACCAGCGAGCGGAACTTGGCTGCCCTCGACCCTATGGCCGAATTCAAAAAGTTCACCGCATCATTGCTCACACCTACCCAAAGGTCGAACGCGGCAAGAATGAAGAGGAATATGACCATTCCCAAATACATCCATTCCATACAGATTTGTTGTTTTGTGAATTAAATAGTTATTTGTTTACGGGTGCAAAAGTACGGGCACGATGTTGGGAGGTTGTGACAATGTGGTTAAGAAAGTGTGAAGGCACTGATTGCGTAATATTACTGTCCAATAAAACCATTCTGATATTATAACTCACGGATCGCACTGATTGCACGGATTTTTTGCTTGTACAACGTGCTTTAGCACCACGGAGATGACGGATTTTACGGATTTTGTGAGCATTGC
>ENA-OPCZ01000747-OPCZ01000747.1-human-gut-metagenome-genome-assembly--contig:-NODE-747-length-19204-cov-3.684109_pt1 | contig 19204 bp, 15 predicted proteins | sample MGYA00241566_ERZ501483 | MGnify/ENA primary metagenome ERZ501483 (study PRJEB25962, sample SAMEA1965191) | human gut metagenome | biome: human gut; feature: human-associated habitat; material: faeces... | reverse complement strand
AAATACCTGTGGTCGGTTTATCTCCGACTGAATTAGTGCCATGCCCGGCACACTGTTAAAAGAGTGAACCAAAAAGTTCACTCTTTTCATGTTAGCTGATTTTTGTACCTGCTGGTAAATCTGTTTCTAATACTTTAATAGATTTCTTAGTGCCACCTGCAAGGATCATACCCTGAGATTCTACACCTCTTAATTTAGCTGGTTTTAAGTTCTTTACAACAATGACCTTCTTACCAGGCATATCTTCTGGTGAATAGCTATCTGCGATACCTGAAACAATCTGTCTTACTTCTCCACCAATATCAATCTGTGATACAAGAAGACGATCTGCTTTAGGATGCTTTTCACATTTCTTTACTTCACCAACAACTAATTCTACCTTAGCAAAATCATCAATAGTGATTTCAGGTGTTTCATCCTTCTTTTCTGGAACAACTGGCTTAGCAGGAGTTAACTTTTCTACCTGTTTAGCTACTTCTTTAGGATCTAATCTTGCGAATAATACTTCTGGGTGATCAGTTACTTTAGTACCTGATTTATATGAACCAAAAGTATCTAACTTCATCATATCTCTTTCATCTGTATTAATCATATCTAAGATTTTCTTAGATGTACCAGGAATGAATGGTTCTAATGCGATAGCTGAGAATCTGATAGCTTCTACTAAGTTATAAAGTACTGTCGCAAGACGATCTTTCTTAGTTTCATCCTTAGCAAGAGCCCAAGGCATAGTATCATCAATATACTTATTAGTACGTCTTAATAATACATAGATTTCATCTAAAGCCTTAGCAAGTTTGAATTCATTTTCTAACTTAATAGTCTTTCCTGGCATTGCGAGTGCGATTGATTTTAATTCATCATCTACTGGTTCACATACATTTTTATTAGTAACAACACCATCAAAGTATTTATTACACATAGCGATTGTTCTGTTTACTAAGTTACCTAAGATATTAGCAAGATCACTATTAATACGTTCTACTAATAAGTCCCAAGTAATTGAACCATCGTTATCATATGGAATTTCATGTAATAAGTAGTATCTTACAGCATCTACACCAAATAGGTCTACTAAGTCATCTGCATAAATAACGTTACCTAAATGTTTAGACATCTTAGAATCACCCATTAATAACCAAGGATGACCAAATACCTGTTTTGGTAGAGGTAAATCTAATGCCATTAAGATGATTGGCCAATAAATAGTATGGAATCTAACGATATCCTTACCAATAACATGTACATCTGCAGGCCAATATCTATCAAACAATGGATCACTATGACCATCTAAATCATAACCTAAACCAGTAATATAGTTAACTAATGCATCAATCCATACATATACAACATGCTTTGGATCGAAATCTACAGGGATTGACCAAGTAAATGATGTTCTTGATACACATAAATCCTGTAAACCTGGTTTTAAGAAGTTATTGACCATTTCATTCTTTCTTGATTCTGGCTGAATAAATTCTGGATGATCATTATAATACTGCATTAAACGATCCTGATATTTAGATAATTTAAAGAAGTATGCTTCTTCTTTAGCATCATGCACTTCTCCACCACAGTCAGGACATTTACCATCTACTAACTGAGATTCTGTAAAGAATGATTCACATGCAGTACAGTATTTACCTTCATAATGACCTAAATAAATATCCCCTTTGTCATGTAACTTCTTGAAGATCTTCTGTACCTGTTTTTCATGATATTCATCTGTAGTACGGATGAACTTATCATAAGTGACATCCATCATATCCCAGATACGTTTTACTTCTCCAGCAACTTTATCTACATATTCCTTTGGTTCAATTCCAGCTTCTTTAGCCTTTAATTCGATTTTCTGTCCGTGTTCATCTGTACCTGTCTGAAAACGTACATTATAGCCCTGCTGTCTCTTAGCACGGCAGATTGCATCACTTAATACAATTTCATAAGTATTACCAATATGAGGTTTACCTGAAGTATAAGTAATTGCGGTTGTTAAATAGAAATCTTTTGGATCTTTCATATTTTTCCTCCTAAAAATAAAAAAAACGTCCTTAATAAAGGACGAAATTATCGCGGTACCACCTTTTTTACACTTACGTGTCACTCAATCTCTTAACGCGAGTTACGGTTATCCCTATTAGAGATAAGACCATCTTTCTAAAGCTTCACACTTATTTACACCAGCCATAAGTTCTCTATGCATTTCACTTTAGTCTCTTCTGTTCATTGCTTTTACTTTTAAAACTTTAACAAATTTCTACAACCTTGTCAATGATAGGGTTGAAAGTCCTCACATTAAGATGTTCACTTTCAAAAGTTGAATAATTTTAAAGTTTTGAAACCGTAAGAACAAAGTGCACGTTTTAAGTGATTTTGTATTCTAGTTGACACACCGGGGAATTCTATAAATCTACATAATAAAAACTATCTTGAGTGCCATTACAATCCCAAAATAAACACATAAATTTCTTATCTTATTCACATTGAATTCACGTATTATATCTAGTATGTTTTTTGAATTATGTGAATTATATTCGTCTGTTGTATTAGAATGTGAAAGGTACTAGAATACTAAAGAAGGAAGTGATAGATATGGATTTAGAAAAGATTTTTAATGACCAAAAAACGTATTATGACACATTAATGACTAGAGATGTAAGTTTAAGAATAGATGCAATAAAACGTGTTAAGCTATGGATTAAAGACCATATGGACTTAATAGAAGATGCTTTAGAGAAAGATTTAGGTAAATCTAGAGGAGAATCCTATATGACAGAAATAGGACTCACTCTTGAAGCCTGTACATATACATTAAAGAATATTAAGAAATGGGTAAAGAAGGAAAAGGTAAAGACACCTCTTCATCAATTCTTTTCTCGTTCTTATACGATTTATGAACCTTATGGTGTAACACTTATTATTTCTCCTTGGAACTATCCATTCCTACTTGCGATAGAACCACTTATTGGTACTATTGCAGCAGGTAACTGTGCAATAGTGAAACCAAGTGAACAAACACCACATACTTCCGCTATTGTAGCGCAGCTCATTGATACATGTTTTGATAAAGGACATGCCTATTGTGCTGAGGGTGGTTTAGAGGTTTCTAAGGAACTTGTGAATTTACCTTTTGATTATATTTTCTTTACTGGTGGTAAGAAAGCGGGTAGAGAAATCTATATGAAGGCAGCAGAAACATTAACACCTGTCACATTAGAATTAGGTGGTAAGTCTCCTGCTATTTTAACTGATATGATTCCTATGGAGATTGCAGCAAAACGTATTATATTTGGTAAGTTCTTGAATGCTGGTCAGACTTGTATTGCGCCTGATTATATATTAATTAAGGATAGTATGAAAGCAGCCTTTATTGATTATGCTTCTGAATATATTAAGAAATTCTTTGGTGAACATCCATTAGAAAGTGAAAACTTATGTAAGATCATCAATAAAGATCAATTTGATCGTTTAAAGAAGCTCTTAGAGAATCAGGATATTCTTATTGGTGGAGAAGTGGATGAAGAACATTTAAAGATTGCACCTACTATTGTGAATGATGTAGATTTTGATAATCCTTTAATGGAAGAAGAAATCTTTGGACCTATTCTTCCACTCGTAGAATACAATAGAATTGAAGAAGCGATTCAATATATTAATAGTCATGATAAGCCTCTTGCCCTCTATTTATTCTCTAATGATTCATATCATGCCAATAAGATTTTAGATTTATGTAGCTTTGGTGATGCATGTATTAATGATACAGTGAGTCATTTTGCGACTAATACACTCCCATTTGGTGGTGTAGGTGCAAGTGGTATTGGTTATTATCATGGTAAGTTTACTTTTGAGACATTCTCTCATCGTCGTTCTGTATTACATAAGAGTACACGTATTGATTTACCATTTAGATATTATCCACTCACTGATGATAAAATGAAGTGGATCAAACGTTTCTTAAAGTAATACTTACGAACACTTAATGTGAGTGTGATTTCTTCTTAACCCTTTCTTTACTATACTGAGTATAGAAAAAGAAAGGGTGATGGATATGAAGTACAATTTGTATTGGTTAGGTTCAAAATTAGTTGCTGTTATGATTATAGGAACTATACTTCTATCTGCCACTCATTGATTGTAAGCTAGAGATTCATTTCTCTAGTTTTTTTTTACTTAATATTCATTTATTCTTCTCCTTATGATGATATTTGTATATCTCTTATTATTCTATACTAAGTATATAAAAGGAGACGGAACAATGAGATACGAAATTGCTTGGGCAGTATCTAAGATTATTTGTGTGTTAATCTTATTTGCCATCACCATGTATGCTGGTTATTCAATTCGTTAATCAGCATTTTTTATTCAATTTCATGTATAATAGTAGATGAGGTGAATAAAATGGGTGAATATGATAAGTATTTTAATAAAGATCTTCATAAAGATTTAAATAAGAATTCCCATATTAAACATGTTATTGCAGTTACAAGTGGTAAGGGTGGTGTAGGTAAAAGTTTAATGACATCACTACTTGCAGTCATGATGAACCGTATTGGGTATAATGTAGGTATTCTAGATGCGGATATTACAGGACCTTCTATTCCTCAGGCTTTTGGTTTAACTGAGAAACTTTATGGAAATGATAAGGGTATTATTCCTGCTGAAACACGTACAGGTATTAAGATTGTTTCTTTAAACTTAATGTTGGATAATCCTACTGATCCTGTTGTATGGAGAGGAAGCTTAATATCTAATACAGTGACTCAGTTCTGGACTGATGTCTATTGGGGTGAATTAGATTATTTATTTGTCGATATGCCTCCAGGAACTGGAGATGTTCCTCTTACAGTCTTCCAATCTCTTCCTGTAGATGGTATTATTACGGTGTCTTCACCACAGGAACTTGTCAGCATGGTTGTAGAGAAATCAGTGAATATGGCACAAATGATGAATATTCCTATTTTAGGTCTTGTTGAGAATATGAGTTACTATATCTGTCCTGATTGTGGAAATAAACATTATTTATTTGGTGAGAGTCATATAGATGAAATTGCAAAAAAGTTTAATATTTCTACTGTATGTCGTTTACCAATGGACCCTGCAATTACTAAAGTCGTAGATGCAGGGCTTATTGAAACAATTACACAGATGGAACTTATGCCTATAGTGAATGAATTAATGAAGGAGGAATAAAAAATGATTCAGCACGTTGTTGTATGGAAATTTAAAGAAGGTACAGAAGATCTACAGAATCAGTTTGTAGAAGGATTAAAGGGACTTGTAGGACAGATTGATGGTATCCGTTCTTTACATGTTGGGAGAAATGAAAATCCTAATGAAACATATGATGTTTCATTAGTTATGGAATTTGATAATATGGAAGATTTGTCAAGTTATGCAAATGATCCTAGACATTTAGCTGTTGCGAAAATCGCAAAGGAAAATGCGGAAGTAAGAGCTTGTGTAGACTTCACTATCTAATATAACTCAGGAATTATCCTGAGTTTTTTTAATTACATATCTATTACATAACTTTCGTTGTATAATATAGTTATCATGTTTGACGGAGGATTATTATGAATACAGCTTTAGTAATTATGGCTGCTGGTATTGGTTCACGTTTTGGTGGAGGAATCAAGCAGTTAGAACCAGTTGGACCTAATGGTGAAATTATTATGGATTATTCAATCCATGATGCTATTGCCGCTGGTTTCAACAAAATTATCTTTATTATCCGTAAGGATATTGAAGAAGACTTCAGAGAAGTTATTGGGAATCGTATTGAAGAAGTCGCTAAGAAGTATGATGTAGAAATTGCTTATGCATTTCAGGATTTAAAGGCATTACCAGAAGGAATTGAATGTCCTGAAGGACGTACTAAGCCTTGGGGTACTGGACAGGCAGTTCTTGCTTGTGATGGTTTAATTCATGAACCATTCGCAGTTATTAATGCAGATGACTATTATGGTAAGGAAGCATTTGTACAGATTCATGATTTCTTATTAGACTATACACCTGAAAAGCCAGATCATCTCGCGATGGCAGGATTTATCTTAAAGAATACTTTAAGTGATAATGGTGGTGTAACAAGAGGTATCTGTGCAGTGAATGAAGAAGGATACTTAACTGATGTAGAAGAAACTAAGAATATTGAAAAGACTTCTACTGGTGCACGTGTAGGAGATAAAGAAATTGATCCTAACGTAAATGTATCTATGAATTTCTGGGGATTAACTCCTGAATTCGTAAATACTTTAAAAGATGGTTTTGTAGAATTCTTTGAAAACATCAAGGATCCACTAAAGGATGAATATTTATTACCTATCTATATTGGTGAACTTCTAAGAGAAAACAAATTAAGTGTTAAGGTATTAGAAGTACAGGATTCATGGTTTGGTGTAACATATAAAGAAGATGCACCTGTTGTAAAAGAATCATTTAAGAAGTTAATTGATGAAGGTGTTTATTCTTCAAATTTATTTGATAATATTAAGTAGACAAAAGGCAGTATGCAAAAATTTAAGCATACTGTCTTTTATTTTAGTGTATTTTATAGTTATAGAACTCTACCGTTCTTTACAGTGTATTTTTTACCTTTATAACGAACACGACCTGAATAATTCCAGTCTAAGCGTCCATTAATAATATAGAAACGCTGATTATCGTGATATGCAATACCTGTATAATTCCAGTCTAATCGTCCTTTTCCAATATAGAACCACTGATTATTGTACTGTGCAAGGCCTGTATAGTTCCAGTTTAAACGACCGTTTTCTACATAGAACCATTCATTACCTTTTTGAACCAGTCCTGTATAATTCCAGTTTAAACGACCATTTTCAACATAGAACCAATAATCCTTGTATTGAGCAAGACCTGTATAATTCCAGTTAAGCTTACCTTTTTCAATGTAGAACCACTGATCATTATACTGAGCTAGTCCTGTATAATTCCAGTTAACACGTCCACGTACAATATAATACCATTCATTACTAGACTGACCTAATCCGGAATAGTTCCAGTTTAAACGACCTTTTTGAACATAGAACCACTGATTATTGTATTCTACAATACCTGAATAGTTCCAGTTTAAACGTCCCTTTTCTACATAGAACCAATAATTATTGTACTGTGCAAGGCCTGTATAATCCCAGTTAAGCTTACCTTTTTCAATATAGAACCACTGATCATTATACTGAGCTAGGCCTGTATAATCAAAATTAACTGCACCTTTTTCAATATAGTACCAGTCATTACCATACTGGAATAAGCCATTGAAATCTTTGTTGACTTTACCATCTTCCACATAATACCAAGTACCTTTTTTGTTTACCTGTGCAAGAGTTGTTTCGTGTAAAACTTCATCATCCTGCATTAAGTATAATTCACCATCCACTTCAACTAAATTAGCTTCTGTAGAATGATTATAAGTGACTGTAACTGTCTTAACCCCATCAGTATCACCTTTTACTATATAGTTATAGTTACCTTTTGGTGCATAATAATCATAAACTTTTGGAAGTGTAATTGTCTTTGTATCACCAACATTTACATTTACATATTCAGTCTTAAGAACTTCTTTTTCTTTATTCACGATATTGATTCTTGTAGTCTGAACCTTACCTAAAGACACTGTATCTTTATAGAACTTTAATGACTGTAGTGCATTACCCTGGATATCAAATAATGTTGCGTTATCCCAGCTTGATCCACCCCATGAAGGCTGACCATTATAATACATTTCATCGTCTGGTGCATAACCTACAGCACCCTTAGAAGCCCATCCAGTACCATACTTATCAGCGACTTCTTTATTGTACTCCCAGTTAGTCCATCCGGCTTTCACTGGAATCCATCCTGGCTCCCAATAGAAGCCACCTAATCCGTTATCCTGTTCAGTAAGAACCTTATACATATCAGTTAATTCATCTACCTGTCCCTGAGGACCAATTTCATACTGATAAAGTCCATAATCAGAACCGATAGAGTTTGGTGTACCATCACCATCTTCATAACTGTTAACCCATGCAGTTTCCATAACCGCAAATAGCTTTCCTCTTTCTTTTGCAAGAGTCTGTACATCCCTTAACATATCAGGTGTATTCCACCAGAATGGGTAATAAGAAGAACCTAAAACATCATAGTCTACATTTCCTTTTTCCCATGCATCCATGATCATAGAATAGATTTGACGATTAGGTGTTTCAATATGTAATGTAACTAAAGCATCTGGAAGAATTTCACGTACTGCTTTAGAACCTGCATTTAAATAACGGTCTAATACAGAATACTGAGATTCATTTTTCCAAACAGAATTATTACTGTCTTTATTATGAATACCAGCCATACCTTTGGTAATTTCATTACCAACCTGTACCATACCTACATCAACACCTGCATCTTTAAATTTCTGTAAAGTATCTTTAGTGAAGTCATGGATATTTTCACACATCTTATCTGGATCATTAGCATCCTTCTGCCATGCTTTTGGTAGAATCTGTTTTGCAGGATCTGCCCAGAAATCAGAATAATGGAAGTCAACAAGCACCTTCATACCATACTTAGTTGCTTCTTTACCAATCTTTAATCCATTATCTACAGTGCTATCTCCACCACCGTATGTTTCACCTTTTTCATTGTATGGATCATTCCAGATTCTTAAACGGATATAGTTAACACCATTATCCTTTAAGATTTTCATTAATGGCTGTTCTTTGCCATCATAATCATAATATTTAACACCTGCATTAGTAAGTGCTACATATGATCCAACATCTACACCTCTGATTGTAGATTCAGACATATTAGAAATCTTATTAATAGTGACATTCTTTTCCTTTAAACCAGTATCATCACCATATTCATAAGGATCTCTGTATGAATCAATATCAATATTCCAACCCTGTGCAAAACCAAATACTGCAAGAGAAGTCTGTGCAAGTCCCTGTTCATTAAAGAAACCATTCCAGCTTCCTACATATTCAGCTTCATCATAAATTAAACCACCTGCATTACTATCACTAATAGAAGCACTTAATAAATTATAAATGCTGTCTGCCTGTGTTTCAGTAGATGCTGTTTCATCTTCATTCTTACGTGGGAACTTGACGTTAGAAACAATTAATTGCTTATCTGCTGCCTTTTCTTTTACTGTAGTACGTAATGTTTTAACATAATCATTAATACCATTACGATCAGCATAAAGATTAACACCTAAATAGCTATAGTCTACGCCTGCATAACCTAGCTTTTCAATCACATACTGAATACCTTCAGCATCATCAGGTGCTGCAAAACTTAAAGCTGTTTTAACACCTTTTTCATTAATAAGTTTAGAGATGTTAGCCATTGCGACAAAGCCATCCCATCCTCCACCTTCAGTTAGACCAAGGAAATTATAATTCACTTCATTTCCAATAGTCATCATAGTAGGTAAAGCATCATTCTTACTTAAAGTATCAAGTACTTCCTTAGTATAGTCTGTTGCCTTTTCTACCGCATTATCCTGAGTCCATCCTGCAGGTAATTGCTGACTATTTGCATAAGTAACATCATCAGAATAGAATAATGTGATGTTTGTTTTTAAGCCTGCTTCTTTAGCTGCTTTAATTGTTTTGATAGCACTATCTAGTGTATAACATTTAGTTTTATCACTTGCTGTGTCCGGATTAACTGCAACCTTGACAGAAATCGTATTAATTCCCTGTCCCTGTACAAACTTAAATAGGTTATCAATTTTGACGCTCTTGTAATTGTAATACGTTTTACCCCATTCCAAATCCTGCTGGTAATGAGTAAAATCTGCGCCTAATACAGTCTGATCGTTAATGCCTTCAATCTTCTTGTAATCAGCTACAGAACGACTCAATGATGTTGCAGTGACTTGATTGTTGTTATGCATAGTTGGTACTGGAGTTACTGCGCTTACACCAGACATGCCCATCGAACAAACAAGCGCTGCACTTACAAAACTTGTAATCAACTTTTTGTTCATATATATCTCCCTTCCTCTTATATAGTATGAGAATATATTAACATAATTTCACACAAAGAATCATCCAATGTAACATAAAATGACATATATAAGTATAAAAAGCTATATTTAGAGATAAAAAAACCTTCTCACGAAGGTTTATAGTGATAAGAAGAAATCTTGCATCTTCTTAGCTTCTGTATTTATTTCTAGATTACGTTTTTCAAATGCTTCGATATTAAAATGCTTAGATTGATGAGATGCTTCTTCGATTGCTTCTACCCACTTGTCTACAGCTTCATCCGTAATAGGAAGCATCTTCACATTATCATTCACAATAGAGGCACGAGAAATAGTATCAGAGATCATGCATGGTAATCCATTGGCTTCTGCTTCTAATAAAGCGACACTTAAGCCTTCAAAACGAGAAGGGAAGATATATTGATCCATAGCCTGAATATAATCACTCACATTACTCTTAATACCTAAGAATTTGACATCATCTTCAATACCATATTCTTTAACCTGATTTTTAAGTGTTTCTTTATCTTCACCATCTCCAATAAGTATCAACATATACTTACCAGGATATCTATGATCCAACTCATTAAATATCTTTAATAGATAGGGATGATTCTTCTGGAAATGGAATCTCCCTGTATGACCTAATACAATCTTATCACCTGCATGAAGTTCTTCTCTTATAGATTGTCTGATTTCTTCATTTGGTTTAAAGAAGTTCACATCTACCGCATTATTAATCAATTTATAGTTAGGTAATACGGCATTCTTCCCAAAGAACCATTCATTCGCATCTTCTGAACATGTCCAAAAGTCTGTCGCATATTTTCTAATCTGTGTTCTATTGAACTTATGTAAACATCCTCTTAAGAAGCTATCTCCATTAGCCGCATTATGACAATGAATAATACGTGTAGGGATACCATATTGTTTAGCCTTCTTTAGGTAATCAATATTCGCAAGCGAACATGTATTAAACCAGATAGCTTTATATTCAGAAGCATGAGTCTTAAAGAAGTTTTCTAACGCTTCAGAGAAAGCTTTTCTATCCTTACTTCTTGCAGGAATACGATAAATAGTACCACCTAAGCTTAATATTTCTTGTTCATGTGCGACTATTTCAGTATTACATAAGAAATCAAATTGTACACGTGTACGATCTAGATGGCGATAGTAATTCATAATAACAGCTTCCATACCACCTGGATTATCTGTAATTCCAAATACTAGTACTTTCATAATCTACTCCTTATTTACTCTTAGAAAACTGTTTCTGTCTTACTTGTCCTACAAGTAATGCGAATCTATTCATCTTATGTTTTAAGAACCATAATGGTACTTTACGTGTCATAGACATACCATTATAGTTAGAGTTCTTTACAGCACGTTTAAATAAATCATTCTTCATTAATGTATTTAAAGAAGACATCGCTTGATCTTTATTTTGTGGATGTGCACAATAATTCACTAAAATAAGTAATACATGATAACTTACAAAGTTATAGAATAATGTTTCTATATTCTTATCTTCTGCCATGACATCTTTTAAGTCTTCTTCTACTGCTTTCATAGATAAGAGGAACTTATCTGCATAAGCTGTATCAAACTTACGTACTGCAGATTGATCATTGAATATATAATGAACTAAAGGATGTTCATCGCCTACAATAACATTCCAGTTCTGTGAGGCACGTGCACAATATTCTGCATCTTCTGCAAGACTTAATTCTTCATTTAATAATACATTTTCAATAGTAGAAGCTTTAATGAGTTTACCCCAACAGAATCCTACACCTGCCTGTACATTTAATAGATCCTTTAAATAATCCTTCCAGCCCTTATACATTGTATCTCTTATATAGTGAAGCATCTTTTCACTATGATCACTATAGTCTCTACTATAGTTACAGATCACACAATCTGCCTCTGCTTCTACTGCATGATTTAATAGTATTTCACAGGCATTACTTTCAATCCAGTCATCTGCATCTAAGAACATGATATAGTCTCCCTTAGCTGTTTTTACACCTAAGTTTCTACCAGAACATACACCGCTCTTAGAATTCTTTACAACTGTCACATTCTCTTTTGTATTTAATTCACTTAAAGTATCCTGCAACGCATCATTACATCCGTTATCAATAATAATCACTTCTACATAATCATAAGTCTGATTCAAACAGCTTTCGATTGTCTTATTGAAATAAACAGGATTTCCACGATATACAGGAATAATAATAGATATTAAATTCTTCATTATTCAAATACCTCTTTTACTTTAGCTAGTGCAGCTGCAATAACTGCATCCATATCATAATACTTATATTCTCCAAGTCTTCCACCAAAGATCACTTTAGTTTCTGCATCGCCTAGCTTCTTATATTCTGCATATAAGGCACCATTCTTTTCATCATTGACTGGATAGTATGGTTCATCTCCTAGCTTCCATTCAGAGCTGTATTCTCTACTGATAACAGTCTTTGGCTGTGTACCGAATTCAAACCACTTATGTTCAATGATTCTTGTCCAAGGTGTTTCGGCATCTGTATAGTTTACTGCCGCATTTCCCTGGAAATTTGGCTTATCTAATACTTCTGTTTCAAATCTAACTGATCTGTATTCTAGTGTTCCTAGCTTATAGTTGAAGTATGCATCGATAGGTCCTGTATAAACAACCTTATCCGCTAAGCTATCTAGTTCTTCCTTGTTTTCTAGATAATCTGTATTCAATCTTACTTCAATACCTTCAAGCATGTTTTCTACCATCTTTGTATATCCACCCATTGGAATACCCTGATATAACGCATTGAAATAGTTATTATCAAAAGTAAGTCTTACTGGTAATCTCTTGATGATGAATGATGGAAGTTCATTACATGGTCTTCCCCATTGTTTTTCTGTATAGCCTTTAATAAGCTTTTCATAGATGTCTCTACCAACTAATGAGATAGCCTGTTCTTCAAGATTCTTTGGTTCTCCCTTGATTTCCTGTCTCTGTTCTTCAATCTTGGCAGCTGCTTCTTCTGGAGTCACTACTCCCCACATCTTATTGAATGTATACATGTTGAATGGAAGAGAATAAAGTTCTCCCTTATAGTTTGCAACAGGTGAGTTAGTAAATCTATTGAACTCTGCAAACCGAGTAATATACTGCCATACTTCCTTATTATTTGTATGGAAAATATGTGCACCATACTTATGTACATTGATGCCTTCTACTTCTTCTGTATAGATGTTTCCGGCAATATTAGGTCTCTTATCAATGACAAGAACCTTCTTTCCTCTCTTATTGGCTTCATGCGCAAAGATTGCGCCATAAAGACCTGATCCTACTACTAGATAATCATATTTACTCATCTAAGTGTCCTCCTTGGTTAAATAGTAAATTATGTAATACTGGAATAATCATAAAACTGATAACTGAAACTGTGATAGTAAATAATCTAGGATTTATTAAACTAGATGTTGTAATCACAAATGAAATAAATAGTAATCCATCTTTCTTAGTTTTATAAAGATGCCAGATCACTATTGAAATAATCGCAAAGAATGCGATAAAGAAGATCCATCCATTTTCAAATAAGATTCTCATATATTCATTATCAATGAAGTTACTTCTAATAATAGTCCCCTCATTCTCTTTAGTTAGGAAATAACCAACTAAATCAATATTTGAACCAAATAAACTTAAACCATAACGTTTAAAATCATAGAATGTCTGATAAAGTCTATTTGAGAATATATGATTGAATTTCTGTGCAATCTTGAAGATAATACTATTCACATTCATTGTGTTAAAGATGAATCCATATAACATCACCAGAATATAGCTTCCAATTGGGAATAATGGAAAGCAAGTCGCATAGGCTTTTTTAAAGAATTCTACTACATTTTTGAATTTATCAAGAATACCTACAGAATTCATAAAGATGCCAATAAGAACACATTCTGATATCAACATTTCCGTTCTGGAATCAGTTAAGAAATAAGAAAATACAATAAGAAGCTGATATAAGCCTAGCTTTTCAGGACTAATCTTAAAGTTCTTCTTATATGAATAATAGAGAATCATAAATAAGAGAAACTGAGATAAATAAGTAGGATAACCAAATCCTAAAGAATGTCTCATTGTCCCATCAGCTCTCATATTAACATAATCATGCATAAGTCCAAATGAACTTAATGTCGTAATAAGAATTAATGAAATAAACTGTGCAGAGAAGATTGTATTTAATACGTCTTCAAAATCAAAACAGCTTGCATAAATAAGTGTAAATAATAAGAAAACCCAAGCTTTGTTTTTAGTGAGTAATAAATTCATCACAATACTGAATAATGCGAGTATTACGACACCTGCCACAAAGTACTGTTTCTTATCAAAATTCTTAATTTTATTTATATAACTCTTTAAGTCTAAAGTTCTTAATTTTTTGTATATTACAAACAAGAAATATACATAACAAACATATCTCAAAAGTTTACATAAAGTGGCTGCTTTAGAAAATCTAAAGCTTAAAGTAGTGATATCTAAGAATAATGTGAAATAATAGATAGCTAAAACAACTAAACCCATTTGTGTTGTCGTTAACTTCTGTATAAAAGTCTTTACTTTATTGATCATTGAATACCCCCTCAATTAATGCATACTCATATATCTAAAGCTATATGGTGCGCCACTAAAGTTACAAATAAGACCAGTGACACTCACATTAATTACGTATCTCTGTCCCTGATGAATCACAGGAATGAATGCATAGTCACGCATTGCGACTCTTTCCGCATTTAAGAATGCATAATAACGTTCATCCTGACTTTGTGCATTGACTGCAGTAGTAAAGAAGTTATTAAATTCATTACTAGAATAATGATTAATACCTTGATTATTAACTGCAAGAGGGGCTAAGTAATCATAAGCATCATTACATACACCTTTAATACGTAATAAAGATAATTCTGCCTGTTCATAATCCACAGTATTAACTTCTTTTAAATACACCTTAAATTGTTTAGTTGATTCAAGATCTTTTTTAATTTCATTCGCAATAATTTTAGCCTGTGGATATTCTTTTGAATAAGTTAAAGTAAAAGTAAAATTCTTTAACTTATATTCTTTAAGAAGCTTAGATAAAGATTTCTTTGCTTCTTTTTTATTGTATTTCAACTTATACTTACAAGCATCTCTCATAAACTGCTTCTGTGAGTTGAAACAGATACCCATAGGAAGTAAACCTTCAGCCTTCTGAGTTCCGTCATTCAATACATTTTTATCGTATTTATTTCTTCTAAGTAATGAAGACATTGCTTCACGTACTCTTAAGTCTGATAAATACTGATCCTTGAAATTAGGCACCAAATCCCACATTACACTGTCATTATCTGCAGTACTTGAATCTTTTTCATCATACTTCTTCGCTTTTTCACCAGTTACTGATGCAAAATCAATCTTACCTTCATCAAATAATTTGATTTTTTCATCATTACTGATTCCAAAAAGCATATTCACTTGATCAATATTTGATTTACTGGCAAAGTAACATGTCTTATTCTTCTTTAAAGTAATCTTATCTTTAGAAATAGAAGACACTTTATATGTCCCACATGATAATAATGTCTTAGGAGAAGTAGCGTACTGATCTCCCTGTGCTTCTACAAACTTCTGATTTAATGGGAAGAAGACTGGCTGAGTCACTAAATCCATAAAACGTGTTGTCTTATATTGAAGATGTACAACCAATTTCTTATTCTTTACATAAACGCCTAAAGTATCTGCAGGTTTTAAACCGTTGTAGATATCATCAGCACCTGCAATCGCAGCACCATAAGATGTAAGAAGTTTAGATGCTTCAGAACGCATAGATAAGGCTCTCTTCCATGCATAAACAAAGTCTTCTGCAGTCACTGAATCTCCATTAGACCACTTCACGTTCTTTCTGATTTCAAAAGTATATGTTTTGCCATCCTCACTCACTTTTTTACTCTTCGCAATAGCTGGCTTAAGCTTACTCTTAACATTATAAGCATATAAACCATCACCAAATGCCTGAATCACATTTGTAGATGTTTCATCAATAGCCTTTGATGCATCTAAAGATGTTACATAACCAGAATCCGCAAAATTAAACACCTTCTGTGAATCCGCATTATTAGTCAAAGAACATCCAGTCATCAAACTCATTGCGAGTACAAGTGTTACTATTTTCTTAAATAAACTCATTAAAAACTCTCCCCATACTTCTTATGTAAGAACTTAGCCTTTAAGAATCCCATTCCCTTTTTAAACATATTGATCTTTTCCATATATACAAATGGAACTTCTTTGTAGGTATAACCGTTCTCATTCACCCAGACATCTAATAGTACTTCACTAATTCTACCTGGATAACGTGCATGGAAGCTATTATATTCAGTACCTTCAAATCTTTTAGTGAGTTCAAATAGAATATCAAATAACCATTCACAATAAGCATCAAAATATTCTTTCTTCATCACAAACATATTAAAGGCATGCATTGTTTTACCTTTCATATGCTTATCAAAAGCAGGTAAATATTCTGGACACTTCTCTTCAATAATCTTTCTTGTTTCATCTAATGGTTCAGGATAAAGTGTATGAACATAATGATCATAAATTGTTTCAATATAATAATTACGTCTCTTAGTAACTAGAATATCATTATCCTTTAATAGTTCTTCTGCTTCTTTAGAAGTAAGTACACAATCAAACGGATCCTTTGTCTTGTTCTTTACTCTAAAATGTCTACGATAATGGGCTAAACCTACATAATCTGCATCTAGGTTCTTCCAAGCCCAATATAATCCTGTCAATTCACAATACTGTGAATTCAAATTAGAAATATTATCACCTGTATTATCACGTGTATATCCAAGATCATCCTTACCTTCTGCACCAACCTGTACAGGAATATACATCTCATCATCAGGCATACGATACTTCTTATGTGTCGCAATAATAATCTTTACTGATGGCATATTCATAACTCCTTTACATTGATCCTTCTTTTTTGAAAACAACCTGTACTGTCTTCAATAGAATCTGAATATCATGACTGAATCTCCAGTTCTTGATATATTCTTTATCTAATCTTGCGATTTCTTCAAAGTCAGTGATATTACTTCTACCACTTACCTGCCATAAACCTGTAATACCTGGCTTAAATGCAAGACGTGCTCTATGACGTAATTCATACTTATTCCATTCATCAAGAGTAGGGGGTCTAGTACCTACTAAACTCATATCACCCTTTAATACATTAAAGAACTGAGGGAATTCATCTAAAGACCAGTCTCTAATGAAATTACCAACACCCTTCTTAATAGTACCATCGGCTTTCTTTTTACAACCAATAATACGAGGGTCATATTCAAGTTTGAACATCATACCATCTTTAACTCTATTTTGAGCCATAAGCTCTTTCTTACGCTCTTCAGCATCCATATACATACTTCTAAACTTATACATATTGAACACTTTACCATTTCTACCAACTCTCTTCTGTTTAAAGAAGATTGGTCCTGGAGAGGCAATAAAGATAGCTGGGCCTAAGAAGATAGTCAAAATAAGAGTAATGAAACATCCTACTAAACCACCAAGAATATCTAGTATTCTCTTGGCAATCCAGTCATATTCATTAATAGAGTTCATGCTGACAGTTAATACTTGGTTTTCACCCATTCTTTCAAACTGCTTACGATATCCCTTTAATGAGTTATATTCACTGATTTCCACATGAACAGCGAGTCCCATTTCAGCCAAATCTTTAACTAAAGAAGTAGAGAAAACATCTTCCCTAGGAAGAATCACTAAAGCTTCATCCATCCATTGTCTTAATACGTAATCTATAACAGTATTCTGAGACGCCACAATAGACCAGCCATTTGATTTCTGACCTTCCATATTCTTATCTAGAACCGCAAAACCAACACTCTGGTATTCATCCAAACCAAATATTTTCTTATTCTCTGTAATAGAATCAATAAATTCAGACTCTGTAATCACGATAAGAGACTTTTTATTATTCTTTCTTCTACGTCTTACAATTGGTTTCATCACACAATGTACAATATAAGTAAACATTGCATCAAATACACATGTAAAACCTAAAGTTAAACGTGATACATCATCTTTTTGCGCATAGAAAATATAAGCAGTAGAAACAACCATTAATAATAATGACTTCTCTATTACTTTAATCATTTCTGTAATATTATTACGCTTCAAAATATTCTTTAAAATATTAAAGAATATAATAATTAACATATCTAATAGTGTCATGACTATCGCAATATTGACATACAATGATCTTGTATATATATCAAGTATTCCATGACGCATGTAGTAAGCTAGAAATAGAGCTAACTGTAGACAGATAAGGTCCGCAATTAAGAAATCTAAATGCTTCGCCCATCCTCTTAATTTCCTTTTATACATCTTTTTTCACATCCTTATTTTTAAGTTCATACATAAATTACTATACCACAAAATAGTCTATAATTCACTTCATTGCCGTTATTATACCTTATTACAAGCGCTATCTATGTGTAATTTCTGTGAAATTATGTATTATTAACTCTTAAACACAAACAATTTACTAATTAAATAGTTCCCAACAAGTACAAGAATCTGTGCTGCAACCTTCACACCAATACTATTCATACTCAACAAATTAATACCCACATATAAAATAACTTCTTCCATTAATAGAGTGGCAACACGTCCTCCAAAGAAAGAAACCATTTCCTGGATAATACCCTTCATACCTTCCGCATTACTATCAAATACCCAAATACGATTTGTCACATACGCAAATAATACTGCAAGTATCCAAGAAAAGATATTCGCAATCATTGGATCCATATGCATACTGATATCAAAGAAGGCATAAGAACCAATACTAATAAATGTAGTTAAACCACCAAAGAATAAATATAATAATACTTCTTTATATTTCTTATAAAACGGATTAAAGATACTAAGGATCTTCCACTCCATGATTCTATCAAATATATCTTTATCTTTTTTCATAAAACTCTCCTTATTTATTTTTTGTCACATACGTAATCATTATATTCTATTTGATTGTATACATCAAAAAAAACAGAGAATTTCAGAAAATAATTTGATACAAGTACCTTTCATGTAATATCATAACTATCACATCGAATTATATAGTAGGGTATGTTATAATTATTGTG
>ENA-OPCZ01000730-OPCZ01000730.1-human-gut-metagenome-genome-assembly--contig:-NODE-730-length-19417-cov-2.870571_pt1 | contig 19417 bp, 25 predicted proteins | sample MGYA00241566_ERZ501483 | MGnify/ENA primary metagenome ERZ501483 (study PRJEB25962, sample SAMEA1965191) | human gut metagenome | biome: human gut; feature: human-associated habitat; material: faeces... | reverse complement strand
ACTTCCGCCTTAACGCCAAGGGCGCCGGCCAGTTTGAGCACACGCTCATCATCGTGGACGAGGGCGCGAGCCTGCACTTCATTGAGGGCTGCTCCGCGCCGAAGTACAACGTGGCGAACCTCCACGCCGGCTGCGTGGAGCTGTACGTCAAGAAGGGGGCCAAACTCCGCTACTCGACGATCGAAAACTGGTCGAAGAACATGTACAACCTGAATACCAAGCGTGCGCTGGTGGAAGAGGGCGGCACGATCGAATGGATCTCCGGCTCCTTCGGCTCCCATGTTGGCTGCCTGTACCCCATGAGCATCTTAAAGGGCGACAATTCCCGCATGGAGTTCACTGGCGTTACGTTCGCCGGTGCGGGGCAGAACCTCGATACCGGCGCAAAGGTCGTCCATGTGGGCAAAAATACGAGTTCCTATATGAACACGCGCTCGATCAGCAAGAGCGGCGGCATCAGCACATTCCGCTCAAGCGTTGTCGTGGAAAAGGGCGCCAAGGGCGCCAAGTCCGCCGTGTCGTGCCAGTCGCTGATGCTGGACTCCGAGTCCCGCTCCGACACCATCCCTGCCATGGACATCCGCACGAAGGACGCGGCCATCGGCCATGAGGCCAAGATCGGCGCGATCAGCAACGAGGCCGTCTTCTATCTGATGAGCCGCGGCATGAGCGAGGAGGACGCGCGCGCGATGATCGTCAGCGGCTTTGCCGACAATGTCTCCAAGGAGCTGCCGGTGGAGTACGCGGTGGAAATGAACAACCTCATCCGGCTCGAGATGAAAGGCAGCATTGGCTGAAAGGAGTTTGGACATGAACGATACGATTTTGATCAACCGGCTCCCGACCCGTACCTGGAACCGGCTGGGTGTGAACGAAACGGCCCTCACCTGGGGACAGGCCGACGATTTGGGCGAAGAGAAAATCACCGCCGCCGGTCAGACCGAGCGGCTTGAGATCACTGGCTCCGGCGAGCGCGGCGAGAAGACGGTCGACATCCACGTGCCCGCGGGCCAGACCGTCACGGTGTTTGAAGCGCTGAGAGCGGAAAAGGGCCTGCTCGTGCGCACGGCGCTCCACGTTGAAAAGGACGCAAAGGTGCGGCTCGTGCAGATTCAGAATGCGGCACAGGGCTCGCTTCTCCGTCTGGAGACGAGCGGCGAGTGCGCCGAAAACGGTCAGGTAGAGCTGATCCAGGTCCTGCTGGGCCGCGGCGATGTGTACAGCGACGGCCAGTTCGAGTTGAACGGCAACGGCGCGGGCTTCACGGCGGGCATCGGGTATCTGGGCCAGAAACAGCAGACCGTGGACATGAACCTTGTCGTGAACCACTGGGGCCAGAAGACCACGAGCGAAATCAATGCCGCCGGTACGCTCAAGGACGACGCGCAGAAGATCTTCCGCGGGACCATCGACTTTAAGAAGGGCTCCGCGGGCTCTGTCGGCAGCGAGCAGGAGACGGTTTTGATGCTGGGCGACGGCGTCGTCAACAAGACGGTGCCGCTGATCCTGTGCGCCGAGGAAAACGTCGTCGGCAACCACGGCGCGACCATCGGCGAGCTGGACGAGGACACGCTGTTCTACTTTGAAAGCCGCGGCATTTCCGCAGCGGAGGCGGAAAACATCATGGCCCGCGCCGCCATCGAGCGGCTAGCCCGCACGATTGAGGATGAAGCGGCGCAGGCCGCGATCCTCTCCGAGCTTGAGGAGGTGCTGTAAGATGGCGCATGCATATCGGGACGACTTCCCCCTGCTCAAGAGTCAGGATGTCGCCTATTTAGACAACGCCGCGACGGCGCAGCGCCCGCAGTGCGTGCTGGACGCCGTAACGGAGTTTTATAAAAGTCAGAACGCCAATCCGCTGCGCGGCCTCTATCCTCTGAGCATCACCGCGACGGAGGCTTATGAAAACGCGCGCGAGGCCGTTCGCGCCTTTCTGAACGCGAAGAGCAGCCGCGAGATCATCTTCACCCGCAACACCACCGAGAGCATCAATTTAGTGGCTTACAGCTACGGTCTCTCCCACGTGAAGGCCGGGGACGAGGTGCTCGTCTCCATCATGGAGCACCACAGCAACCTTCTCCCCTGGCAGATGGTTTGCCGCCAGACCGGCGCGTCGCTCAAATTTATGGAATGCGAAATGGACGGCACGCTGGACTTAAATAAGGTCGAAGCCCTCATCACGCCGAAAACGAAGATCGTCGCCTGCACACACGTTTCGAACGTCTTAGGCCGCGTGAATCCCATCCGCGAGCTCGCGGCGCTGGCGCACCGCGCCGGCGCAGTGCTGGTCGTCGACGGCGCGCAGAGCACGCCGCACATTCCGGTGGATGTGCAAGCATTGGACGCGGATTTCTTCGCCTTCTCCGGCCACAAGGTCTACGGCCCCATGGGCATCGGCGTTCTCTACGGACGTGAAGAATTGCTGAACGCCATGCCGCCGTTCCTCACCGGCGGCGAGATGATTGAATCTGTCACCCGCGATGGTGCGGTCTTCGCCGAGCTCCCGCACAAGTTCGAGGCCGGCACGGTCAACGCGGCAGACGCCGTGGGCCTGCATGCGGCCATTGACTATGTCAAGAGCATCGGCTTTACAGCGATGCATCAGCAAGAGGTCGCGCTGACCCGCCGCGCGATGGACGCGATCGGCGAGATGCCGCACGTCCACGTGCTGGGCTCGGAAAAGCCCGAGGAGCATTGCGGCATCATCACCTTTACGGTGGACGGTGTTCACCCGCACGACATCAGTGAGATCCTCGTGAGCGACGGCGTCGCCATCCGCGCAGGCCATCACTGCGCGCAGCCGCTTCTGGCCTATTTGAAGCATCCTTCCACCGCGCGGGCAAGCCTCGCGTTTTATAACACGGAATCCGAGGTCGACCGGCTGCTTGACAGCATTTCCACGCTAAGGGAGCGAATGGGTTATGGAAAATAGAAGCTTTTACAATGAAATTCTCACCGAGCACAACCTGCATCCGGAGTTCAAGCACGACCTTCCGGACGCCGACATCGTGCTCGAGGGCGTCAACCCGAGCTGCGGCGACGACATCTTCCTCAAGCTGAAGCTTGACGGCGATGTGATCGCGGACGGCGCGTTCGTCGGCGACGGCTGCGCCGTCTCGCAGGCGTCGGCGGACATCATGCTCGGCATGATCGTCGGCAAAAAGAAGGAAGACGCGCTGAAAATGGGCGAGATCTTCCTGAAAATGATCCAGGGCGAGGCGTCAGAGGACGAGATCGACAGTCTGGAGGAAGCCTCTGCTCTCCGCGACATCGCCCACATGCCCGCACGTGTCAAATGCGCGGTGCTCGGCTGGCGCACGCTGAAAGAGGCCCTGCTGGACGGGGATGATCTGTCATAACGCGGTCGCTCCGCTGGATTTCGAATCAAAGCAATAATAAAAAGGAGCATTTGCCGCATGCTGTGGCAAATGCTTCTTTTTTCTTCAAGCAAAGCAGGGCGAGAATTCGGCCTTTGCCGAATTTTCCGTTCCTCTCCCACCTGCTCATTGATCGTAATGCTCCAAAAACGAATGCACCTCGCCTTTCGTCTTGTAGCCGGGGAAGGTGTCGAGCGCGACGGTGTGGATGCTGTTGAAGATGGATTTTTCGATGTTGGGGTTGTCCCGCTTTAAGTGGCGCAGCAGGATCTTGATTTCCTGACGCTTTGAGCCGCCTCCACCGTTGTCGCAGATGGTGCAGTTTTCTGTAAAGCGGCAGGCGCACTGGATGAACTCAAGCTGGTTGTACTGCCGCCAGGCGATGATGTTCTCCTCGTGGATGCAGTACATCGGGCGGATGAGCTCCATGCCCTCAAAGTTGTTGCTGTGGAGCTTTGGCAGCATGGCCTGCAGCTGTGAGCCGTAAAACATGCCCATCACCGTCGTTTCGATCACGTCGTTAAAGTGATGGCCCAGTGCGATCTTGTTGCAGCCGAGTTCCTTGGCCTTGCTGTAAAGGTGGCCGCGCCGCATGCGGGCGCAGAGGTAGCAGGGCGATTTGTCCGTGCTGTTGGCCGCCTCGAAGATATTGGTCTCGAATACCGTGATGGGGATGTGCAGCAGCGCCGCGTTGCTCTCGATGCGCTGGCGGTTGATGGCGTTGTAGCCCGGGTCCATGACGAGGAACACCAGCTCAAACGGCACGTCGCTGTGGCGGTGAAGCTCCTGCATGAGCTTTGCCATCAGCATCGAGTCCTTGCCGCCGGAGATGCACACGGCGATCTTGTCCCCCGCCTGAATGAGTTCATATTTTTTCACCGCATAGACAAACGGTTTCCACAGCTCGTCGCGGTATTTTTTGATGATGCTCCGCTCGATCATCTGATAGGGCTCTAACGTTCTTGGCATGGATGACACCCCCTCTTCTCTAATAGCTTCCGCCGCGGCGGAGCGTTCATTGCGCAAGCTCCCGATAGCAGCGGTCAAAAATTTGCAGAAATTCCGCGATTTCCGCCTCTGTTGTCAGGTGGCTGAGGCTGATGCGCCACGAGGATAGCGCGTTTTTCCGGTCGCGGCTCACCGCGTAGACCGCCTTGGACGGCGTCCCCTCCACCGAGCAGGCGGACTTCACGGACACGCAGACATCATTTTTTCCAAGCTCCTGCTGAAAAGCCGTCCCCTTGACGCCGTTGACGCTCAGATTCAAAATGTGCGGCACGGCGTTTTCCGGACTGTTGAAGCGGACTTTTGGATACTTCGCAAGCTCCGCACGCAGCAGACGATTCAGCGCCGCAACGTGTGCGATGCGCTCGTTCTGATTTTCGAGCGCCAAACGCAGCGCCTTCTCGATCGACATCGCCATGCCCAGTGCGGGCGTGCCGCTGCGATAGGGCGTGGTGCTGCCGCCGCCGTGGATCTGCGGCTCGATGACAAGGTCCTTCTTTTTGACCAGCAGGCCGCTGCCGTTCAGGCCGTAAAACTTGTGCGGCGCGATGCTCATTGTGTCCACACCGGAGAGCACCAGCTTGGTCTTCCCCACGGCCTGCGTCGCGTCCACATGGAGGCGGCAGTTGGGATAGTCTCTCAAAATATCCGCGATCTCTTGGATCGGCTGCACCGTGCCGAGTTCGCTGTCCACCGCGCAGATGGCGACGAGCACCGTGTCCTTTCGCAAAAGCTCGCGCAGATGTTCCAAATCAATGGTGCCGTCCCGCCGGATGTCCACGAGGTCGACCTCGCAGCCCTGCTGCTGCAATGCGGACAGCGCACCACCCACGGAGGAATGCTCCAGCGCCGTGGAGATGATGCGCTTTCCCACATGGCGGGACGCCTGCACGATGCCCTTAAGCGCAAGGTTGTTGGATTCGCTCGCGCCGGAGGTGTAGATGATCTCCTCGGGCGCTGCGCCCAGAAGTTCCGCGATGCCGTCCGTCACCCGGGCCATTTCCGCCTGCGCGGCCCGCCCTGCGGGGTGGGTGGAATTGGGGTTTCCGATATAGCGCCGCTCCGTTTGATAAAACGCGTCCAGCACGGTAGGGTCTGCCGGCGTGTTGGCTGAGTAATCAAAATAGATCATAACGGTCTCTCCCACGCGGTCAGGTCCTTGACGACCTCGCCCGCGACGATCAGGCCGACCGCGGCGGGCACAAAGGCATTGCTGCCCGGAACCTGCCGCCGCTGCGTGCACTTGCGCGCCGTGCCCGGCGGGCAGATGCAGTGTGTCCGGCAGCTGATGGACATGTCGTCCAGCGGCGTAATGGGCGGCTCTTTGGAGTAGACGACCTTTAGCTTTTTGATGCCGCGCTTTTTGAGCTCGCGGCGCATCACTCTCGCCAGCGGACAGACAGAGGTCTTGTAGATGTCCGTCACCTCGAACGCGGACGCGTCCATCTTGTTCCCCGCGCCCATGCTGCTGATGATGGGCGTTCCCGCTTTCTGCGCCTGCTCGATGAACTCCAGCTTGCCGGTCACGGTGTCGATGGCGTCCACGATGTAGTCATACTGCGTGAAGTCAAATTGATCCGCCGTCTGCGGCGCGTAAAACGTCTTGTAAGTGTGGACGACTGCGTTCGGGTTGATCTCCTTGATACGCTCCTCCGCCACGTCCACCTTGTACTGCCCCACGGTCTTGCGCGTGGCGAAGATCTGTCGGTTCACGTTCGTCAGGCACACCCGGTCGTCGTCGATGAGGTCCAGCGTGCCGACGCCGCTGCGCACCAGCGCTTCCACCGTGTAGCCGCCCACGCCGCCGATGCCGAACACGGCTACGCGGGCGTTGTACAGCCGCTCCATGCCATCCTGACCTAAAAGCAGCTGCGTTCTTGAAAATTGATTGAGCATACTCTCTCCCCGATTTTGAAAAATTCAAGCAGATTGATCGTCAAGCCAAATTACGGCCGACGATCTTACGTCTCTGCACCGATCTCGCTTCTGACGTTTGAAAAATGTCTGCATTGCGCCTTTTGCATCCACAAACATAGTATGATTGTTGGTTTTCGTATCATAGCACGAGTTGACCTGCACTGTCAACCGCCGCATGACCAGAATCGCAGCCCGCGCGGCGGATGATTTCATCCATGTTGACTTTTGCGGCCTGTTGTGTGACACTATGGGTAACACAATGAATCTGCAAGGAGAACAACTATGGCTGCCACTTCCGTTTCCGCGCGCTTTCAGGAGCTTTTTCCCGAAACAAATCTCATTCATCTTCTGACCAAGTACGGCGGCGACGCGGGCGATATTTTCGAGACGCTTCAGGATCAGTACGACGCCCACGAGCAGGAGCCTCTCGTCGGCCTTCTCGGCATTAAGGCCGCGAATATCGACGCCTTTGCCCGCGCCGCCTACTGGGACCTCGTCAGCGACATCCGCATCAGATACCTCTCTTCCCTTTCCCGCGGCGAGGCCATCGCCATCGCCGCCGCGGCCGACGGCCTCATCACGCATCCCGAAAATGACGATATCGACTGGACCCCCGACGAATTCGTCAGCGATTGGAATGATCTGCACCGCGGCGAGGAGCCACTCAAATAACCGGTGCTAAGCTGTACACCATGACAGATGCAAAAGGGCAAGGGAAAAGCGTTGAGGAGCTTTTCCCTTGCCTTTTTTCACTGGTGCTGAAACAGGACAGTGCAAATCGAATGGAAGCCTATATGCAGCACACCATCCGTGGAAAGAAGCTGCAAAACGGTTAAATGGTCAGATAAAGGGTCAAACAAAAAAAGAAGTCCAAAACCTTACGGTTTCAGACTTCTCAGTGGCAGCGGGAGAAGGATTCGAATTCGATGGTAGGTGTAAAATGCTGTAAATGCGCGTAAAGAAATCCCTGTGTTTTCAAGGCTTTTCGGATTTTGGCGTAAAATGTTGTAAAGCCTTGTAAAAGCTGTTTGGGGTAAACTTAGGGGTCAAAAAAGAGCCCCAGTAAATAGTTACTAAGGCTCGATTTATTTAGAGATTATCGACAATCTGATCAATCTTTATGCTTTTTTCAGCAAGACTTTCAATGAAAAGAATCAGCAAATTATACGTTTCCTCATTCAGTTCTCCAATCACGTCAAACTGTATTTTCTCTTTATTGAAATAATAGAATTGTTCCGCTTTTATGTATCCTTCTTTATCGTTTGCCCAATCTATCATCTTTTCGTCCGATGCTGTAATTGGGAAATTTCCGGGATATCTTAGCTTGCGCCTCTTCTGCTCATCATTCTTAAAAGACGACATCACAAGAGCTATAAAATCAAACGGAACCCCTTGCACTTGTCCTCCCTCATCGTCAATGACGACAAACGAGTGTCGAGGCAAAATGCTTTCGTGATCCTTATAACTCTTAACGAGGATAATGTCGCCTTGCTTACACATCAATCATTCACCTATTCCTTAGTTTTGAGAGGGAAAACCGTTGCTTTTTTATTTCCGTCTACTACGTCCGCACTCCAACGCATCGCTATAACGTCTTTCAGTGCTTTAGATGTTGATAAAGTCTTACCAGAAAAAGTCACCTTATTGGTATCAAGTTTCCGGCGTTTGCTTACTGTTGCTTCCATGTTTTCCTCCTCTCTTTGGTCATAGCAATTCTGATTGTCCCTATCCATATTTAGAATATAACACCCCTTTCGCTCAAAATCAATCGACATTTTTAAATGTTCACAATTTTCCTATATATTATGTCCATCTATATGAGTAGTACCCGCATAAGTTGCACGTAAGTGATCAACAAGTCACAAAAAACTCTTAGATAATTGTCGCCTCGATCTCAAATCGAAACGAGCTTCACTGCTCGGATTTCAAATCGGCGCAGTGGCCCGCCTGATCTGGACAGTCGCAAGGGTCTCATTTCAGATGAGGCCCTCAATGCACCGAAAGGCTCGGATTTCAAATCCGACCTTTAAAACATCCCCACATATATGCAGCAAGAGCGGAGGAATCACCCTCCGCTCTTCTATTATCCCTCTCCTTGCCCCTCAGAGGCCGCAGGAGCGCTTTCATCGCGCTCTATGGCTTCTCCTATGGCTCGGTTGATAAAGCCGTTCACGCTCTCGCTATGGGCTTCTGCGTGGGCCTAAACAAATGGCCCGTTTTACTTCTCGCGCGCGTAGTCGTGTCATTGAATTCGTCAAACCGTTATTCCGTGTCCTGCTTTTCTCCAATGCAGTCGAAAACGTAATCACGCAGGACTGCATTTGAAGTCTTGCCAATCTCTGAGCAATACGCCTTGAATCTGTCGGCTTGCTCCTTTTTGACCTTGCAACCAACAACCGCCATATTCTCTTTGTCCCACTTAACAGCTGCTCTTTTCTGTGCATCGCTCGGCGCCAATATATCACCCCCCTTGCTTTTTGCCCATTATAGCACAAAAGCGCGCAGGTTAACAGTATAATAATTACTAAAGATATACGGTTAACTTTATGCAGTTTGTCAATGGACATATACGGTTAACAGTAGTAGAATGTAGCCATAGCAAGGGACAAGAGATCGAGCGAAGGTCGATAGCCAACGCGACACCGTAAGAGCTGGAACGGAGAAGCTTGAAAGAAATTTCCGATGGGATAGATACTCAGAGCCACCAGCCGCCGATCTCACCCGCAAATAAGGAGGTAAAACAATGAGCATCAATGAAATGAACAGCAAGATCAAGGAGCTGCGCGAGCTTCGTCGGATGGCTGACGAGCTGACCGCAGAAATGGAGGCCATTCAGGACAGCATCAAGGCCCACATGGACGCCGAGGGCGTGGACACCATCAATGGTACCGATTGGAAGGTGACCTACCTATAAGGCCGTGACTTCCTCTCGCCTGGATGCCAACGCATTGAAAAAGGCTCTTCCCGATCTGGCACAGCAGTTCACAAAGACCACCACGGCCCGCCGGTTCTGCATCGCATGAGAAAGGCTCCATGTCCCAGCCGACCAAAGCAAGACACGGAGCCACTACCAACCACCACAGGGAGGCCAGTATCGGTATTATACCGACCTCCCGCCAAGAAAACAAGGAGGAAAACGAAAATGAAGATCGAATTTGACGGAGCTATTTCCCTTGAAACTCCAACCGAGGACGAGCTTGCCAACCTTTACGACACCATAAAGGCAAGGATGCAGAAAGACGAAACATTTGAATTGATGGAAGAAATTAAAAAGAATACTAACCGCATGGCAGCCGCGGAGGGACTGCCGGAAACTTTTGATGGTTGGAATTTGGTTGATAAGATCACGTGGTTTGTCAGCGAGGCATATTGTTATGGCTATGTGAACGGAATCGAAGCCGCCTATGCAGCATTTGCAGAGCTATTAAAGGAGGGCAGCAAGAATGAGTGACTATTTCAGCACCACCAGAGCCGAACGCCTAACTATTGCGAAGATCGTTGACCCAAGCATATTTGATATCGATACTGCAAGCAAGATGCTTTATCGATTGTGGGATGACAATTTCGGCATGAGAGAGCAAAAGAGCATTAGCGCAGAAGAAGCCGATGATATAGGAAATGATATAGTCCTGAATATAAACAAGATATATGGACGTGGCCAATTAGCGAAAAAGATGCTGAAATTATGGCAAAAAAGGCAAAAGTTTATAATGAAATTCGACGTTTACAAGATGTGTGCACAGCTAATCGCTATTACAGCGAAAAAGCCGCCGCTTCTGCAATCTCAGATTTTATTGACTATTTAGAAAAACAATGCATCGCCGCAGATGAAGGCAGGAAAAAGTAAAAACCGCCCCCGGTGTTGCAGCACCGAGGACGGTTATAGGGGGCAGCAAACTGACAAGCCTACTGCCCTCCAATCATAACAAATGCAGGAGGAAAAAGCAATGCCAAGAAAAGCAAATACGCGCGCCGCGTCGGGCGCAGGCAGCATCCGGCAGCGTCCTGACGGTCGATGGGAAGCGCGCGTGACCGTCGGCAATGACCCGGGCACAGGAAAACCGATTCGCCGCAGCATCTACGGCAACACACAGAAAGAAGTGTTGACCGCCATGCGCGACGCGCAAAAAGCGATCGACGACGGACTTTACATAGAGCCGACGCGCCTGACGCTTGCGCAATGGCTCGATATCTGGCAGAGCGATTATCTGCTCTCGCAGAAATACGGCACGGTCAAGACCTACAAGGCCCAAATCGCAACGCACATCAAGCCCGCCCTCGGCGCGGTGAAACTCACCAAACTCACGCCGCATATCATCCAGGGCTTTTACAACGATCTGCTCGCCAATGGCCGCATTGTTCCCAAACGGGACAAGCAGGGCAAGATCATCAAAAAGGACGGCGTCGCCGTCACGGAGACCGCACCGCTCAACGCAAAGACCGTGCGCAATGTTCACGGCGTTCTGACAAAGGCCCTTTCTCAGGCCGTCAAGGTGGGCTACATCGCACGCAATCCGTGTGACATGGTAGACCTTCCCCGCGTCGAGAAAGCGCAGATCATGCCGCTTACCGACGAACAGGTCAAGTCTTATCTCGCCGCAGCGGATACCGACAACGATTATGGAGATATTCTGAAAGTAATTCTCTTTACCGGCCTGCGTGAAGCCGAAGCGCTGGGGCTGACATGGGATTGTGTCGACTTCAAGAAAGGCACGCTCAAAATTTGCAAGCAGTTGCAGAAACGCCCCGCCGAGGCCGGCGGTTTCCAGTTTGCCGCCCTCAAAAACGACAAGACGCGCATCCTGCGCCCCGCTCCCTTCGTCATGGATATGCTGCGCGCCGTTCGCTCCAAGCAGGCGCAAAGGCGTTTACAGGCCGGTGATCTTTGGCAGGACTGGATAGACCCCGCCAAGCAGTACGCCGCCTGTCGGCTCGTTTTCACAAATGCGCTCGGCGACCACCTGCACCCACAGCGTCTTTATGCACATCATAAGAAGATTGCAGCCAAAGCAGGAGCGCCGGACGCCCGTGTGCATGATCTGCGCCACACCTTCGCCGTGCTCTCCCTGCAAAACGGTGACGACGTGAAAACCGTGCAAGAAAATCTCGGCCATGCGACCGCCGCCTTTACGTTGGACGTTTACGGTCACGTCTCAGAGCGCATGAAGGAGGACAGCGCCGCCCGGATGCAGGGCTATTTTGAAAATCTCAAAAAGGCATGAAAAAAGCTCCGTCGATCTCATCATCGGCGGAGCTGCTTTTGTCCCCGTTAAGGGGTAAAACTTTTAATTGGGGTAAACTTAGGGGTAAAACGTATTCTGTCAAAATGCAAATGCAACTTTTCTGCGTCAAAAGTGCCCAAATCATGTGCTAAAAAGAAAGAACCGCAACCTTTCGGCCGTGGTTCTTTGTGATGCGTGACCAATTTAGATGCATGCTGAAAATAGGAAAAATCGAGAGCTGAAGCGGCTTTGGGCTGTTTCAGCCATATTTTTTGCTTACAATTTCCCGTGATAGAGAAGAATCGAGGGATTTTTAAGAGTGACCAAAATAGATACAGCCTCTCATCTCCAATTTCCGTCTTTGCGCTTATTTCCGCTTGCTGTGTTTTTGAGGATCACTTTCCCGATCTTTCAGCCACGCCTCAAATGCTTGAACATTTTCTTCGCGCGTATAGAACTCGCGAATGACAGGGAGCAGTGCTGCAGCCAGACCTTCGAGCGCCCACAAAGCAGGATCGACTTTATCGAGGTTGTAATCCTCTACATCAGTGACTGTGCCATCCTTATCAAAATGGATGACACTGACGGGTATTCTATTAAACTTCTCATCCATCTTTCTTCGGCTCCTCAACGGCAGAATCTATCTCAATTTGAAACCAGTCGTTTATAGGCCGTCAGGCACTTCATCCGGAAAGTTCTCGGCAAACCAGCGGAATGGTATTAGGACCATATCCGGCAGACCGTTTTCTGTTATTACGAATCCGATGTCCTCGTTGTCAATGCGTTTCAGGATTTCATCCAGTTTTTCGACGAGCAGTATTTGCTCGATGCGTTCCATTTCGGATAGTGGCGGCAGTCTTTTCATTTTGACATCCCCTTATTCCTGCTGTGATGTGCTTTCTCCGGAAGATACAGGGACAGGCTTTAGCGTACCGGTTATAAAATCATACAGCGCTTCAGGCTCTTTGAGACAATACTTCATGGTGCAATCCGCTTCCCATATCTCAAAGTCATCGGCTGCTTCATACAGCCACCAATCGATGTAGTCGTATTGGTCATTGACCGCTTCTTTCAAAACATCTCTAAGAGCCAGAAGATACTTGTTTTCGGTACCGAATACAAAGTGACCATTGCCAACCAGATTGAGCGCTTTACTAAACTGCTCATCAATGGACTCTTGATCTCTTATCATCCGGAGCGCTTTGCAGAATCCTTCTCTACTTAGCATTGGCACCATTCCTCTCCAAAAGTTCTTGTTCTTCTTTCCATATTTTGAGAAGTTCAATCGCATGGCCTTGTGTCTTTGGATCGGCACAGTATTCAAAGAACTGCACCGCGGCTTCTTCCGGCGTGAGGCCATAAGGCTTTAGCACCTCGGTTACCTGTGCCAGCAATTCTGCATCGATTTCTATGGTAATCGTAACTATGCCATCATCCATCATGCTGTTCCTCCGATTCTTTAAGATTGTCGTATTGAGGTTCCTCGGAGTAAAAGGCCTGCATATCATCCAATCGGAGACACGACAGTCTTCCAAGTACTCCTGACCAAGGGTCACCCTTTTCAGGGAGCATACAGCCGCAGTCGATTCCGATCCAGCTCTTTGCATCCCATATTGCCATTGGGTTATCATACTGGAAACGGATAGTTGGCGTGTGTCCGAAGATGACTGTACAGTCCTCCAGAACAGGGAAACTGTCAAATCGCATCCAGACGGCAAAGTCTCGCTCACACTCATATTTACGACCGTAGGTCTCATACAGCTCGGCAGGAGCCGCGTGGGTCAGAATGAATTGCCTGCCATTCACCGTGATTTCCATGTTTACAGGCAGCTTCTCCAAATACTCGAATATCTCCTGGCGAACGGTTTTCTTTATGTGCTTCAGATAATTATGTGTTATCTCGCCTCCATTTCTATACCACAGAGACTGCTTGCGCTCATAGTAGTATTCAGGCCACTCCTCATCCTCTGGGGGTGGGTAGTAGAGAGCATTCATCATCATTAATTCGTGGTTACCCAGAAGCATTTTGGCATTTGGCATCGCCATGATCTGACGAAGGATTTTGATGCCATCCGGGTTTCTGTCTATCACATCTCCAAGGATATAAAGAGTGTCATCCGGCTGTAGGTTGATTTGCTTCATGACGGAATCAAAGCGTCGCTTTTGTCCATGAATATCGGACATTACATAAATCATGGTGTTCCACCTCCTTTTCTGTAACACGAACAATTACCATATTTCAGAGCGAATAGCTATCAAAAAATCACAACTCACAGATAATGATCCTGATTGGCATTTCCGATGACCTATCAGTCACGAAGTACGGGATGGTCTGTCGAAAAATCTGGATTTGGTCTTGAATCCTGACAAGCAGCCCTTTGAGTAAATCCTTTGAAATGTATCCATCGTTTTCATTCTCAACAGGCTTTTGAAGCAGCATCTCCAAGTCAGAGAGGTTGCCCCAAATGAAAAAATCCCATGAGTCGAATGTACTGCGTTCGAATGCTGGATTTTCTGCGCAGATGATATCCTGAGTTTCTGCTGCCAGGTCAGAAAAGCAGATTCTCTCTTTACTAAGAGCCAGCTCATCATGTGCGCTGGAGAAGATATCTCGTTCGGGCGCAGTATACAGATAGCGGTGTCTGAGTTCTCCATTTGCGTGTCGATGCCACTGATCGATGTTGAACCATTGACCATCAAAGAATAGCTCTACTGTGTAGCCGAGCCATTTACTCATGTGGTGCGCCTCCTATCGCCAAGTGCTTTGCCGTACCTCTAAAGGAGAAGTAATCACCTCCCCCACGGGAGTCCGAAATCCGTGCGCTTGATTTTGCACCAAGGCTGTCCATCTTTCCAGAAGACAATCCCCTCAATCACATGGGTTTTCAGGTAAGTGCGGATGCCCTCGAAGCTCCGATTCAATTCAACAATGTCTTTCCCGTGGGGTTTGAGAATATCGGTATCAAGGTTGTGAGGATTAGATCTGAAATGCGGGCCGATGGCCTCGTATGTTCCATCTGGTACACTCCCCATCTTGTCATAAGCATCCCAAAACCATTTGTCGCTGGATGCAGCTCTATTGCACGGCACCCAGCAAGGCAAGTGGCCAGTGACGGGGTCTGCTTTCTCCTGGCACTTGATAGCGTTAGACGGGATGGGCTTTCCATGTTTTGCATCGTATCTTTTGTAGAAAACACCATTGATGACCGCACAGCAGGCACCGTCCCATTTGATGGTCGCTACGCCTTCGCCGGCCATGACCCAAGCAAGGTCAGGGCTTACATTTGGCAGTATTCTGACAATTCGATGGTTTTCAAATTCTCGTTCAAAGAGAGTGGGTATCTTTTTCATTTAGACTCCTTTTTGATGTTACTTCGCGGCTGTTTCTATCAAGCCATTCCCCAATGGAAATAAATCTCTCGGCATGACTGATTTTTCCAGCGCAAGTGTCACAGTAGGGACTGATCCAGCCAGTAGAAACCTTTGTTGCAGGGTTCCCACATCTGATGCAAGTTCTCGCCGATAGGTGCTCATATTTGGGGATGATGTCACGAAGCATCCGCTCTGTACAGCCAAAGTCATACCAACAGAGCGTTCCATATTTCTCCTTGATCTGGGAAATACGGTATTGGTCGAGATACTCGGCATGTACCAATTCCTCACGGATATCTTCACACATTTGCTCCCCAAAAGCCTTTCGCCAGCCGTCAGGCATGGAATCCAGTTCCGTATAGGAATAGTCGTAATCCTCTGGAACTTCTCCTGTCCAGCGGTTACGGGGCATAAGAAACGGAAATCGCTCAATCAGCTTTTGGTTCGATTCTTTATTCGATTGCATCTGAAACCCTCCTGTGTGTTTTCCTTTAGGTTGAAAAAAGCATTATTCGGACAGAGGTGATTTCTGCCCGAGGGTTTATCGCTTTCCAATCCTTGACCTGTGCGGCGACCTTCTTTTGGATCTCCTCATAATAGCGATACGCACCGGAGCGGTCATTCCATTCGAAATATTGATAAGCCTTCTTGAGTTCATCCTCCATCTTCCGATATTCGTCTACTGAGACGAAGTCCAAAATATTATCGGATTCATCATTCTGAAAGGCAGCTACTTCAGATCGAAGAGCAAATGCAGAATGTTCTTTGCCGGAAGTGTTCAGTAGCTTCAAGATGTCATCGTAGCAAACGGCAATTCGGACACTGTCCTCTGGGGTAAGCCAGTCGTTCACCGATGCCTGTAGATTTCTTGACATTTCGTCTACTGTGAACGGGTGTCCATCGCACTCAAGCTGCCGGTATGCTTTTTCAAACTGATACCTGCTGTCCGAGCGAAGCGTTGGAACAAGAATGAGATGTTCGATAGGCAGCAACTTCATCACTTGGGGGTTGATACAATGCCACTGATCATTTGCCAGAACCTCCGTAAAAATGAAATATGATGTGCTCATCTTACTCACTCCTTTCTGCGCTTTGACCGCTTTGTGATGTGGCCAACTCTCTTGCATTAGCTTCCACATCTCAAGTCTTCCGTCCAGACATAATAAGGAATTGGCGAATGTGTCCCACGTTGGTGGGGTGGGAGATGCGTCATAAGTGATTGCAATGGAATACCCATCTTTCCCCTTTGAGGCAAGATTGGCTTTGATCTTTGCAATCCTATCTGGAGACTTGCTTTCTTCATATGTGAGGCGGTAGCAGGCAAACTTGTATCTGCCACCTTCCCTGAAGGTTACCTCCATACATCTTCTGTCAAATCATTTCTCATCGGGCCCCTCAAACAGCGCACGGAAAAGAGCCACATGCTCTCCCACGAGCTGCGGATATTGGTAATAGATGTGTCGGCAAAGGCTTCGATAAAGATCGATGAAGCGGATCTCATCGCAGAAATCGCAGAGGCCATCCATGATTTGTTCTAACTGCTGCTCGTCGGTGATTTGATCCTTCAGCACCTGCTCGACCAATAAAGAGTAGTGCGCGTATGCTGTGTCTCGCAGGTTGCTGATCCCCTCGACTATATTGCGGAGTTCCTCCATTGCGTGTTGGCATTCATCCATTTGTCTGTCCTCTTTTGTCATATAGTTCTCGCAGCTCTGCTTCTCTCTTTTCTGTGATGGCTTTGCTGTAATAGGTTGGGCGACCTGAGTGGTACTCTTCTGTCATCCATTCATCGAGATCAAAACTCCACTTGTGGGGTCCGAACTCGTCCGGGTAGTTCTCAATGAGAATGTGCTGCTTCTCACGGATCTGCTCTATGATAGGGGCGATATCATATTCCGAGAACATCCTGGCGCCTTTCAGCACATCGAGGATCTCGTTGCCCCACACACGCTCATCAACGCCGCTGTATTTTTCAAAACCGATGCTGTCTGGATGTTCCTCGATTTTACCGCCATAGGAGATCAGAAGACAGTCATCTTTCAGGAAGTGGTTGATCCACAGGTTTGGGATATACCGCAAGTCGGTAATACCTTTTGTGGAGAGAAAGCCCCACAGCTTATAGTATCTGCCAAAGACATACCATTCCGGGAGATCTTCCTCTTTGATTTTCGTTTTGTGATGTCCTGAAAAGAGAGTGAAGTCATCGTTCTGAATCCAGCACAGCTTGTGGTTTCTCCATACTCGGCGCTCAACAGTGTAGAGATTACTCTTGAAACGACTCATTTGAAACCTCGCTTTATCATTTCCAGTGACACAACATCGTGGAACAGGAAGCGAAGCTTGTCAATCTGCTTCTCTATGTGCCAGTGTCCGCAAAGCCATGCCTTATAATCCACTTTTTCTTCTATCCCATCAAGCCATCGCTCTGTGCTGTCATCAACCGTGCTCTGATCGATCATGGGTAAAAACGCATCCCGCGGTTCGTACTTATAGGGGCAGGTATGAGAGAGAACAATGTCAATTCTGTTTTTCGTGATTTGATCTTCCACATATGTCTTGATTTCTGCCGAGGGCTGCTCATCAGCAAACCACAGCAGATCGTTCTCCAGTCGGTAGTATTTGTCTACGCTATAAGCGCCGCCGATGACCAGATGCTGGGTTCCTTCCATAGTGAAGATGTCTCCGTCCCTGGCGAAGAGTAAGTTCGGATACTCATCCTCGTACCACACAAGGCCACCATTCCATTCTTTCTGCTTATAGCCCGCGAGAGTGTCTGGACGCCGTTCATGGTTTCCGTGAATACAGAAGACGGTGGGCTTTATTCTGGCAAGCGCATCTTTACAATACCGATCCCGCCTGTTGCCGTAATAGTTCGCTCCGACATCACCAAGGATGACGATGATGTCCGATTCTGTGAGCTCATAGTGTTGGGCAAAAGCAACGATTCCTTTCGCACTGCCGTGAATATCGCCGGTGTAATAGATCATTCATCCTCATCCTTTCTGGCTTGACCGGATTATAGCATCAATAGAATGGAAAATCTCGCAAAAGCCCAAATCATAATCGTTTTGGGCGAAAACATAATCGTTTTTTGCACGCAACAGACCACAGGTCAATCTCTTAACCTGTGGTCTGTTGCTATTTGATATTCAGTTGATAAAATGATTACCACTCATCCTTGAGGAGATGGTGGTGCGAGCGTAGAGCGTTCTTGGTTGTTTTCAGCACATCCAACAGGACATAGGTTTCATACGGGGTGCAGTTGGCGAAGATTTTCTGCGCCTCGGCATTAGACATCTCAGTCGCACCCGTGAGCTGCCTGTTCAGGAGCGTATCAGTCGACACCTCCAGCGCATTGGCGATGCCAACAAAAGTTTCGAGACTCATAACCTTTGTACCGCACTCGAGATAGCTGATGTATCCAGTGGACTTGTCGATCATGGTGGACAGCACCGCTTGGGAGATACGCTTGTTCTTCCTGATTTTCTGGATTCTTTGACCAAGGACATAGTAATTGAGTTGCATAGAGAAACCTCCTTAAAAATTTTGGCAACTCAATTATATTTGAACAGTTATTTTATAGCGGTACGATTATATAAACTCGACCTTCGCATATTATATACTAACTTAAATTATAGTTGTTAGCTTATATCCGGCGAAGGGGAGGTGAGCTGGTCATGTATGAAGAACAAGATCTGAAGCTGGTCGGCTCACGCATCAAAGCTGTTCGAATCAGCAGAGGCATGAGCCAAGCGGATTTGGCAGTCGAAGCTTCTGTTTCACTGCCGCTGATTAGCAACATCGAACGAGGAAAAACGGGGATGCAACTTGAGACTTTCGTCAAAGTGGCGGAAGCTCTTCAGGTATCTGCAGACTATTTGCTCCGCCCAGATGTACCGGAGGTCAAAGCAATCTATCAAGGTGAGTTTGCGGAGCTCCTTGAAGACTGCTCGGCCAGTGAGATGGAAACCATCTTAAAGATTGTCCGAGAGGTCAAAGCCTCCATGCATAAGAAACAGAATGATGATTAATTATCGGATTGGGTGACCAATCCGATAATTTTTTTGTCATTTCCATACCATAGGTCAAGATGCTGACCTATGGTATCTTCTTATTTTTTAGCATTTTCCCTATAATTCACCCAAAAGGGCTTGCCCAAATGCCGGAGGGAAACATGGAAAACACAGAACTGCTGCCATTAGGCGTCGAGCAAAAAAACGATGAGGCGGAACACCCTTCTTTTGACCTGTGCCTGGGAGAAAACTTGGTATCTCCTCTTGTGGCACAGCACAGGCAGTGGTTGAAAAGCATTCGCCATGAAACACCTAATCCCAAAACCCCATTCAAAGTTGCAGTGTACATCCGCTTTTTCAACCAGACGAAATATAGAGACGAGGAATATCTCGAACGTAACAAAGAGGTTTTTCGTGCTACGCTGTCTCAGTATCCTATGTGGGAGTTTGTAGGTTTCTATATTGACAATGGATCGACCGCTCCGTATATGGAGAACTCTACAGCATGGTC
>ENA-OPCZ01000728-OPCZ01000728.1-human-gut-metagenome-genome-assembly--contig:-NODE-728-length-19440-cov-5.107764_pt1 | contig 19440 bp, 17 predicted proteins | sample MGYA00241566_ERZ501483 | MGnify/ENA primary metagenome ERZ501483 (study PRJEB25962, sample SAMEA1965191) | human gut metagenome | biome: human gut; feature: human-associated habitat; material: faeces... | reverse complement strand
CAGATACTTATTGTATTCCAGCAAAACAGCTACACAGTGTTTACAGAGTCCGTCATATTCCGAGTATGCCGGACAATCACAGTAACTGGTATCTACCTCTTCATTTTCTTTGTCTATGGAAAAATCAACTTCATAAATATTTCTCCCGCTTCCTTTTACAGAAGCAACGATTTCATCAAAATTTCCTGTACTTTTTATATCTATGTCCAGAACTTTTTCTCTCTCATACAGTTCCACACCCCGGCTATAAGAGCCCGGACCTGACATATATTTGATTTTTGTTTTGGAGATCATCTTTATCTGTACCTTCCTGTATTTTTCGTAATTGTCCAGTACCTTCATTTCACAAGGTATATTTTTCTTATATCTGTTTTCAAAAAAAGAACCCCTCCACCTGGCAGCCTCAATCTCTGCTCAAAGTGAAGGGATTTCCTCATCCATCGTTATTTATTTTACACGATAACCTTTGCAACTGCAAGACCATAAACTTTAAGTTCATCGCTGCCATTGCCATAGATCCAGCTTACCTCTCCTTCCGGTACAGGAAGTTTTACGCTTTCTGTTCCGAAGTTCTGGTAAATATAGTATTTCACATTTTTATTTTCTCTCACTGTGATTTCCAGTGCATCCGGGATTTCTCCTTTAACTTTACAGAAAACGCCGCTGTCTTTCAGCACTTTTCCAAGGAAATCTCCATAGAAATCTTTGTCAGCATCTGCTGCCACATACCATGCCTTGCCTTTGCCATATTCATTGACTGTCAGGCAGGCAGTTCCTTCGTAGAAATCACTTCCGTAAGTCATTAAAGTACGTGCTCCGCGAAGTTCTACAAGGTCACACAGATACTTACATGTATAAGTCTTGTCCAGACCAAGTTCATTGCCTTCTACCGGAACAAAAGAGTTCTCTTCCCAGTCATAAAGGCCATCAATCTCAGCGCTTCTGATTCCCAGCACATCCATCAGACCATGCGGAGTGCCTTCCAGATAACATCTGTCAGTGTCATCTGCGATTCCTGACCAGTAGCTTGCGATCAGCACACCGCCGTTTTCTACAAACGCACGAACCTTTTCTGCAAAGCCTTCCTTAAACATATAAACCATCGGCAGAGCCAGCACTTTATATTTATCCAGATCACAGGTCATATCGATCAGATCTACGTTAACGCCCTGTTTACGGAAACCTCTGTAGAATTTCAGCATAGCTTCCAGATAATGAAGCCCTTTATTTCTTGGTCCCTGGCTGTCTTCCATTGCCCACTGGCTGTCCCAGTCATAGATCATGGCAACCGGACTGCTCATGGTTGTTCCTGTCAGTTCCTGTAAATTTTTCAGTGTTTCTCCAACTTCAGAAACTTCTTTAAATACTCTTGTATCCTTTCCGCCGTAATGGTCGATCACTGCTCCGTGGAACTTCTCAGAAGCACCTCTGCTCTGACGGATCTGGAAGTAAAGGGATGCATCACTTCCGTGTGCGATTGCCTGCATGGACTGTGCAAAAAGCATTCCCGGTTTCTTTAATTTGCTCACGCTCTGCCAGTTGGTAGAACTCGGGCAGGACTCCATCTGTAAGAATGGTTTGTCCTTCAGGGAACGCATCAGGTCATGGCACATACCATTGTCATAAGCGGTATCGATCAGTGCTTCTTTATGCCATGTCGGATAGGTATCCCAGGAAACCACATCGATTTCTTTTGCAATCTTAAAGTAATCCAGACCTCCGAAATAATGCATCAGGTTTGCAGTTGTCGGCAGATCACTTCCCCCATCTCGGAGTGCTGCGATTTCATGATGAATAAAATCTGCGGTCTGATGAGTGACAAATCTCTTCCAGTCCAGATTCAGTGCATGAAGCTGAGTCTCACCGATCTTAGATGGACTCTCGATCTGATCAAAGCTGTTATAAGTGTGGCTCCAGAAAGTGGTGCACCACTGATCATTCAGGTTCTCGATCGTCTGGTATTTCTCTCTCAGCCAGTTGCGGAATGCCTCCTGACAAAGCGGGCAGTGGCATTCTCCGCCATACTCATTGGAAATATGCCACAGGATCACACTCGGATGTGTGGCAATTTCTTCTGCCATTTTTTTATTAATGATACGAATCTTCTCTCTGTAAACAGGAGAAGTATAGCAATGATTATGTCTGAATCCAAACAGTGCTCTGTGGCGTGTCTCGTCTACACGAAGCACTTCCGGATATTTGTCAGCCATCCATTTGGGTCTTGCACCGGACGGTGTAGACAGGATTGTGGAGATTCCTCTCTTATAAAGTTTATCAATAATCTCCTGCAGCCATCCGAAGTTAAATACGCCTTCTTCCGGTTCCAGTGTAGACCAGGAAAACATTCCCACGCTTACTACGTTACAGCCGGATTCCTCCAGCATCTCAATGTCCTTTTCCAGAATGTCCGGTCTCTTTAACCACTGCTCAGGATTGTAATCGCCGCCATGGAGCAGCTTGTCAGTTCTAAAGTCCATACTTGTTCTCCTCTTAATTCTCAAATAGTATTTCTGTTTTTTCTTACTGTCATATATAAGTTCAAGTACTTATTGGTACTGTTTATGCAGCTTCTCCTGCAGAAACAGTACTATTTTCTTTTTACAGAACAAATTTCGCAATTACTCCAAGCACCAGCAGATGCAAAGGATAAAAAGCATAATAAACATATTTATTGATACGGTCTTTTCTCACACCGTTGTAACACCAGATTCCATAAAATGCAATCGGTCCGGTCACATACATCAGACTGATGATACAGCCCAGCACTGTCTTCAGCACATTTCTTGTATCAAACACATAGAACACTGTCACCAGCAGCACCATGCACAGACCATACTCTGCACGGAAAATACTCACCCACACAATTGCCGCGATCATGATCAGTATCCTCACCATGCTGCCCGCAAATCCCGAAGAATCGCTGAACAGTTCCATACATTTCAGCATGATCAGGCAGATGCACATCGTGATCATTGCATTCTGGCTGGAAAAATCCCACACCTTTCCGCATATCGCCAGGTCATATGGAATCTCGCTGACCAGCGCAGTGATGATCATCGTGATCAGATATTTCTTATAATCCGATGTATTGCGAAATCCCTCCACCAGCAGAAACGCAAATACGGGAATCGCCATCCCGCCAATAAGCTGCATGATGGACCCAATTCCCGCAAGTGTCATCAAACGGGAATCCTGGGACATCGCCTGATTCAGACTTTCCTGTGTGTACTGGTCTAAATGAATCAGTCCTTTTTCAATAACAGCAATTCCAACTGTCTGGATCAGCATGGTGATACATGAAAACATCTTCAGCCCATCGGCCGTGATGTCCGGAGTTTTCCAGACGATTCCTCTTCTTCCCGTTGTCATATTCATAATATCAACCTTTTACAGCACCGCCTGTAATTCCTTCCACATAGAATTTCTGCATGATCATAAACAGAATAGAAATCGGTATGGATACCAGTACACCACCAGCACAGAACTGAGTAAAGTAAGAGTTGATCAAGCTCTTATCCAGCATCTTGTACAGACCGATAGCAACTGTATATTTGGAAGAAATTCCGGCATTCAGGATCATCTTTGCATACACGAAATCCATCCACGGTACCAGGAAACTGCTGATAACTGTATAAACAACGATCGGGCGGCTCATCGGCAGAACCATCTGGAAGAAGATTCTTGCCTCGCTGCATCCGTCAATTCTGGCAGCCTCGCAGAGCGCTCTCGGAACGGTGTCAAAGAATCCTTTCGCGATCAGGTAACCCAGACCTGAAGAAGCGGAGTAAACCATGATCAGACCGGCATAGCTGTTTGTCAGGTTAAAGGATTTCAGTGTGAAATATACAGCGATCATCGCCAGCATACCAGGAAACAGATTCAGGATAACCGCCATATTCATCAGCGGTTTTCTCATCTTAAATCTCATAACAGATGTTGCATAAGCAACCATCAGTACAAACATGGTGGAAATCACACAGGTAAAACATGCAATGATAAATGTATTCAGAAACCACTGTGGGAACTGAGATACGGAATCCGGATGAAACAGCTTCAGGTAATTAGTGATGCTCCATTCCTTCGGGAAAAATGTACTGGTATTCATTCCTGAATAGGCACTGAAGGAAGTGCATACCAGCCAGATGATCGGAACCAGCCAGATAAATGCCAGCACTGCGATCAATAAATTATGTAATACTATAGAAGAAGTACGACTATCTTTCATCTTTTTCATTATTGATATGTTCCCTCCTTATCTCCCTTGATCATCCTGTTAAATGCAACCAGGGTGAATACTGCACAGATAATAAACACGATAATACCGATTGCTGATGCCATCTTATAGTTGTAGTAATCCTGAGTCAGACGGAACAGCCAGGTAACCAGAAGGTCAACCTCATTTGCCTGTGAGCTTGCCATTGCCTGGTTTGTTGTTGTGTAGACATCCTGTGTAAGCAGGTAAATAACGTTAAAGTTGTTGATATTTTTTACAAAGTCAGTTACCAGCGCCGGACCTGTTACGAAAAGCAGGTATGGCATTGTGATCTTTCTGAAGATCTGGAAGTTTGTTGCACCGTCTACTCTTGCACTCTCAAGCTGGTCAGAAGGAAGGTTCATCAGAACACCTGTTGCGATCAGCATCTGATACGGAACACCGATCCAGATATTAATAAGGATAATCATTACATGTGCCCAGCCCGGAGCAGAAAGGAACGGAATGTAACTTGTGGATACAAGTCCGATACTTCTTAAGAATCCGGTCAGTCCAATGCTGTGACAGATTGTATTGACAATACCGCCATTTGAAAAGAAGTTACGCACCAGCAGAAGTGACACAAACTGTGGAACTGCAATCGTTACAATAAATAAAGTACGCCACATTTTCGGCAGTCTTGTTTTTTTGCTGTTGAGAAGCAGTGAAAGCAGGATACCACCGATATAAGTTGTGAATGTTGCAAAGAAAGCCCATACAAGTGTCCATCCCAGAACCCTCACAAATGCATATCCGAATGTGGATGTAAGACCACCGCCGCCAAACAGATTGATAAAGTTACTAAGGCCAACCCATGAGAACAACTCAGTAGGCGGCATATGTTGCTGATCATAATTTGTAAATGCTATAAAGATCAAAAGCAGGATTGGAATAAAAGTAAAGATAAGAACTCCAAGCACCGGAAGTGTAAGTAATGTAATGTGAAACTTCTCTTCTGTCATTGATCTGAGATCTTCTTTAAAAGTATTGATATGCTTTCCGGCTTCTTCCATTTTCTGAAGTGCGTAAGCATTGATCACATTCTTAAACCACACAACAGCCGCCGCAAACCACACAACAAAGCTAAACAATGAAAACAACAGGATCGTAAAGGAATTGTCATAATCATTAAATTCACTTTTCATTGTTTTCATGTTAAAGACTTTTTCCATCTTTACAGTACCAAGGGTACTGAATTTTGGCACATACTGCATTGCAAATTTCACTGAAAAAACGATCACTGCAATCTCCAGCAATGTCATCAGTGCTGCTTTCACATACTGTTTACGCTTTGCATAACCTGCACCCATCCAGATCAGGGACAGCTTTACAAACGCATCACCTTTCACTACAGCAGTACCAAAGTCAGCGAAAAATCCACCGATAGCTTTAAAGAATCCACTCACTGCCGCTACAGCAGAATTATTTTCCTGTGCTGCCATATCTTTCCTCCTCATAATTTCATATGGTTACTGTCTATCTTTAAAACAGCCCACATGCCGTTATGCATATGGGCTATCTTTTTAGTATTTGCTGTCAGATAGTAATATTATTCTACAGAAGCAGTAGCACCCTCTACCAGATTATCAAGTGCTTCCTGGATTGCATTGTCGTCATCTGCTGCTAATGTTCCCTGTGCAATCAGTTCTCCGAATGTCTTTGCAGGATCCCAGTATTTTCCGCCAACCTTCTGAGCCTGTGCATATTCAGACTGAGCTGCAAGTGCTGCAAGAGCTACATTTTCCTGAACAGCATCAGATGCTGCCACATTCTTGTTTGAAGGACCACTTTCTCTCTGATCAAAGAACATCTGCTGGGACTCTTCGTTTGTAAGGTACTCTGCAAGAAGAACTGCCCATCCGGAATTCTCAGAATAACCGTTTACACCAACATATTTGTAACCGGCAACTGATCCCTGCTGAACCTGTGCATCACCTACTGTAAATGTAGGAAGCTTTGTTGCTGCATATCCATCACCAAATGCTTCCTGTGCTGTCATAGCATCCCATGTACCGGAAACACATGCTGCAAGATTTCCTGATGCAAGCTGATTGGAAATGTCGCCATCAGCAACTGCCATAAATGCCGGATTGGATGCAATATCAAGCATACCTTTTACTACATCAACACCTGTATATCCGTCAGCACTTGTTCCGTTCCAATCCATAGATGTTGTTCCGTCATCGTTAAGTCCTGTTGTAAAACCTGCACCGTAGAAGAAGGAAGCATTGTACCATCCGGAAGCAAGTGTCATACCAACTTTCTTTCCGGCCTTATCAGCCGCTTCAAGAAGGCTGTCCCAGCTTGCTGCATCTTCATCGGAAATTACAGATGAATCATAGTAAAGAAAATATCCGTTGTCAGCAGCTCTTGGAAATGCATACAGGCTGCCATCAATTGTTGCTGCATCAATAGCACCTTCAACGTTTGCTGCTTTTACATCATCAAGTGTTGTATCTGCAAGCTGAAGTGCTTCCGCATAATCATCAAGTTTCAGAAGTGCTCCGGCTTTTACAAGATCTGTGAGCTGATCATCTGCGAATGCATATACATCTGCACCAGCTTCTACGTCTGTCAGAATAGTATCTTTTGCAGTAGACTCAGATTCTACGCCAATCTGAATATCAAATTTCTGATCTGCATACTTCTCCTGGAATTTATCTGTCAGTTCTTTTAATAAATCCTGGTCTTCTTCTGCTCCCCATACAGTCAGTTTAATTGTCTCATCCTCTGCTGCACTTACACATACTGTGCAGGAAAGTGCCATAGCTGCTGCCAGTAACGGTGCGATTACCTTTTTTACATTTTTTCTCATTTTCTCTTCCTCCTGATTTTGGTGGTTATGCGCAATCATTTCATAAAGTCCTGCAGGATTAACGCTCATTTATCTTGTTTGCGCAACCGATTGTTCATATTTTTAGTATATTCTATTATCCTGTTAAAGTCAATTAGCCATTATTATCTAATTTTGATGTATTATTTTTGTTATATTGCACAATTCAATACTGGTTTTTCCGTTTTTCTGCGCAATATCAGTTTCATTTTGTGCAACCGTTTTCATTCCATGAAGAGTTTTTTATCTCACAGAAACACCCGGGAATCATTTCCTTTCACGTAAAAAAGTCCTCTGCTTATTGAAATATCATAACTGTTCAGTACCTTCACAGTTACGATATTTCAATGATTACAGAGGACTTTTACTGTTCTTGCTGTTTTTACTGTTTTTACTGTTTTTACTGTTTTTACTGTTTTCTACTGTGTTGACTCCCGAAGTACGACCTGATAATTCAGCGGCCGCGTATCCTCCTGAGGATTTTCCCCAAGGATTTTCAGCAATTTCACACATGCCATCTTTCCCAGTCTTACTGTATCAAAACGAATGCTGGTAATCGGCGGATTATTATATTCCAGGTTTTTGCTGTCATACATACTTGCCACTTTTATCTCTGACGGAATCTGTATCTTCTTTTCCCGCAGACTGCTCAGACACATACTGCAGATCACGTCATCCATACAGACAATGCCATCTGCCCCTTCTTCAAGCAGTCTTTTCACAGCATCGGATACTGCTACCTGATTATCCGCATCCATAAAGATCAGGTTCTCATTCACAGGAACTCTCATTTCCTTATGTGCTTCCAGAAATCCCTGATATCTGCTGCCCGTAACATCATAGGACTGATTTCCTCCCAGAAGTGCCAGATTCTTAAATCCCTTCATCAGCATGATGCTTGTCAGTTCTTTACCGGCTTCCTGATTCTTATTGTCCACAAACGCCACATCCGGGTCATGCGACGGTCCGATCAGCACAAAAGGCTCTTTGCACTGTTTCAGATATTTCTGAACCTTTGAACTGACAACAGCTCTGCTTACGATCATTCCATCCACCTTGCGGTTCGCATCCAGACGCTGGATCTGTGACACATCCTCTCCGTCTATAATAGAAATAATGATATCATAATCATACTGCGATGCCACTTCACAGATCCCGTTCATGCAGTCCTTAAAAAAAAGGAACTCTGTCGCAACATAATCCTTCGGCATCAGCAATGCCAGATTATATGTTTTCTTCTGTGCAAGTCCTCTTGCCACAACATTTGGCCGATAATCATGCTCTTTGATAAACGCAAGCACCCGTTCTCTGGTCGCCTGTCCGATCCGTCCTTTCCCGGAAATCGCTCTTGAAACAGTTGTCTTGCTTACGCCAAGTTCCTGAGCGATATCTTCAATCGTATACACCTTTTTTTCTTCTGTCTCCATAAAAACACCCCATTTTACGCAACCGATTGTTCGCTTTATCATCAGCATAGCAAATTTCATTTTTTCTGGCAAGTCCCAATTTACCCAATCATGCCTTGATTTATAGCGATCCTCTAAAATAACGCATCTTAATCCAGTCCATCAGAGGGTGAACTGTCTTAAATGCATTATTTACGAGGATTGCTATAGTTAAATATCTTGATTTTCAAAATAAACACTTGATTTTTTGTATATTTGTGGTATAGTAACCATATACTTAATATATAGTTTTTAAAACTACATTATATTGTTTCTGTTATTTATATATTGGCAGTGTTCTGATTTTACACATATGGGTGACAACCTCACTGGTTCATGTGATGAATTATCAGTGTCCTGATGTTACTCTCAATTCGCTCATAATATCCGGAAAAATTTATAACATTATAACATCAACCAGATATTCCAGTGCAATCAAACTTCTCAACCTGCTGATGATTTGAATTGGAGGCGATTTTATGAAATTCAGATTAAAAGATCCCGGAAGTGCCATCACCCATGGTATCGCATTTCTTCTTGCAGTTGCAGGTGCTGTTCCTCTTATCATTAAGGCAGCCCGCTCCTATGATGTGCTCCACATTGTAGCTTTAAGTGTTTTTATCCTGACTATGATCCTTCTGTATGCAGCCAGCACGATTTATCATTCCGTAAATTCTACAGAAAAAGTAAACCGCAGGCTCCGGAAAATGGATCACATGATGATCTTCATCATGATCGCCGGAAGTTATACTCCTGTATGCCTGATCGTTCTTCATAACCATATCGGTTACATTCTCTGTGCACTGGTATGGGGCATTGCGATTCTTGGCATGATCTTAAAAGGCTGCTGGATCACCTGCCCGAAATGGCTTTCTTCTGTGTTATACATTGGCATGGGCTGGCTGTGCGTACTGGCATTTGTCCCGATTTTCCACGCACTCCCCCGCGCAGGATTTGACTGGCTTCTTGCCGGAGGAATCATTTATACGATCGGTGGAATTATTTATGCGTTGAAAGTTCCGCTTTTTGATTCCAGACATAAAAATTTCGGCTCACATGAAATCTTTCATATCTTTGTCATGCTCGGAAGTGCCTGCCACTTTGTTGTAATGTATTTCTTCGTTGCTCCGCTTCCTGTATGATTCTCCACCTGCGGTGAACAGCCCCGGCAACATAACAGAGGACATCGCCCGATCACATAGCATTATAGTGATCCTGAGGTGTCCTCTGTTTATTTTTTCATAAAAAGCCATTTCTGTTTCGAACTGGCTTTTTATATGTTTTATATCTTTTATATCTTTTTTATTCTTATGAGTTTACTTTATTATATCTTTTATATTGCAACTCTTCTGATTGCTGTTAAGCCATAACTTGCATAAGTTGCTCCATAATATTTATAATAGTTCTTCGCTTCCGCAAATAACGGATCATATACCAGTCCATCTATTTCAGCCCAGCAGTGTCCACTGTCACCAAGCTCATCCGTATCCACACACACATAGACATTTTTATATCCCAATGCCTTCGCAAGATATGCAAACGCACATCCGTCAGAAAAACAGTTTCCGCCTCCGCTTGGAATCAGATAATCATTTGCATATAATGCCGGCCATGCAGTCTGATTCATAAATACTCTTCTGGTTGCATAATAATGTTTGATAACCCAGTTAAAACAGGTTTCAAATTTCTGGCTTTTTGACATGTTTGCGTTTGTAATTTCTGCTACAACACTTCTGGCTCTCAACAGAGTTTCGTATTCATAGGCCTTTGCGGAATCCATCTTCTTCCCATTTGCATAGTAATAATTTCCTCCGATTTTCTGCGCTTCCAAAACTCCATGTTCTGTACAGTAATAAGTATTTTTTCCCTCTGTTACTGTCGTTCTTCTGAGAACACCCTTATCACTGAAATAATAATACTTACCATTGATTTTCTTTACTCCGCTGTATCGTTTTCCATTGGAACCAAAATAATATTTCTTGTTATTATATATGATCCATCCGGTTCGCATAAATCCTTTTGGGCTGAAATAATAAATATCCCCGTGAATCTTACGCATGCCTGTCAGATATTTTCCATTTTTATAGTATCTTTTTTTTGCTCCGTAAATATACCAGCCGTTTTTTACTGCTGACTTTGATGCAGATATTGTTGAATCTGTTTCACCTTCAGATGCTACAGGTATTGCATCAGAATACTCTGCTTCCTGCATCACTGCTGCACTGGATAACTGTGTAATCTCCGAAGCCTGTACTCCCTCAGCTGCTGTTGCCGGAACGCTGCACATCAGACATGCCGCAAACACAGCAACCCATTTCGTCATCTTTTTCATTGCTCTTTTCTTCCTCCTGCTGCAATTATTTATGGTTCATAACCTTACATCCGGTAAGGAATCACCCCTTCTGTTTCTGCCTGCAAGTCAACATAGCAGTCCTTTTACTGCTGTTACCTTGTCAGAAATCCATCAGCTTCCGTTTCTTTTCCCGTGTAAGCTGCTTAATCTGGTATTCTCTGCTCATTGCTTCTTCCTTTGTGGAAAAACCTTCAAAATATACCAGTGTTACCGGCCTTTTCGCCTTCGTGTATTTCGCACCGTTTTTTCCCTCATTATGAGCTTTCAGGCGTTTCTCCATACAGTTTGTCCATCCTGTATAAAGTGTCCCGTCTGCACACTGAACCATATACGTGTAGTTCATGATCGTACTATCTCCATATCAGTCAAATCAAGGGGAAAATCCCCCTTTCATATTCTTTTGCTTTAACATCATATTATGTAAAGGATAATCATATATCCATACATGATCATCCCTGTTTCTATCATAAACAGCCGGCACAAAGCACGTATTTTACCCGGACATACAGATTAATCTGAAAAACTGAATTTACGATTCTTTCTGTATTCAGAAAACAATCATATTTTCCATCCCCTGATCTGTCCATATGTCAAAAAAGCAGGCTGGGAAAACCGACTGATGTTTTCTTTCCCACCTGCTTTTATTATACGTTTATTTTCTTATTTTGTGAACCGCATTCTGCGAAGATTCCAGAGATTTCCCTTAAATTTACCACCCTGTATTTTCAGAAGCAGATCTTCCCGGTCCGGATAGTATCTTGTAGAAAATACGGTTTCTCCGTCATTCAGATAAATCTCTGCTGCCGAAGTATCCACAAGAAATCTGATGTTTCTCAATTCATTAATTTGGGCTTTTCTTACTTTTCGGCCTGCTCCGGTGACTCCCGGAAATCCAATTTCAGCAGTCCCGTTTTCATATCTGAAAAGCATCTGGCCTCCCATACTGATCTGAAAGCTGCTGCCTGTCAGAGCGATTTCTTCCAGGACCAGATCAAAGCCCTCATTCACTTCCACCCGAAGTTCCACAGCAGAATTCTCGTCATTCAGTACAGTCTTTTCCTTGCGAAGGTTCTCCAGTTCCTTTACCGGATACTGAAGGATTTTTCCATCTTTCAGTTTCAGTTCTCTCGGAACTGTCAGGCAGTGCTGCCAGCCTTCTTCAATGGTCTTGTTGACATATTCTTCATCTGCATCCGGCATTCCCATCCATCCGATCAGGATTCGTCTTCCCTGCACATCCGTAAAAGTCTGTGGCGCATAAAAATCAAATCCCATATCCCATTCGCGGAAGTCTTTTACATCTACACTTCCATCCTCTTTTAAAATGAAATATCCGGACTGGTAAATATTCTGGAATCGAAATTCTTCTCTTGTAAGTCCCTGAGGAGATACAGAGAGAATTTTCTCTCCGTCCAGTTCAAAGTAATCCGGGCACTCCCACATATATCCGAAAACTTCCGGTGTAGTGATCGTCCGGAGCAGTTTCCACTCTTTCAGATCTCCGGATTCGTAAACCAGAACCGCTCCTTTGTCCCCTTTCAAGCGTCCGCCAAGAACCATAAAGTATTTCCCGTTTTCCTTCCATACCTTGGGATCACGGATGTGGCAGGTAAATTCCTCCGGATATTCACTGAAAGAAATCACTTCTTCTTTATTGCTGAAATGAATCCCATCTTCACTCTCAACATGAAGTGTACTGGTTTCTCTGCCTTCATTGATGTAATCGTAATCACCGTCAATCTTGACATTTCCTGTAAAAAACAGATGAAGTTTTCCATCGTCCACCAGCGCAGAACCGGAATAAACACCATGGCAGTCATAAGAAGAATCCGGATAAAGAGCAGTTCCTTCATACTTCCAGTCAATCATGTCTTCACTGGTGTAATGTCCCCAGAACTTCAGACCACCTTCTACATCAAAAGGTGCATACTGAAAGAATACATGATATTTTCCTTTATACCAGCATAATCCATTGGGATCATTCAGCCAGCCGACTGGCGGCATCAGATGATGTCCCAGTCGGAATCTTCCTTCTGTCATGTCTGCATTTTTTTCAATTGCTGCTACATTTCTTTCAAGAACCTTTGTTAAAGTACTCATTCTTTCACAATCTCCAATACTTTATCTTCCGGTGTTACCATGCCTTCGTGAAGAATCTTCACGTCTCTGTAGTCATCTGAATTTGTTACGATCAGCGGAGTAGTCACATCATATCCGGCCTCTTTGATCTTATCCATGTCAAAGGAAACCAGAAGCTGTCCTTTCTTTACCTGATCTCCGTCTTTTACGTGAGTTGTATAATATTTACCACCCAGTTCTACGGTATTGATTCCGATGTGGATCAGTAATTCCACACCGCTTTCTGTACTCATTCCTACTGCATGCTTTGTGTCAAAAACAGTCTCAACAGTTGCATCACACGGTGCAACTACTTCACCTTTTTCCGGAATCACAGCGATTCCTTTTCCCAGAACTTCTGATGCGAAGGTTACATCATTTACCTGAGAAAGAGGGATTGCAGTTCCGGTCAATGCACTGTAAAGATCCGGGATACCGGCTGATTTTGTGTCAGATACTCCATCTGCTGCCACAGTTGTTGTCGCTGTTTCTGATGCTTCCACTGCTTTTGCAGATTCTGCTTTTTCAGAAACGTTATTGTCAGAGTTGCTGCCAGCTTCACCTTTTACATTCTGTCCTGCCTGCGCTGCATCCTTATATCCAAACATCCAGGTAAGCACAAATGCCACACCAAAGGCAATGACAAACATCAGAATGTAAGCAACCGGATTGTTCAGGCAGAGCAGGATTCCAAAGATACCGGTAACGCCAGTTCCTGTAGCGCCCAGTCCTGTGATGGAAGCAAACAGCGCACCTGCTGCTCCGCCGATACATCCCATAACAAATGGTTTTCCGAAACGAAGATTCACACCAAAGATAGCCGGTTCTGTGATACCCATGCAGGCACTCACTGCTGACGGCACAGCCATGGATTTAATCTTCTGATCTTTTGTTTTCAGTGCAACCGCCAGTGTGGCACCACCCTGTGCGATGTTAGCTGCAGATGCAAGTGGCAACCAGTAAGTTACACCAAATTTGGAAATCTGTCCAAGGTCAATGATGGTGTACATATGATGAACACCTGCCACAACCGTCGGTGCATAAAAAGCACCCATGATACAGCTTCCGATACCAAACGGTAATGCGATCAGCCACTGAATACCGTTCAGAAGTCCGTTCTCCACTGCTACAAAGATTGGTCCGATAATGGACAGTGTCAGATATCCGGTTACAAATACACTGACAAGTGGTGTCACAAACAGGTCAAACATGGTTGGTACAACTTTATGAAGTCTTTTCTCAATCTGTGCAAGTACCCATACTGCAATGATAACCGGGATTACATGTCCCTGATAACCAACCATATCAATCGAATAAAGTCCAAACCATACTTTCTGCGTTGCCTGAACCCCTTCTGTTGCAACGGTCCATGCATTCTGCAGGTTCGGATGAATCATGATCATACCGATAACCGCACCCAGATACGGGTTTGCACCAAACACTTTCGCACCGCTGTATGCGATCAGGATTGGCAGGAATGTGTACGCCGTGTTACTGAAAAGCTGTGCAAATGTATAGATGGAGCCACTGGTATCAATATTCAGGAAACCATTGTTAACCATGAAGTTCAGGGCTTCCATGATACCCATCAGGAAACCGCTGGCAACGATCGCCGGAATGATCGGCACAAAAATATCTCCCAGTGTCTTGATCAGTCTCTGTACCGGATTCGCTCTGGAAGCAGCAACTTTCTTCAGGTCCTCCTTACTGCTTTCTGAAACACCGGCAATCTGGATAAACTCATCGTAAACTTTATTTACCACACCAGTTCCCAGAATGATCTGCATCTGTCCCTGCGCAAAGAAAACACCTTTGACGCCATCGATATTCTCCACATACTCTTTGTCAGCCTTCGCATTGTCTGCGATTACCAGACGAAGACGGGTTGCACAGTGAGCAGCGGAAATAATGTTCTCTTTTTTACCGATATGGTCATAGATTTCCTGCGCTGTTTTTCTGTAGTCCATAATATCCTCCTTCTTATTTATGTTATCGTTCCCATATTTTTATTTTTAAAAATCCTTCAATATCTTTGATATCTTTCGGATTTAAACAGATTTTTCTTTTGTTTTATGTGTTCCTCTGTATTTTTTTATATGGAATCGTTCTCATATGTTGATTTCATTATATCCATCCACCTTTTATTTGTAAAGATGTAACTTAGCACAAATATCTCTGGCATTTTTTGTATATAATACATAAAAAAGAGAACAGTTTTGCTCTGTCCCCTTTTTCCTGATCTGCAGTTTATTCTGCTTTTATGTATTTCATTGTCTGTGAGACTCACGTAACACCAGCTCACATCCCATTTTAATTTCTTTGCATATTTTGGTTTCTTCCGATTCCATCAGGTCAACCAGCATGGATGCTGCTTCCATTCCACTTGTTTTATAAAAGAAATGAACGGTCGTCAGCTTCGGCTCCACGATTTTGCCAAGATAACCATCTCCCAGTCCGGCAACCTGAACATCTTCCGGAATCCGGTATCCGTTTTCCTTTAACCAGGTCATTGCACCTACCGCCATGGTATCTGTCGCACAGATCACTGTGTCAAGGTTCGGATTTTCCTGAAACAGTTCTGCTGTCATCCAATGCCCTGACTCCACCGTAAAATCTCCACACTTCACACATTCCGGTTTCAGTTCTTTTTCCAGCTTTTGTAAGGTTTCTTCTACGCCCGCTCTTCTTCTCTGTCCGACTGCTTCATCCTGGTCTGTAACCGTGATATATCCGAAATGTTTCCCGCTTTCTGCCATCTGCTCTGTCAGTTTGGCTGCTGCCTTATAATCATCCTGATAAATACACGGATACCCTTCCAGAAGCTGTCCAAGCAATACGATCGGAACCTTGTATTCCTTTAACATCTTTTTGTGCTTCTGCGTCAGGATTGTCGCAATAAAAATTACCCCATCCACCTGATTATCCTTGAACAATGACAGATACTTCAGTTCCTCTTCAATATCATTATTCGTATTTGCCAGAATAATCTGGTATCCCTTCTTCGTAAGAATATCACTGATTCCGGCAACTTCACGGCTGATCGTGTTGGAATTGATCTTTGGCAAAATTACGCCTACCAGTTTTGTCTTTTTTGTACGCAGCATCTGTGCCTGAGAAGATGGCTGATATCCTGTCTCCTCGATCACCTGACGGATCACCTTTTTCTTTTCCTCACTGACATAGCCATTATTTAAATATCTCGACACCGTAGCCCTGGACACACCTGCCAGTCTGGCAATCTCATTAATGTTCATGCAAAAAACTCCTCTTTCCAATAGATATGCTAATTATACTACATATCCACTTTCCATTGCAAATCATTACAAAATGCCGGGACCTTCGCACACAAAAAACAGAGATAAATCTATCTTCCTGCCTGCTTGGCAGTAATAGATATATCTCTGTTCTGTTTATCTGTTATTATGGAAGATATTCGATTGGATCAATTGGTTCGCCATTTTTTCTCATTGCAAAATAAAGATTGGTTCCTTCTGTACTGTAATATTTGGTTGGCTGTGCAATGTATCCGATCGTTGTTCCTTTCTTAACGGTATCTCCTTCAGAAACAGTTAAATCTGTAAGCTGGCCATATACTGCCTGATAACCGTTTCCCAATTCCATGGTTAAAGTCGTTCCTGTCTGTGCATTCTGTTCCACGGAATAGACTGTGCCATTGACTGCTGCAACCACAGGTGCTCCCTCAACCGCACCTACAGAAATTGCCGGGCTTAATTTATACTGATCCAGTGTAGGGAAATAAGTCGTCTGATCCATACTGTAATCCAGCAGAATATTTCCATTTACCGGCCATTCCATTAAAGTGTCCTCTGAAAAATTTACAACCGGAAGATTAACAGCAGAGGCTGATACATCTGTCGTTTCACCAATCTCATCACTTACAGCAGACTCCACATTTGTTGTTTCCGTATTTTCATTACTTTCACTGCCGCTGCTGTTCTCACTTACATTACTGTCCTGAATATTGCTGTTGTCATTTGTGTCACTGTTCTCTGATGTACCATTTGCATCTTCCTCATCAAAACTTTCTGTATCCGTACTTCCATCTCCTGATGTTTCTTCCGTATTTTCTGCACCGTCTTCCTGTAGCAGCGGCTGATTTTCAGATTCCACCTGACTGGTTCCTGCATCTGCTATGGAGTTTTCATCCTGCTGTGTCTCTTCGGTCTGTTCCTGCGGTGCCTCCTTAACCGGAGCAGTCCCAAGCTGATAAACGGTAATTCCCAATGCAGCTACAGCAGCCAGACCAACTGTGTTGGCAATGATTCTTGTAATTCTGTTATTCATCATATTCCTTTCACCTCTGTTTTCATCTTCATACCTATAGGGTGTCCAGAATATGTCCATCTATTCACTGTCAGACCATTTTTTATAAATATTGTAAAACATCCCGGTAAATATCCACAAGTTCCATTTCCGGAAAATAAAACTCCAAAATTTCCTCTGCCGATTTCTTTTCCTTCGCCATCTCGTTTCCTCCATATTGAGAAAAGCCAAGCCCATGTCCTCTCCCTTTACACAGAAAACGGATTTCTTTTCCTATTTTCTGAATCGTAAAATTTGCAGATGACAGCCCCATGCCTTTGCGAAAAGATTCTCCTTCCAGAATATCCCCGTCAGCCAGAATCTCTGTCGCATACCCTGCGCTGTCCCTGGATTTGATCACCAGCCTCTCCGGCAGTACACTCTGGTTAATATATACGCTGTTCAGAAAATCCTCTGACCCCTTATCCATATCACTTTCCACGGATTTGAGATATGCATATTCCTCACTGTGCAAAACTTCTGCCCCATCTCTTGTTCTCCCTGCACTGAGTTCATGATAAGGAGTCAACTGTAATTTCCCATCGACTGCAAGCACTTCAGATTCTGTTTCTGTCACAGCCTTCTCATAATTCAGGTTTTCTATAAGTGCCTGCAGAATCTCACCTTCTCTGAACTCTGTTTCCTCGCGGATCTGCGTAAGAACAGAAGAAAGATTTTTCTTCTCCTGCAATTTCCTGTAAAATTCTGATCTCGCAATAATTGTCTGGGCTTTTACTGCTTCCAGCTCATACTCGCTGCCCATCTCGGAAGCAACAATGACCGGCAGCAGCATCTCCACATTAAATGTACGATTCAGCAGCGCTGTATCCAGTCCATTCATAAGTATTACCATAAGATAAGGAATTAAAAACAGAACTAAGACTCCTGACACACCAGGAAAAAAAAATTTTTTCATAGATAACCTGACCGAATTTTTTCTTTATTAATATATGAATCCGCAGACAGGAATATTAGACGGTTCACTCCGCCCCGGTGCCATTATTCCAGGCTTCCGGCATCTTCCGAAGCAGAGCAAACCTTTAGAACAAACCTCTTTCATTCAAAACAATATTAACCCAATAAGATACATTTTCTCTTTTTCTTTTGTCATTTATTCTTACCCTTCCTCATCTGGATCACCCTGTATTGAAATATATCGATTTACTTATCCTGTTCTGGATTCGTGGCTCATCCCAGTAAATAATTTTATTTTTTCTCATATCCTTTTTTCTCTCTCTGTCTGAAACCGGTTCTTTCTTTTTATCCGCACCCTTATCCCTGACAAGATAATCAGAGATCATCTTAGCCTTCGGAGTTTCCCATACGAAGCTCATCCCCAGAGTTCTCCATATCCTGCTCAGGAATCCCACTTTTTTTACTCTGCTTCCTGTTCTGTTTCCGCTTCCATCATATGCTTCTTCTGTTTCACTGTCTCTTTCTTTTACAATTCCCATCATGAAACAGGTAACAGCAGTCACGATCAGTTGAAAATAATTCTTCAGATTCTTTATCGAATTCTTCATGGAAACTCCTCCTGTTCTGCATATGACATATCAGAGATACTGTCAATATTCAATCCATATAAACGGCATCAATATTTTTACAGCCTGTCCGGCCACCAGGACTGCGCACTTCCTATGGCTATCAGGTACTAATACTCTATGCAAAACCATTTCCACTTTAGAACCAGAAAATATTTATCCACTTATGATGTTTTTTCTTCACTCCTTTTTCCACATGGTTATTGTATTTCCACATTATAATTCTTCTACTGTCTTTCTCTTTGTGCTTACTGTTTTTCTTTAAGTTCATCCTTTCACTTCATCTTCATCTTTTTACTCCATCTTCTGAACACAGGAATAACTTCCTGATTATATTTAACATCTATACACATAAAAATAAGCACAAAAAAACTTCCATGAGAAATCTCACAGAAGTTATGAAGTGAAGCATCGGGGATTCGAACCCCGGACAACTTGATTAAAAGTCAAGTGCTCTACCGACTGAGCTAATGCTCCATATTATGAAATTGTTACCTGAAAGTGAAATCTTTCAAAGTGAATGCCCAGAGCCGGAATCGAACCAGCGACACGAGGATTTTCAGTCCTCTGCTCTA
>ENA-OPCZ01000726-OPCZ01000726.1-human-gut-metagenome-genome-assembly--contig:-NODE-726-length-19538-cov-3.754812_pt1 | contig 19538 bp, 6 predicted proteins | sample MGYA00241566_ERZ501483 | MGnify/ENA primary metagenome ERZ501483 (study PRJEB25962, sample SAMEA1965191) | human gut metagenome | biome: human gut; feature: human-associated habitat; material: faeces... | reverse complement strand
AAATCATTTGGTTGCAATTCAATTTCATCACGAGATTTCCACTCAGCAAGTTTCAATTCTGAAGCATCCATATGAATCTCTGTATCTCCATCTACCTCGCAATAAAAACCAGCCAGCAGATCATCGACAACACCCCAAGGCTGAGATTTATAATATTGAATATTCTTCACACGAATACCAGCTTCTTCCATGACCTCTCGTGCAACAGTCTCTTCCAAAGTCTCACCAATCTCTGTAAATCCAGCAATCAATGCAAATGGAGTGAATCCTTTACGGTATTTTGTAAGCAGGATCTTATCACCATTTTTAACACCAACGATCACAGCAGGCACGATTCTTGGATAGATCAAGTGACCGCACGATGGGCATTTTAAAGCACGTTCTGTGGAAGAATGAACGGTCTTGTGTCCACAGCATCCACAGAAACGGTTTGTGCGGTACCAGTTATAAAGATGTAAACCAGTGATCGCCGCAAACGTGCGGTATTTTGGACCAATCTGTAAATTGCGAAGCTCACGTACGGTATTGAATTCATAATCTTCAGGAATTTCTTCCGGAGCTTCATTTAATAAGAAGTAGTTGTCATCATCCACAGAGAAAAGATATGTAAGAGTTTCTTCTGTAACATGAGTATCATTCACAAAATCACTCAATCTAGGGAATGATAAAAATAGATGTTCCTCATTTAAAAGAGTTGGTCTTGCAAGTTTCTTACCATCACCGGTATAGATCATTTCATCCAGAGAAAATAGATCTTCCTGCCCCATTTCTTCTAAGTCTTCTTTCTTTAATAAACGATGAAGAAGACCTTCCTGTGTAAAATATAAAATAATGCTGTCAGCATCTGGTTTTTGATCTGGATGATATTGATTGTTTAGTTTATGTGGATAAATATCTTGTATCATATGTAATAAAATTCCTCGTTTCCATTGAAATTCAAATAAAAAAAGCACTTTTATCATAACAGAATCAAAAGAAAATGAACAGAAGAAAAAAGATATATCATAAATGAAAAAGAAAGTTATGTATGAAATAAAAAAATGACCAATGTTCAATAAATTATTGACTTTTATCAAGGAAGTGCATATAATAACCAATGATTCAAAGAGGTATGACCTCTATATAAGTAATAAAAATGCAAGGAAGGAGCAGCTGTGATCATGTTAAAACGAGAATGGCAGAAAATTTCAAAGAACCCCTGGATGATTATCATTTTGATCGCGATCATTACGATTCCTGCAATTTATACATCTGTATTCCTTGGTTCTATGTGGGATCCATACGGAGATGCAGATCAATTACCAGTAGCGGTAGTCAATCACGATAAGAAGGTAAATTACGAGGGAAAAACATTACAAGTAGGAGATGATCTGGTAAAGAATCTGAAAGATTCAGGATCACTGGATTTTCATTTTGTAAGTGACAAGAAAGCAGAGGAAGGATTGAAGAGTGGAGAATACTATATGATCATTTCCATTCCAGAAAATTTCTCAAAGAATGCAACAACATTAATGGATAAGAATCCAAAACAGATGAAACTGACATACAAGACAAACCCAGGTACAAACTATGTAGCATCCAAGATGGATGACAGTGCCATAGCGAAGATTGAGAAGTCAGTCAGAGAAAAAGTAACAGAAACTTATGTAAAGACCGTATTTGATCAGATCAAGACAGCCGGAAGCGGTTTCCAGAAAGCAGCAGATGGATCTAAAAAGATCGAAAGCGGAGCGAAGAAGCTGAAAGCTGGAAATGATACGATCGAACAGAATTTAAAGAAATTAGCATCCAGCACATTAACATTTCAGAATGGAGCAAAATCACTTTCTGTAGGACTAAAAACATACACAGCAGGTGTAGCCAAAGTTGATAGTGGAGCAAAATCTTTAAAATCAGGAACAAAGACATTGAAAAATGGAGTTGCAGCTCTGCAGACAGGAGCAACTCAGTTATCCAATGGTTCTAAATCCTTAAAATTAGGAATCTCCCAGTACACAAACGGAGTCAGCACAGCACAGGCTGGAAGCAAACAGCTTGCAGCGAATAATAAAGCATTAAATGCAGGTGTTGAGAAATTATCCAGTGGAAGTAAGGATTTAAAAGATGGAACTGGAACATTATCAGCAGGTCTTAAAAATCTGTTGGGTCAGACAAAAAAAACATCCAATGGACTTGGAACTCAGTTAAAAGAAAATGAAGCGAAGAAAGATGGAATTATAAGCAAACGAAGCAATTTCGATATACAATTAGAAGCATTTAATACAAAATTAAATGAATTAAATCAAATGCTTTCTGCTGGATCAACCGCATCAGAGACATCAACACAGACAGCAAACAATGAAACAGCTAAGAAGGCAGCAAGCAGTGCAGCAAATGCAAAGTCAAGTGTATCTGATTTAAACAGCAAAGTAAGCAAGTTAAAGAATTCATCTGTACTTGATAAATTAAGCGAAGAAGATAAAAAAGCATTGTTAGCTGAAATCGACGAGGTAGATAGCGCAGCATCTGATGTTGAAAATAATGTTGATGAAACATATACAAATGCACAGAAAGCGGCAGATACAAAAACAACAGCAAAAACACAGTCCGCAAGTAGTGAACAGCAACTTGCAACAGTCAAAGCATATGTTAGTTCTTTAGCAAAATCATCTAAGCAACTTGCAGAATCATCCCAGACACTTTCTGGATACGAAAAAGCGATGATGAATGGCTTGTACGAAGGCTTAAATGAAGTAAAAACAACATTAGACCGTCAGGGAACAACTCAGGATACAATGGGTATGATCCAGGCATTAACTCAGTTATCAGAAGGTGCCACAAAAGTACAGACAGGAATGACAACCTTAGAATCCGGAATCAATGACAGCACAAGTGGATTAAAGATTGGAATTGCAAACTACACAGCAGGAGTTGAAAGTCTGAACACAGGACTTACAACATTAACAAACAACTCCAAAGCATTAAATAGCGGAGCAACTCAGCTGAATAGTGGAATTGGTCAGGTAAGCTCAAAACTTCCAACATTTAAGTCAGGAACAGCAAAACTTTACAAAGGAACAAAAACACTGAAATCAGGAACAGCAGCCTTAGTTGCTAACAACAATACATTAAACAGTGGAGCCGGACAGTTAGCATCTGGAGCTGGACAGATCGCAAGTGGATCAAGTCAGTTAGCAGCAGGATCTACAACTCTTGGAAATGGAATCGGAACACTTCAGAGTGGAAGCAAGACATTAAAAGATTCCTTACAAAAAGGAGCAGATCAGGTTAATAGTATCAAGGCAACCAAGAAGACAAACAAAATGTTTGCCGCACCAGTAAAAGCTAAGAATGTAGAATATTCACACGTTGATAACAACGGTCACGCAATGGCACCATATATGATGTCCGTTGGATTATTCGTAGCATGTATGGCATTTACATTAATGTATCCTTTGATGGAGAAAAACGAAGAAGTCAAGAGTGGACTTCAGTGGTGGTTAAGCAAAGTCACAGTCATGGCAGCAGTATCCATTGCGCAGGCAGTGATCATGGTTGCAGTTTTAATGGGAATCAATGGACTCGAACCACACTACGTAGGAAAAACATTTGGAATGGCCGTCTTAGCATCCATGGCATTTATGTCATTGATCTGCTTCGGTGAAATGTTATTAAACCGTGTCGGAAGTTACGTCATGTTAGTATTCATGGTCGTACAGTTAGGTGCAGCCGGAGGAACATATCCACTGGATATGGCACCGCACTTCTACACAGTATTACACAAATATATGCCATTCAGCTATACAGTACACGCATTCCGTCACACACTATCTATGGATGGACAGATCGGACAGGATATTGCAGTATTTGTTGGAATCTTAGTTGTGTCAACATTAGCAACGATCATCTTCTACCGCTTCAGAATGAAGAAACAGGTTGGAGGAACATTGGAACCTAATGGAGCACCACAGCATTAGATATAAAAATAATTAAATAAAAACTCTAATGAACAAAAGACCGGGACAGACAGTTTTGGAAGATGTGTATTTATACAATCCGAAACTGGCTGTCCTAGTCTTTTTATTTTTGCTATTGTATATAAGAAGAGTGTAAGAAAAATGTGTATAAAATGTGAACAAATATATTGAATAAAGATTAATGCAAGAGTATACTTAAATAAGTATAGTAATTGTAAATAGGGATAATAAGTTAACAGGGAGGTTTTACTTATGAAGAAGACTAAGATTCCACGGAAAAAAGTACGTGGAAAGAACATGAAGAGATTATTTGCTTGTTTGCTGAGTTTGTCAATGATACCGGCGAATGGGGTAGCGGTATTTGCAGCACAGGAGCAGGTAAAAGCTGCGAGTACACAAAGTACAGAGGTAAAAACACAATCAGGCAATGAAGAAACATCAAATGTGAAATTTGCACAGGATTCTTTGGTGTCTAAAATTGGTTGTTTTAAATATTATCGTTTTGAGGGGATTAATCAGGATGATATTAAGGATGTTAAATTCACTAGTAGCAATACAGATGTAATGGATATATATCATTATAAGGCAGTTATTAATGATGATAATATAAATGGCTATTATATTTATCCTAAAAAAATAGGGACTACAGAGATTACAGCTCATATTATCAAAACAGACGGGACAGAAATGACTTTAGCAAAAACAAAATTGACAGTTGAAGCTAATGATGAAGATATTGTTCCGATTACATCGCGTTTTCTTTTTGATGCGATTCGAAACACTTTAAATTTGCCATATGAGAGTACATGTATTACAAAAGAACAGATTAGAAAGTTAAAGAAATTAGATGCGCGATATTCAGGAGATGATCTGAATGGATTAGAATATGCAACAAACTGCGAGGAAATTGATTTTTCAAATAGGTATAATTTGAATGATATTTCAAAAGTAGCACAGCTTACTAAATTAAAGAAAATTAATTTATCGAATACATCAGTTAGAGAAATCAGTGCTTTAAAAGGATTAAAGAATCTTACATACGTGAATCTGAACAATACACAGGTAAGCACAGAAGACAGATTCTCATTATTCAAAACAGATGATGTATCAATAGAAGCAGGAACAGAGGTAACAGATCTGCTAAATCCGAAAGGATTAGTTCAAACAGCAGATACGATTACATCCAGTGATTCATCTATTGTTAAAGCAGAACAAGAGAAGAAATCTGATGGAACAAGAGAATGGGTATTTAAAGCGTTAGAAGGAGCAGAAGGTAAAGAAGCTGTATTAACAATCCAGAATGGTACTCAGAAGAAAGAAATTAAAGTTAAAGTGACAGCAAAAGGGAATACAGTTCCTGATTTCGCAGAAAAATCAGTAGAAACCAATATTGGATGTTTTAAGAAAATTGCATTAAAAAATGTAGATGAAACGAATGTGACAATTACATCCAGTGATAGTACGATTTTGAATATTTCACAGCAAAAACAATATTATGGAAGTGGACAACAGTATCATATAACATACCGTTTTGAACCAAAAAGCGAAGGAACAGTCACATTAACTGGATATTTTGAACAAGAAGATGGTACAAAGTATAAAGCTACTATGAATGTAACTGTCAATAAAGAAAAAAGCAATATTGTACCAATAAAAAAATATGACATACTGAGACAACTTGTAAATTATGATGAATTAGAATATGAATTAACATGGGATGAACTGAATAATAAAAAGGAATTATATTTATCCGGAGGTTATATTGAAAGTGAGGATATGGATTGGATATCCAAGGCGAAGAATTGTAAACGTTTAACGCTTGCTTATAATTACCAGTTATCAAATGCTAGTAAGTTAAAAGAAATGAAAGACCAACTGGAATATTTGGATATCAATAATACAGGAATCAGCGACAGTGATAGAGTGGATTTGATGAAAGACAATGCAATTTCTGTTCCTGAGGGTTCTTCAACAGAAAAAACAATATTACCAAATGGACTTTTGAAATCTGATGATATTGTGGAAATAGAAGATTCATCAATTGCAGAAGTTGAAGTAAAAGAGAATGACAATTATCCATCTTATAATTATGCCGTTATAAAAGCAAAAAAAGGACAAGCAGGTAAGAGTACTGTATTAAAGATAACAAGCAGCGAAGGTTCAACAAAAGAAATAGCTGTTAATATCACAAAGAAAACAGAAAATGCACCAGGATTTGCAAACGAAAAAATGGAAACATCCATTGGAAAATTCAGTGAAATAGAACTTAAGAATATGGATAATGCCAAAGTTGAAGTAGATCCAGAGTCTGATAATGAAGATGTTGTAACAATCAAATCAGAAGAAAATTATGATTATGATTTAGATGAGAGTGTTGTACATTATTATCTTGTTCCAAAATCCACAGGAACTGCAACAATTACAGTACAGTGCAAATTGGATGGGACAACTTACGAAGACACAATGGAAGTAACCGTTGGAACAGATGATCAGATTGTTCCTATTAAAGATTATGGATTGTACAAAGCAATCAATTCTAGTTTGAGTAATGATGTGCAAAGTGATCATATTCTAAAATCTACGATGGCGTCTTTGAAGACAATTACTGCAAAGAATAGAGGTATCACTGACATTTCTGGAATAGAATATGCAACTGAATGTAAAAAGATTAATCTGTCTAGAAATAAAAAATTGACAGATATCAGTAATTTAAAAGAACTAACAAAACTACAGAATGTTAATTTATCAACGACTGCGGTTAAAGATATTTCAGCCTTACAAGGCGTAAAAGATCAGTTAGTATCTCTGTATTTATCAGGAAGTAAAGTATCAGCTGCAGACAGGCTTTCCTTTGTAAAAGAAAATCAATCTATGGAAGTTGAGGCAGGTACAGAAAAAGAAATTGAAGTAAAACCATATGGAATTTTAGGAAGTCAGGATAAGTTTGCGATTGAAGGAGACTCAAAAGTTGAAGTTTCTAACAGTGGGAATGGAATAGTCACTCTTGGTGCACGAGATGCCGAAGAAGGTAAAGCAACACTTGTTATTACAAACGATCAAGCTGCCAATACAACAGTTAAGATTCCAATTGAAGTAACAGCAAAACGAGAAGATATACCAGGCTTTGCAAAAGAATCAGAAGATATCACAATTGGTGATCTTCAAAAAATCAAGTTTGTAAATAATAATGAAGAAGATGTAACGATTGATGCGAAGTCAGAAAATACATCTATAGTAGATATTGATGGACCATATAGTGATGAACTGCATTTTATTCCTAAGAGCGAAGGAACAACAACTGTCAAAGCAACATTTAAAACAGATAGTGGTACAATTTACACTGATTCAATGACTGTAACAGTAAAAGAAGCAGATTCAACACAAAAAATTGTTCCAATTAAATCTTGGGAAACATTCAATCGCTTAACACAAGATAATGATATTAAACTTGAAGATGGAGTATATAGGCTTACAGAAGACCAGATGAAAGGAATTAAAAAAGTTTCTTTGGAATCATATGATGCTAAAATATCAAAAGATGACATGTCAGGTTTAGATCAAGCAGTTAATTGTGAAGAATTTATGGCAGGATACAATGGATTTGATTATACACAGATTCGATCATTGGTTGAAGGATATACCAAATTAAAATCCTTGAGTTTACAAGGCGTGTATATCAATCAAGATGAATTTAATGAATTATTAGCTTCTAATAAAAATCTAGAAGAATTGCAAATTTATTTTTATACAGATGAAGATGATCAGGTAGAAGATTTTTCAAAATTAAAAGAATTAACAAATCTGAAAGTATTAGAATTAAATAGTTCAGGATTAAAAGATATTTCAGATATCACAAGTTTGTCTAAGTTAGAAGAACTTAGTTTACAGTATACTCAGATAAAAAATCTGGAAGGAATAGAAAAATTAACAAATTTAAAAAAATTAGATTTAAATGATGCAAGTTATATTGATGATTTTGATGTTATAAGTAATTTGAAAAATCTAGAAACTCTTAATTTATGCCAGACAAAAATTAAAGATATTACACCATTAAAGAAGCTGGAAAAATTAAAGAACATAAATTTAAATGATACAAGGGTTTCTGCAAAGGATCGCTTGAGCTTGATCAGAACCAATCTGATTGAATTAGAAGAAGGAGAAACTAGCAGATTAAACCTTTCTCCAAGTGGTTTGATAGAAGACTATTATGGAGACAGGGTTGAACTGGAAAAAGAAAATCAGGGAATTGAGTTAGACTATGACTATGCTTACAAATTAAAAGCTAATTCAGGATCCGCAGGTGCAGAAACTAATTTATTAATTAAAAATAATGGAGAAGTTTGTGCCAAAATTCCAATAAAAGTTGTTTCAGAAAAAGCGGAAAATCCAGGATTTAAAGAAAAATCAGAAACAATTTTAATCGGTCAGTTTAAACCAATTGAAGTGAAAAATGCTAAAGATATTGAGGTATGGTTTGACACAGAAGACGAAGAAATTGTGGATGTAGATCATGATTATAACGAACAAGATGGTGATGTTTATTACTTTGTGCCAAAAAAAGCCGGAGAAACAACAATCATTGGTCATTTTAGAAAAGAAGATAGCAACGATTATACAAAAAAATTAAAAGTAACAGTCAAAGATGTAGCAGAAAATATTCTACCAATCAGTAACAGAGACATCTATCTGGCATTACTAGATTCCAAAGGTAACAGTGTTGATGCCAATAAAGATCACATGATCGATACAAATGAAATCAAAAATGTTTCTACGATCAAAGGACACTACTGCAGCATAGAAGACAAAGATTTTGATTATCTGAAGAAAGCGGTAAATTGCGAGAAGATGGATATTTCAGACAACAAAGCACTGACTGATTTATCATTTATCAGTAGTTTCCCTAAATTAAAAGAAATTAATCTTGAAAACGATGAAAAAATTACAGATTTCAAAGACTTAATCACTCATAAAGAACAGTTTGACAGTATTATTTTACCAGCACAGGCACCAGACACTGTTCGTAAAGATCTAATCAATATAGAAAAAATTTCTCTAAAAGAAGGAAAAACAGTAACAGATGCAGTACAGCCATCAGGACTTCTGAAAGATACAGATAAAGTATCAGTAAAAGACAGTAATATTGCAGAAGCTAAGATTGTTCCACAATATGACGAAGATGAAGATGTAATCGGAGTAAAACTTGAAGTTACAGGAAAGAGTGCAGGAACAACAACACTGACACTTGAGATGGGATCAGAAACAAAAGAAATTGCAGTGACTGTAAAGAAAAATACAGATGCAAAAATAGAGTTTGCTGATGCATCAAAGAATGTAAAAACAGCTCAGTTTAAATCATATAATTTCAAGAATGTAGATGCCCCTGATATCAAACAGGTGAAATTTACATATGATAAAGATAATATTTTGAAAATGGTTTCAAATTCTGATCATTCATATACACCAGTAGCATTAAAAGATCATGGTACAGTGAAGGTAAGTGCAGAGATCACATTAAAGAATGGACTCAAAGAAACAGTTGGAGAACAAGAATTTACAGTAGTACCAGCGGATGAGAGTGCTGTAATCATCAAAGATTATGATTTATACAAAGGTATGAAGAGCAATGGAGCATCTGCAGATGCAGACAAAGACGGAATCATTTCCAAGAATGAAATCAAAAATGTAGATGATATAGAAGTCATAAACAGTTCCATTGAAGATCTGACTGGTGTTGAACAGGCAGTAAACTGTAAGAAAGCAGATTTCAGCAATGATGCAATGTTAAAAGATATTATGCCATTAGCAAAATTAACGAATCTCACAAGTGTGAATTTAAGAGATACTTCTGTAAGCAATATTACAGCATTAAAGGGATTAACAAAATTAGATTTTGTATGCTTGGATGACAGTAATGTAAATGAAAATGATAAAATTGATTTATTACGATTAGAGAATATTTCATTGACAGAAGGGGAATCAACGACACAAGAAATAAAACCAAATGGTTTATTAGGTAAAGATGTTGATGTAATCGTAGGTTCTAATATTGCAACTGCAAAAATAGGTGAGGGAAAACTTGTTGTAACAGGAAAATCAGCAGGTCAGACAACTTTAGAGATTGGAAATAAAGATCAAAAGGCAAGAAAGAAGATCACCATTTCTGTAACTGCAAAGGCAACAGAAGCACCGGCGGAGCCAACAAAGCCTGAGAATCCAAAACCAGAAGCACCAAAACCAACCCCAACACAGCCAACAACAGCTGCACCACAAAAAGTTGCTAAGATCACAGTCACAGCACCATCCAACAAACTTTCCGCAGGAAAGAAAGTAAAATTAACAGCCAATATTTCAAATAATGCAAGCAACAAAAATATCAAATGGACAACAAGCAACAAGAAATATGCAACGGTTGATAAAAATGGTGTCGTAAAATTCAACAAAAAGGCAGCAGGAAAAACAGTTACGATCACGGCATATGCAACAGACGGAAGTGGAAAGAAAGCGACGTTCAAGATCAAGATCATGAAAGGAACCGTAAAGAAGATCAAGATCACAGGAAAGAAAACGGTCAAAGCAGGAAAGACACTAAGTCTGAAAGCCAAAGTAACTGCATCCAAAGGAGCCAACAAGAAATTGAAATGGACTAGCAGCAATACAAAATACGCAACAGTATCCGGATCAGGAAAAGTCAAAGCACTAAAAGCTGGTAAGAAGAAATCAGTGAAGATCACGGCAATGGCAACAGATGGAAGTGGTAAGAAAGCATCTGTGACAATCAAAATTAAATAGTGAATTTAGCTAAAGAACATTAACAAATGGCAGCCAATTTTAACCAAAGCAATAGTTAAAATTGGCTGCCATTTATAATACTGGAGTATTTAATCTTTTATGTAAATAAATGTAATATAAATTATACTACATTTAATTTAACTGTCAATAATTTCCAATGAATATTTTAAAATTGTTATATTAAAACGAGTAAAACAGATATCCATTTCCAATCAAAAAAGTGTTATAATAAACAAAACAATATATTTACTAACTTAACACAAAGGAGGATTTATTTCATGCAAAAAGGTTGGAAAGCATTCAGCCATTTAAATGGCAAGAGTCGCAAGAAGATGTTAGCTTGTCTGTTAAGTTTATCCATGATCCCAATGAATGGATTTACAGTAATGGCAGCGACAGCAGATCAGGGAAATCAAGTAGCAGTAACACAAGATGCAGAAGGAAGTGCTGCAAATACAATAAATATTTCATTTGCAGCAGAATCAAAAGATGTAAAAGTTGGAAGTTTCCATTATTACAGATTCCAAGGGACAGATACGGCAAACATTGACAAAGTAACACTCAAGTCAGCAGATGAATCAGCATTGAAGATTGAACAAAGAACAGTCAAAGATGCTGAAGGAAAAGACGTTATCGAATATATGCCAATCGCATTAAAGGATAATGGTACTGTCAAAGTAACAGCAACATTTGAAAGTAAGCAGATCAACAAAGGAACAATAGAATTTGAATTTAATCTAGCTAAAGCAGATGACAATGTGGTTCCAGTAACATCCTATTCTTTATATGAAGCACTTGGCGGAACAAACGGTCAGATCACAAAAGCAGAATTAGCAGCTAAGAAAGAAATCAATCTTTCTAACAAGAACCTGACAGACACAGATGTAGAATATTTGAAAGATGCAACAGGATGTGAAAAATTAGATTTAAGCAACAATATAAATGTTAAGAAAATTGATGCATTAAAATCTATGATAAATTTAAAAGAGATTAATCTTGTAGGAACTTCTGTTTCTACAGCAGACAAAATTGCATTGATCAAGACAAACAAAATTACAGTAGAAAAAGGCACAACAACATCAGATCCAATTCTTCCAAAAGGAATTTTAAAAGGATGTACAGATGTTAAATATTCTGAAGATGTAGCAACAGGAACAGCTGCAAAATTAAAATTAACACAAGATCAGACGGATAAAACATTAAGTCTTGAGGCGATTGATACTGCAGAAGCTGGAGAAACAAAATTAAAAGTTGAAAGTAAAACAACACCATCAGCGACAGTAACAATTCCAGTTACAGTTACAGCAAAAAGTGAAACGTCACCACAGATTGATAAAAATATTCCAAATCTAAGCGTAGGAACATTTAACAAAGAAGTCAAAGTGATGAATGTTAAATCAGGAGATGTAGTATCTGTTACTTCTAAAGATAATAAGATCTTAAATGTTGTCACAAAAGCAAGTGTAGCAACAGCAGATGTTACAATTCCATTTATTGTTGAAGCAAAAGCTGCGGGAAAAACAACTTTAGAAGCTACGATTACACGAGATGGAAAAGTATATAAAGATTCTATTGACATTGAAGTCAAAGTAGCACAGCAAGATGCAGATGGAAAGACAATTGTTCCATTGACAAGTATAACAGTATACAATGCATTAAAAGATGCGGATGCGAACAAAGATGGAAGCATTAACAGTGATGAGATTAAAACAGTAAAATCTATCGAGTTAGAATCCAAAGATCTTACAAATGCAGATTTAGCAGGATTATCAGAAGCAGTCAATTGCGAAAAGATTAATCTTGAAAATAACAAAAACATCACAGACATTAGTTTTGCGAAAAATTTAAAACAGTTAAAAGAACTGTATTTAAGAGGAACAGCTGTTACAGATTTTACAGCATTAAATGATCTGAAAGCACAGTTAAACTTCTTATTCCTGCCATCAACAGTAAGCACAGCAACAAGACTTTCATTCTTAAGTGATGCTGTATACTTAAAAGAAGGACAGGAACTGTCAATAAAAGAATTTACCAAAGGTGTATTTGTAAATGATACAGCCTCTGAGGCATTTACTATCACTTCATCTAATACGACAGCAGTATCCATTACAGGAGATAGGATTAAAGCCGGAACAAAAGGTCAGATGGCAATTCTGACATTAAAAGCTGGAACAATAACAAAAACGATCAAAGTTTACACAACAGACGAAACAGGTAAGATTCCTACACAGGCGGTTGTATTAAACAAAACATTTGTAACATTAAATCCAGGCAAGACAGAACAGCTGAAGATCACATATTTACCAGATTATGCAACAGCTTCAATCGGAACAGTAAAATGGACATCTTCTAACGAAGCAGTTGTAACAGTTGATGCAGCAGGTAAATTAACAGCTAAGGCTGCAGGAAAAGCAATTATTACGGCAATAACATCTGACGGAAATGTAATGTACTGCATCGTAACAGTAGAAAATATCAAAGTCAGCAAGATTACGATCACAACAACAACATCTAACAAGATCGCAACTGGTAAGAAAGTAACATTAAAGGCGACCGTAACACCATCCAACGCATACAATAAAGGTGTTACATGGAAATCAAGCAATACCAAAGTTGCAACAGTCAGCAGCAGCGGTGTCGTTACAACGAAGAAGAAAATGGGTGGAAAAACAGTAACGATCACAGCGACAGCCAAAGACGGAAGTGGTAAGAAAGCGTCATATAAGATCTATGTCAAGAAAGGTATCGTAAAGAAAGTCTACATTTCTGGAGTTAAATCAGTAAAAGCTGGTAAGAAGTTATATCTGAAAGGAAAAACAAGCGCATCTTCAGGGGCAAATAGAACTTTAAAATGGTCAAGCAGCAATACAAAATATGCGAAAGTTTCTTCCAAAGGAACTGTAACAACATACAAAGCTGGAAAGAAAAAATCCGTGAAGATCACAGCAAGAGCAGTGGATGGAAGCGGAAAGAGCAAGACGGTTACAATTAAAATTAAATAGTAAAGTAATCTTTGATATTTATTGAAAGAAAAAGCAGTTAGAAATCAAAATTTAAGATTTCTAGCTGCTTTTCTTCTAAATTGCAAAAGTAGTAACAAAAACTTGCAATACCCCTCTTATATTAAATCAAATGATAATGTTTAAATGCATGATAAATCCCATCATCATTTACGGAATCTGTAACATATTCCGCAATTCCTTTTAACTCATCACAGGCATTTCCCATAGCAATTCCATGGCCAGCAGCTTTAAACATGGAGATATCGTTATTACTATCTCCAAATGCGTAGCAGTCATCTGTAGAGATATTGAGATGATCAGCGACATATGTAAGACCAGTTCCTTTATCATGATCTTTTAATAAAATCTCATACTGGGTATCATCAATTCGAATATAATCCATGGCATCAGAAATACTGTCAAGAGCATCTACAAAACCAGAAGTATTGCTCCCAGGGCCTGTAAATACAATGGCTTTATCAGAATTTTCAACATGATCCCATGTAAACTCATGCGCCATATAAGGAGCAAGGTCAAAAGCAGTGATCATAAATCCATAATGTGGATGAAAGTCAACGTTATGATCGCGGAAATAAGAACATTTTTCCCCTTCAAAGGTTCCATAGATATTGTTTTCTTCGCAAATCCGTTTGATTTGTTCAACGACTGTTTCAGGAACTGTTTTGTGATAGATCGTTTCACCATTGAGAAGGATGTGAACTCCGTTAGAACAAAGATAACCGTCGCAGCCAATATCGAGAATCTCTTTTTCAAAATAAACAAGAGGTCGTCCAGTGTTGATCAGGACTTTATGACCATTTTCCTGTGCTTCATGGATTGCTTTGATCGTAGATTCTGGAACCAGACGCTGTTCTTTACTGTACAAAGTCGCATCGACATCCAGAAAGATTAGTTTATTGTTTTCACCCATATTATCATTCCCCATCTAAATATTTATAAAAATTAAGAGCCGGATACAAATGAAGATTGATGGTCCGGCTCTGTGCTGTAAGGATATAGTTGACTATTCTTCCACAGTTACAGTCTTCATAACTTGTGGTTCTAATGGTTTATCGGAATAATCTGTTGCAACTTCAGCGATCTTATTTACAACATCCATTCCTTCGATGATCTTACCAAATGCTGCGTACTGTCCATCTAAATGTGGAGCAGCTTTGTGCATGATAAAGAACTGTGATCCGGCAGAATCAGGCATCATAGAACGAGCCATGGATAAAACACCAGGAGTGTGTTTTAAGTTGTTGATCACACCGTTCTGGCTGAACTCTCCTTTGATCGTATGTCCAGGACCACCTGTTCCTGTACCTAATGGGCATCCACCCTGGATCATAAATCCGTTGATGATACGATGGAAAGTTAAACCATCATAGAAACCGTCTTTTACAAGATTTACAAAGTTCTCAACAGTGATCGGAGCGATCTCCGGATATAATTCTGCTTTCATTACATCACCATTTTCCATAGTGATCGTTACAATTGGATTTGCCATAATATGAAATTCCTTTCTATATTTTATAATCTTTTGCCGTTTACGGCTATGCTTTGATTATAATGGAAATACTAAAAAAAGTACAGCAGTTTGACCAGAAGAGTTACAATCCAAAATATGCATATTTTTACACAAAAATTACAAAAAAGTTAAGAATATGAACAAAATTTAATGAAAAAGCTTTTATTTCTATAAAATGCGAGTATAATAGCATAGGAACACAGTATGATTTTAAAATCATACGATAATAAAAATTTGGGAGGACATCATGGATTTATATTTAGATTTTGATCATAATTCCAGAAGGCGCAGAAGGGGGCGCAGACGTGGAAGAAGAAATCGTTCCAGAGCTCCATTTGTCATTGGAGTCATCATTTTACTAGTGGTCATTGTGGCAGGAGGTATATTTGCTGGAAGAAAATATATGGCTTACAGGCAGCAGAAAGCAGAAGAGGCCAGAAAACTTGCAGAGGCAAGAAGAGTCGTCACAGTCATGATCCCGGAAGGATATTCCATTGATATGATAGCAAAACGACTAGAGAAACAGGGAGTCTTTAAAGCAGATGAATTTATAAAGGCTGCGAAGAATACAAATCAGTATAAAAACGATTTTATTAAAGACATTGACCCAAAGAAGGGAACAAAGTACAAATTAGAAGGTTATCTGTATCCGGATACTTATAAGATTTACAAAAGTTCCAAACCAGAAGATCTGATCCAGAAGATGCTTGATAATTTCGATAAGAAATATTCAGCACTTGCGAAGTCTTATAAAGGAAAGCGTTCTATGGCAGAGATCATGACGATCGCATCAATGATCGAACGTGAAGCAAGCAATATGTCAGAACGTCCGATGATCGCAGGAGTCATTGAGAATCGCCTTGCAGCGAAAATGAGACTTCAGATCGATCCGACCGTTTTGTATACCACAACAAATGGATTATATAATGCGAAGAAAGTTTATTATAAAGATCTGAAAGTGAAAACGGTGTATAATACTTACGTTATGAAAGGGTTGCCAGCAGGACCGATCTGTAATCCGTCAGACACGGCGATCAAGGCTGCGATGCATCCAAAGAAACATGATTACCTATATTATAGAACTGACGGAAGCAAAAAAGGAACCCATGTTTTCACAAAAACATTCGATGAACATAAGAATGCGAAAAGCACAAGCACAAAAGATAAAAATAGTACAAATAGCACAAATACAACGAATTCAAAATCTTGAGTATTTTACTAAGGATTCAAAAAGATTGTTATTTTTTTGGCGTACAAAAAAAAATACCTAAAAATACATAAAAATCTCTTTAAAAACTTGTGCAAATAATGTAGAATAAAGCTGTATACAAAAGTTATATGTATACAGCTTTGTTTATGTTTTAAGCAACTTGTGAAAGTTGTAGTGATATTTTCTACGCCCATATGCTAGGTGGACGTAGAGATTAACAATGTGTGAATGTATTCACACGAGATTTTTTAGGAGGAAGAGAACATGGCAAGAAAAATGAAAACCATGGATGGTAACACAGCCGCTGCACACGTATCATATGCTTTTACAGAAGCTGCAGCAATTTATCCTATTACACCATCCTCACCAATGGCAGAGTCAACTGACCAGTGGGCAACACAGGGAAAGAAAAATATTTTCGGACATCCTGTAAAATTAGTTGAAATGCAGTCTGAAGGAGGAGCAGCAGGAACTGTACATGGTTCTTTAGCAGCTGGTGCATTAACAACTACTTATACAGCATCTCAGGGTCTGTTATTAATGATCCCTAACATGTATAAGATCGCTGGTGAACAGATGCCTTGCGTATTTGATGTATCTGCTCGTGCACTTGCATCTCACGCACTGAACATCTTTGGTGACCACTCTGACGTTTATGCATGTCGTCAGACAGGTTTCGCAATGCTTTGCAGCTCTAGTGTTCAGGAAGTTATGGACTTAGGAGCAGTAGCTCATTTAGCAACAATTAAAGGACGTGTTCCTGTATTACATTTCTTCGATGGATTTAGAACATCTCATGAAATTCAGAAAATCGAAATGTGGGATTATGATGATCTTGCAGATATGGTTGATTATGAAGCAATCGACAAATTCAGAGCTGAGTGCTTAAACCCAGAACATCCAGTTCTTCGTGGATCAGCTCAGAACCCAGACATCTTCTTCCAGGCAAGAGAAGCAGCTAACTCAACATATAATGCTTTCCCTGCAATCGTTGAAGATTACATGAATCAGGTTAACGCTAAGATCGGAACAGATTATAAATTATTCAACTACTATGGAGCTGAAGACGCTGAGAGCGTAATCATCGCTATGGGATCTGTTTGTGAAACAATCGACGAAACAATCGATTACTTAATGAAACAGGGTAAAAAAGTCGGTGTTGTTAAAGTTCGTCTTTACAGACCATTCGTTGCTGAGAAATTAGTAGAAGCAATCCCTGATACAGCAAAAGTTATCAACGTATTAGACAGATCTAAAGAGCCTGGAGCAAGAGAACCATTATACCTTGATGTTGTTAACGCATTAAGAGGAACAAAATTCGAAAGCTGCACAATCAATGGTGGACGTTATGGATTAGGTTCTAAAGATACTACACCAGCTGATATCATCGCTACATTCGAAAACGTTGATAAAAACGAATTTACATTATCTATCGTGGATGATGTTACTAACTTATCTCTTGAAAGAGGAGAAACTCCAGTTACAGCTCCAGACAGCATCGTAGCTTGTAAATTCTGGGGACTTGGAGCCGACGGTACTGTTGGTGCTAACAAGAACTCTATCAAGATCATTGGTGACCATACAGACAAATATGCTCAGGCATACTTTGATTATGATTCTAAGAAATCCGGTGGTGTTACAATGTCCCACTTACGTTTCGGAGATGACCCAATCAAATCAACATACCTGATCAACAAAGCTGACTTTGTTGCTTGCCATTGTGCACCATATTTAACAAAATATAACATGGTTCAGGACTTAAAAGACGGTGGAACATTCCTGTTAAACTGCAGCTGGACTCCAGAAGAAGTTGGAGAACATCTTCCAGGACAGGTAAAAGCTTACTTAGCTAAACACAACATTAAGTTCTATATCATTGATGGTATCAAGATCGGTAAAGAAATCGGACTTGGTGGACGTATCAATACTGTATTACAGTCTGCATTCTTCAAATTATCAGGAATCATCCCTGAAGAAGATGCTATCAAATATATGAAAGACGCTGCAACAGCTTCTTACAGCAAGAAGGGTGAAGCTATCGTTAAGATGAACCACGATGCTATCGATGCTGGTGCAAAAGCTATCGTTGAAGTACCAGTTCCAGCTGAATGGGCTGACGCTGAAACAGAAAGCTTATTTGTTGAAGCTAAGGGAGATAACAAACCTCTTGTTGATTACATCAACAACGTACAGAACTACGTTAACGGACAGGAAGGTAACGCTCTTAAAGTTAGCGATTTAGTACCTTACGTAGATGGACATATGCCTTTAGGTGCATCTGCATTTGAAAAACGTGGAGTAGCAGTAGACGTTCCTTCTTGGAATCCAGATAACTGTATCCAGTGTAACTTCTGTGCTTATGTATGTCCTCATGCAACAATCCGTCCAGTAGCTATGACAGAAGAAGAAGCTAAAGCAGCTCCAGCAGCTACTAAGACAGCTGATATGACTGGAATGCCAGGATACAAATTCGCTATGACAGTTACAGTTCTTGACTGTTTAGGATGCGGATCTTGTGTAAACATCTGTCCAGGTAAGAAGGGTGAAAAAGCTCTTACAATGCAGGGATTAGATTCTCAGAGAGATCAGCAGGAAGTTTATGACTATGGTCAGAAATTACCAGCTAAAGAAGAAGTACTTGCTAAATTCAAAGCTGATTCCGTTAAAGGAAGCCAGTTCAGACAGCCAATGCTTGAGTTCTCAGGAGCATGTGCTGGTTGTGGTGAAACACCTTACGCTAAACTGATCACTCAGCTGTTCGGTGACAGAATGTACATCGCAAACGCAACAGGATGTTCTTCTATCTGGGGTAACTCCTCACCATCTACACCATACACAGTAAACGCTAAGGGACAGGGTCCTGCATGGTCTAACTCTCTGTTCGAAGATAACGCTGAGTTTGGTTATGGTATGCTTCTTGCTCAGAGAGCTATCCGTGATGGCTTAAAAGCAAAAGTTGAAGACGTTGTTGCTAACGGAACAAACGAAGACGTTAAGGCAGCTGGTCAGGAATGGCTGGATACATTTGCTGTAGGTGCTACAAACGGCGC
>ENA-OPCZ01000725-OPCZ01000725.1-human-gut-metagenome-genome-assembly--contig:-NODE-725-length-19544-cov-2.313202_pt1 | contig 19544 bp, 15 predicted proteins | sample MGYA00241566_ERZ501483 | MGnify/ENA primary metagenome ERZ501483 (study PRJEB25962, sample SAMEA1965191) | human gut metagenome | biome: human gut; feature: human-associated habitat; material: faeces... | reverse complement strand
GGCGCCGCCATTCAACCAATCTCGCCCTATCACCAGCATCATCAACAAACTCAGTCGTGATGGAAGATGAAAGCTCAAGGGTATAATGCCAGATAGCGAATGCAAAGTATTCCAAGCGAACGAAGCTCCAATGCGACCTCGTCGCGAAGAAAGGCAGCTGAGGGCAATGGGCTCAAGCTCTTATTCCTACGAAGTCGTATCGAGCGCCTTCAACGAAGACTTTTACGAACAGTGCGTCATCGAGCACATGGTCGAAGAACTCGGCTACACGCATCTATACGGCCCCGACGTCCCCCGCACCTCCGAGGAATACCGTGATGTGTTCCTACCTGGAATTCTCGAAGATTCACTAGCGCGCATCAACAGGGGGCTTCCCGCCGCAGCAATCGACGAGGCAATCCTCAAGATCCAAAACATCGAGGGCGGTACGCTCGAACAGCGCAACGAAACCTTCAACGATTACTTGCAATCGGGTGTCGAGGTTCGCTTCTTTGATGGCAAACGAGAGCGCGACGACATTGTGCGCCTGCTCGACTTCAATGACCCCGAAAGCAACGACTTCCACGTCGTTAACCAATGGACCTTTGTGGAATACTCCGAGAAGCGTCCCGACGTGATCGCGTTCGTGAACGGCATGCCGCTCGTTATGTTCGAGTTGAAGTCACCCTCACGCGAGGAAACCGATGCGTCAGACGCCTACCTGCAGCTACGCAACTACATGCACCACATCCCCAGCATGTTCGTACCGAACGCCTTCTGCGTGATGAGCGACATGTCGGAAACGCGCGTGGGAACCATCACCGCCGACGAAGACCGATACGTTGCATGGAAATCTACCGACGGCGATTACTCCGAAACCAAGGCCGCCACCTGGCAAACCATGCTTGACGGTATGATGCCTAAAGCACGTTTGCTTGATCTCATTCAGAACTTCATCTGTTTCAACGATACCAACGACAAGATCGTGAAGATCCTCGCTGCCTACCACCAGTACTTCGGCGTGCGCAAGGCAATCGAACGCGCCGAAGAAGCAGTGGCAGGCGACGGAAAGATCGGCGTATTCTGGCACACGCAGGGTTCTGGCAAGTCGCTTTCTATGGTGTTCTTCGCGCACTTGTTGCAACGCCACCTGGACAGCCCCACTATCGTGGTCATCACTGACCGCAACGATCTGGACGACCAGCTATTCGGCCAATTTGGGCGTTGTTCAGCGTTTCTGCGACAAAGCCCCGTTCAGGCAACAAGCCGCGAAGACCTGAAAAGCCTGTTGGAGGGACGCGAGGCAAACGGCATCGTGTTCACCACCATGCAGAAGTTCGCCGACGGCGACGAACCTCTGTGCAGTCGCAGCAACGTTGTAGTTATGGTGGACGAGGCGCACCGCGGCCAGTACGGCCTCACCGAGAAGATGGACGCTAGCGGCAAGGTGTCCGTTGGGGCGGCGCGCGTAGTACGCAAAGCGCTGCCCAACGCGTCCTACATCGGATTCACAGGCACGCCCATCGCCCTTGAAGACCGCAACACCCGCGAAATCTTCGGCGATTACATCGACGTCTACGACATGACTCAGTCGGTTGAAGACGAATCGACCAAGCCCGTCTACTACGAGAGCCGCGTGGTGGCGCTGCATCTAGATAGCGATGCGCTGAGCAAGATTGATGCCGCCTACCGCGAATTCGCCGACCAGGCAGACGAAGCGAGCATCGAGAAATCGAAGCGCGACTTGGGAGGCCTCAACGCCATCTTCGACACGCCCGAGACCATCGACTCGCTGTGCCGCGACATCGTGGAGCACTACGAGAACAACCGCGCTGACGTTCTGGCAGGCAAGGCCCTCATCGTGGCCTATAGCCGCCCAATCGCCATGAAGATCTACCGACGCATCATGGAGCTTCGCCCTTCTTGGAAGGAAAAGGTGGGTGTGGTCATGACCATGTCCAACCAGGACCCAGAGGAATGGTTCGAGGTGTGCGGCGGCACCAAGCACAAGAAAGACATGGAGCAGCGCTTCAAGAACGACGACGACCCACTGAAGATCGCCATCGTTGTGGACATGTGGCTCACCGGCTTCGATGTGCCGAGCCTAGCCACCATGTATGTGTTCAAGCCCATGAAGGGTTACAACCTGATGCAAGCAATCGCTCGCGTGAACCGCGTCTGCCGGGGCAAAGAGGGCGGCCTGGTAGTGGACTACATCGGCATTGCCCGCGCGCTCAAGCAGGCCATGAAGGACTACACCAAGCGCGACCAGGGCAACTACGGCAACATGGACGTTGCCGCCACCGCATATCCCAAGTTCCTGGAGAAGCTAGACGTGTGCCGCGACCTGCTGTACGGCTTCAACTACGGCAAACTCATCTTCACCGACAAGAAAACCCAGCTTGCCGCCGCCATCGCCGAGGGCACCGACTGGCTGCTCGACCCCATGCGCCGCGAGGACTGTGAAGAGTTCCTGAAGCAATGCCAACTTATGAACCAGGCACTCAGCCTATGTAAGAGCCTAGTTTCGCAGGAAGACCAGCACGAGGCAGCCTATCTTTCCGTGCTGCGCGTGCAGGTGCTGCGCCTCACAGGCCGCAAGGCGGGCGGCGGCAAAGGCATGACCTACGCGGAGTTCAACAAGCGCGTGACCGAGATTATGAAGCAGACGGTCCATGCCGACGGCGTGCTCAACCTGTTCGACGGCGAAGACGTCGAGATATCGCTATTCGATGAGGCGTTCCTCACTGAAGTTGCCAACATGAAGGAAAAGAACGTTGCCGTCGAAAGCTTGAAGCGCCTCATCAAAGAGAGGGTGCGCACCTACCAAAGAACCAGCGTGGTAAAAGCCCAGAAGTTCTCCGATATGCTGCAGGGTACACTCAACAGCTACCTGAACGGCATGCTCACCAATGCTCAAGTCATCGAAGAGCTAGTGAACATGGCCCACGAAATGATGAAGGACCGGACCGACGCCGAGAAGCTGGGCCTGAGCGATGAAGAAATGGCCTTCTACGATGCCATAACCAAGCCGCAGGCAGTGCACGACTTCTATAACAACGACCAGTTGGTGGCCATTACACGCGAACTCACCGAAACACTGCAGAAAAGCGCTACCATCGACTGGCAGAAAAAAGAGAGTGCCCGCGCCGGCATGCGCCGCGCCATCAAGCGCCTTCTGCGCAAATACAAATACCCGCCCGAGGGCGTGGACGATGCAATGGACACGGTCATGAGACAATGCGAGCTCTGGGCCGACGGCAAGACGTTCGAATAGGAGCGAATCGTGGCTAAAAAGAAAGCCGACAACACCGCCGAAATTGGCTTCGAGCAACAGATCTGGAGCGCAGCAGACAAGCTGCGCGGCAACATAGACGCATCCGAGTACAAGAACGTAGTACTGGGACTCATCTTCCTGAAATATATCTCCGACAAGTTCGACCAGCGCTACCAAGAGCTGGTCGAGGAGGGCGAAGGCTTCGAAGAGGACCGCGACGAGTACTTGGCAGAGACGATCTTCTGCTTGCCGGAGAGCGCCCGCGGGGCCACCGTTGCCGCCGCAGCCCATACGCCAGAGATCGGCAAGGTCATCGATGAAGCGATGCGCCAGATCGAGGCCGAGAACGACAAGCTGAAGAACATCCTGCCCAAGAACTTTGCCCGCCAGGAGCTGGACAAGCGCCGCCTGGGAGAAGTAGTGGACCTGTTCACCAACGTCCAAATGGCCGAAAAGGGCGATACGCGCGACATCCTTGGCCGCACCTACGAGTACTGTCTGGCAAAGTTTGCCGAGGCAGAAGGCAAAAACGCCGGCGAATTCTATACGCCAGCTTGCATCGTGAAGACGCTGGTCGAAATCATCGAACCTTACCACGGACGCGTGTACGACCCCTGCTGCGGTAGTGGCGGCATGTTCGTGCAGTCAGCAGAGTTCGTAAAGCGCCATCAAGGCAAGATTGACGACCTGTCCGTTTACGGCCAAGAGAGCAACCCCACCACATGGAAAATGGCAACCATGAACCTTGCCATCCGTGGCATTGATGCAAATCTAGGGAAGCAAAACGCCGATACGTTCTTCAACGACTTGCATCGTACTGAGAAGTTCGACTTCGTCCTAGCAAATCCGCCTTTCAACATGAAAGACTGGGGTGGCGACAAGCTGAAGGATGACCCGCGTTGGGAATACGGCGTGCCACCCGAGGGCAACGCCAACTTCGCTTGGGTTCAGCATATGGTGCACCATCTGAACCGCAGCGGCCGCATGGGCATGGTGCTAGCCAACGGCTCGCTTTCCAGCCAAACGAACAACGAGGGCTCCATCCGCGCCAAGCTGATTGAGGCCGACCTGGTGGAGGGCGTGGTAGCCATGCCGGGTCAGCTGTTCTACAGCACACAGATCCCCGTGTGCCTGTGGATCATCACCAAAAAGAAGACACAGCCGAGCAAGACCCTGTTCATCGACGCACGCAACATGGGAACCATGGTGAGCCGCAAGCTACGCGAGTTTACCGATGAGGATATTGCCAAAGTTGCTGACGCATTCGATGCGTTTCGTGAAGGCAAGCTTGAAGAAGAAAAGGGCTTCAGCGCTATAGCGAGCATCGAGGATATAGCCAAACAGGACTATATCATCACACCCGGCCGCTATGTGGGCATCGCCGACGTCGAGGAAGACGACGAACCCTTTGATGAGAAGATGGCGCGCCTAACCAGCGAGATATCCAAATGCTTCGAGGAATCAAACCGCCTGCAAGAGCAGATCAAGAAGAATCTGGAGGCGATTGGGTATGGGCTGTAGGGTTACATTAAGCGAAATTTGCACCATTAACGCCAGCCAATACTCAACTAAAGAGGCTTGGACTCGCATTCAATATCTTGACACCGGCAATGTGACTCGCGGCGCGATTTCCGAACTACAGCAACTCGATCCTCTGATTGATAAAGTTCCGAGCAGGGCACGTCGAAAAGTCAAACCAAATAGCATCGTATACTCAATGGTCCGTCCCAACCAAGAACATTACGCTCTTCTTAAAAAACCGCCTACAAACATGCTCGTTTCAACGGGCTTTAGCGTCATAGACGCAAACGAAAACCGCGTGCTCCCTAGCTATCTCTACTATGCACTAACCACTAACCAGGCGACGAGGGGATTCCAGACGCTTGCGGAGCAAAGCGTGTCCACGTACCCAACCCTAAGCTCTGCAGATTTGCTGGCGTTTGAAATTCCACTTCCATCGCTCAATTGTCAGCAGAGAATCGCTGCAGTGCTCGAGTGCTTGGATGAAATAATTGCTACCAATACTAAGCTAAATGGCTATTTAGCTGCGTGAGGTCGACCTTCGAGACGTCAATCTCGCCCGACATGAGCTTGGGGAGAAGAGTGTTACGAAGGGTAGCTAGTTTATTCGATTCGCTACGCAAAGCGTTCATTGTTTCAATGAGGGGCATTGTCATTTTATTAAAGGTACGTATTACGTCTTCGTCAGGCCAAGGTACCTCTATTTTCTTTAGATGCGTCGGCCCAAAATTTACCTGCGCACTTCCATTTGCCATGCCTGTTAGGTGGTTATAAAACTCTCGCGAAATAAGATACCCGTATACAAAAGCATAGGCAGCGGAATCAGCAAGCGGCCTGAAACGGATCACTGATGTATTCATGCAAAGCGGGAGATGCTCTTGCCGTGCAATCGCATAACGACCCAAGGTTCCCGAGGACGACATCAGGATATCCCCGGGCTTTACCAAAAAATGATCGTACTTACCGTACGCCTCTTCGACTGAGATTTGGTTCGCCTTCGACAAATCAAGGTCATGGTTTTGGATACATCGTATGTTGATGAAGTTAACTCCGTCTCCATCGTAAACATATTGCCAATTCCTTATTCCGGGGCCTTCTTGAAAAAATATGACATCAGTCAATGGGACGTAACTATAATCCCGGCTTGAAATCAGCTCGGAGAATAGAGCCGCGAACAGCTCTTCTAAATAGCCATTTAGTTGAGCGATGGCCTTCTTCCTTGCAGCTTCAGGATTGCAGGTAGAGACATGCCCCTACTTCATCATCCAGGGATAATCCGGAAACTCCTCGGGAAGCACGATCTTGTCTCGCTTGCTACCATCGCTCGAAAGACACTCTGCAAGGTAGGTCCAAAGCCTCGATTCGAAGATGTTTCCGTCATCTTGTTCAAATGGTTAAGGGTAATCTTGCTTGGATCATTTACCCACAGCCGAAGCATGCCCACTTTCGCCGAAGCGATGTACTCCGAAATAACATCAAGCTGGAAAGAAGAAAGCTCAAAGCCCCTATCCAACAATGCGGCGAACAGCTGTTTCATCGGCTCACACTGCTTATCAAGGTAAATAGACCCATATTCCCCGTTCGCCAAAATGGAAACTTCCCTGAAGCGTTTTTGATAAAAGTCGGCCATCGCATCGGTAGCCCGCTCAAGCGTAATATCGTCTAAGCACGAAATAATGGCTTGGCAGGTTGAAGTGCAGGTGTTTTCTTCTTCGACGGACTCAAGAACATTGCTGATGCTGTAATAGTTGCGGTAAAACGTCGCCCGTGAATAGCCCGCCTTTTCCGTAAGAGCCATAACGCTGATTTGATCGAGCGGCTTTTGGGCATAGAGCTCAAGAAATGCCTCTTCAAAGCACTTTCGCGTTGGCGATTTTGGCAGCTGTCGAATAGGGATCATCGTTACCTCGTCCTTTGTTCCCGAAATGGCGTTCTGCGAAGTGCGCTCAGCTGGGCTAATACAGCTAATACAATCCCCGGCAAAATGTCTCGTTCTTCATGAACACGTTCATGCTGCAATTCGAATACTACTTGTCAGAGTACGAAGCTGCATCGTCACGTGATACGTCCTGGCAAATGGGGAAATCAGGAGCTTCGTTCTGCTGCCTTGAGGGGAAAGGCGGGCAAAATGCACGAACTTGGGGTAACCAGAAGCATCGTTGACGTTGTATTGCGCAACGCGTGCTCCCAGCAGGCCAAACAGGTCCTTTCGGTGAGCCTGGTTATAGGCGAAATGCGCAACTTGGAAGAAGAATGGGTGCAGCGCTATTTCGACCGCTGCGCAAAAGGCACCCTTGCCGAAGGCGCAAAAATCAAGATCCAGAAGGTACCTATGGCTTTTTACTGCAACGACTGCGGGTCAACCTTCCAACTTGCCATGGGCAGCGACAGGCATATGTGCTGCCCCGATTGCGGAAGCGAAAACTACGACATGGTCACCGGCGGAGAACTCCTTATCAAGGAAATCGAAATCAGATAGGCCTACTTCACGTATTACGAACAATGGGAGATAAATCGTTCGAAAAGGAAGGAGCGGGAAATGCATAAAGGGGAAGAAATGCTCAACCAAGCTCAAGAGAACGCTACAGAAACGCAAGCAACTTCCGTTCGGGTAAAGCCAGGCATCGATTACGAGAAACTGAAGAGCATCGGGGTTCCTGATGAGGTAATTGCCTCGCTCGACCCGCGCGACGGCGGCAACATCACCCCGCAGGGGGAAGTGCTTTTCTTGGACGAAGGCCGCCTGCACCGCAGGGAGCTGCCAGACAAGCCCCTGCACGAAAACCACCCACGCGGGCTGGGAATCAAAGACTTCATCATGACAAAGGTGCTGGCCACAACGCCAAAAACGTGGGACCGCACCCTTAAGGTGTTCATGATGATCGTATCGGGAGCAAAGCTTACGGGAAAAGAGGGTATCATTCCAGAGCTCTATAAAAGGGCTACCCAGTTCTCGCCCGATGAGAAAATGTACACGCACGGCACTGTGCTGCCCCTTAATGTGGACATGGTCGAGGAAGGCAAAACCGCGGTTTTGCCCATAGATCTGATCATGGACGCCATCGATGGCGCCGAATACATCGCTCAAATGAATCGGTGCATTTGCCGTTCCGCCCACGACTGCTCCGAATACGAAAAAACGCTGGGCTGCCTGTTCTTCAACATGGCGGGGGTAACGGCGGTGAAAAACGGGCTGGCAAAGCCGGTAACGAAAGAAGAGGCTAAGCAACATGTCTACGATGCCCGCGATGCCGGTTTGATCGGGCAGGCGTTGTATGTCGAACTCGAGCAGATGGTTTGGGGCTTCGAAAATCAGAAGATGGATGAGTTCATGGAAATCTGCTTCTGCTGCCCTTGCTGCTGCGTGGCGCTCGACGTTTGCAAGAACGCGAACCGCACCATAAAGAACCGATTCAGCGGTGCTGGCTTCACGGCGGTAATCGACCACGAGAAATGCACGGGTTGTGGCAACTGCGCCAAGAAGTGCCCGCAGGAAATCATCACGGTGAACTCCGATGGCAAGGTGACAATCGACCAAGACCATTGCATCGGCTGCGGGTACTGCAAGAGCGTCTGCCCGAATGACGCCATCACCCTTCAGCAAACCATGCCCCTGCGTGAAAGCATCCATGAGTACTTCCTAGAAGAGGGAAGGATTGACATGGTCATGGACAAATGCACGATGGAGATCCCTCCGGCAGATTACGAGTGGAAGGATGCCCAAATGGATCCGATGGCAATTATGCAGGCAGCAGGCCAAAAGACCGTAGCCCTTGCCGACGAGGCGGCGCGAAATCTTGGATGCACAAGCGCGAAAGCCTTCTTCAAGTACAACAAGAAATATGTGGCAGGCGCCATTGGCGCAGGAGCGTTGGCGTGGCTGCTTCTTAAACACAAGAAATAGCAAGCAGAGGAAAGGAGCGTGACACTCATGGCAAAAGCAGCAAATGGAACTTTGCCTTCAATGCCCGAAAAACAGCCTCGCTTCATGGATCGTTTCTCTAAAGCCACCAAAGTAGGTTTTGTACTGTTGGGGTACTTCCTAGGCATCATAGGCGTTTTGATTGACTGGGCTATCGGCCACAAGAAAAAGATGATGGAATGTAGCGCCGAGGCAATTTGGTACGGCCTTGTCGGCTGGGGCGCAAGCATGATCACCCGATTCGCCCTCTTGGCTTTGGGGATCAACAAAACCGATTACCTTCTCCAACTGTTCGGCCCTGGCGTCACGGTATGGAACATTCTTTGGTGCATCTGCGGCGCGTGCTTCATAGTGCTTTCGATGTTGTGGATCTACGGTTTGCGCACGAAGATGACCGATGCCGAGCGTGCCTACAATCTCAAGGGCGACGACCACTTCCACAACGGGGAGAAAACGCTTCGCTACGACGGAGGTATTACAGTCAACGCTCTGCCCGAAGAAATATGGCCCTACATGCAACAGGCAGGCCAATCAAAGGGTGGTTGGTACAGCTTTGAGCGCTTGGAACGCCTGTTCACCTTCGACATCCGCAATCATTACGACTGGAAGAAATACCCTCAGTGGCAGAACCTCCATGTTGGTGAGTTTCAGTGGTTTCACCAGGCACCGCTTTCTATCGGCGAATGGGTAACCGATTGTTCCAACGGAGAAAACGGCCTCTATTATTGGGCAGCCCACTCCGATACGGCTACCGATCCAACGTGGAAAAACCGCGGCCCAAATCAGGAAGGCGCGCTTCGCCTGTGGTTCCACCGCTTTGCGTGGACATGGAACTGGGAAGTGTACCAGATCAATGAAACCCAATCGCGCTTCATCTATCGTTGCGATTGTCATTTCGATCCTTTCCTGCGCACTCCCATCCACAAGTACTTCGTTGTTTTCATCCTGGGAACCGCATCCCTTGTCATGGGGCGTTGCTGCATGGAAACAATCGCCGGCTTAGCGGAGGGCCGCAGAGACTTCCGTAAGCGTTACTTCGACTAAGGGAAAGAAGGCGTCATGAAAACGCATTACGAAACCATCGTGGTTGGAGCTGGTGCAGCTGGCATGAACTGCTGCTTGGAGCTTCAGAAAAACGGTCGAGAATACCTGCTGATCAGCCCTAATATTGGCGGACGAATCTGCAACGACGAAGAACGCCACATGAACTACGGCGCAGTGTTCTATTTCGGAACCTACAAATATATGCTCCGCTCAGAACTGTTGATTGAAGGGCCTGATGTCCTGCCCGCTTTGAGCGCCGGCTGCTGCCATCACGACAACGGGAAACAGTACGAACCTGTTTCCCCTACAACAATCGCCGACGCGCCTTCGCTTCTGAAGTACATGAAGTGGATGCGTGAGGAGTTCATCCCCCGCTACACCCAGTTCAAGGACAACTGCACGGTGATGGAAGTCACGGCCGCCCTTGAAAAGGACCCCATGATCAAACAGCTGTACCAAGAATCAGCAACAGACATGATCGAGCGAATGGGCTTCGGTCCCATCGCCCACGATCTGATCAGCATGTTCGCCCACGCGTGCACGGGAACGAAGATCAAAGACCTTACCGCCCTTGATTACCTGAACACCGTCCAACCCCTTACCATGAAGATCCCTCCCCTGCGGCTGCTCTTCGACCTGAAGCGTTTCGACTTCGATTCCGAAGGAACTAAGCAGCGCTTGGCGCAGGGTTCGGGGGAAGTTCTTATTGACGAGATAACCCAGGTTCAAAAGTGCGATGAGGGCTGGGCTGTCGAATGCGGCGCAGGACGCTTTACGGCAAGCAATCTGGTTATGGCGTCTCCCGCCGTAGACACGCAGCGCCTCCTGGACCCCGTCGAGGGAATTCCCGCACTGGATATTCGCAAGGCTTCTGAGCTTACGGGCTATTTGGTGCGAGAGAAAGTCAAGCGGAAGTTCCGTGGGCACCTTGTTCACCTGTTCGATGACACTATCCCGATCATCTATATCGCCAAGCGCTTCGACGGCGATTACGAGGTATTCACCGAAGTCGATTTCGAGGAAACCCGCAAATTCGACGAGTACTTCGACGAGTGGACGGTCATAGGAAAGAAGTACTGGAGCCATGCTCTGTACACCGCCGCCCATGAGGCTTTGCCGCAAAACCTGGCACCAGGACTCATCATGGCAGGTGACGTGAACGGCTTGGGCCTGGAGCCCGCATGTATCAGCGGTATTTACGCCGCAAACAAGATCATGGGCAAAACGGTTGATTAGCATTTGCTTTAGCGGCTCCCCCGACTTTAGGGAGCCGCCTTCCCATTGAAGAGGGGTTACCGATGGAAGAATCACGCATCGTAGAGATAAAAGAAGACATCCTTGCCGACAACACCAATGCCGCAAACGTTTTTCGGAAGACGCTTGAAAACCAGGGCACCTTCTTCGTGGATGTCATGGCGTCTCCCGGCGCAGGAAAAACCACCTTGCTATTGGCGCTCATTGAAGAGCTTCGGAAATCGGCGAGCATCGGCATCATCGAGGCAGACTTGGAGTCGTTCGCGGATTCGAGGAAGATCAAGGATGCGGGCATACAAGCAGTGCAGCTTGAAACGCGGGGAATATGCCATGTTGAGATGAGCATGGTCGAACGCGCTTTCCAGGCGTTTGGCGGACAGCATTTCGACTACCTATTTCTAGAAAACATCGGCAACCTGGTTTGCCCGGCAGAGTTCGACACCGGTGCGCACAAACGCGTCATGCTGCTTTCGGTTCCCGAAGGGTATGACAAGGTGTACAAGTATCCGCCCATGTTCGCGGTAGTGGATGCGCTCATCGTGACCAAAACCGACTATCTTCCGCTTAACCCTGATTTCGACATGGCGGCACTGCACAAACAAGCACGCGTGCTCAACCCCCGCCTTGAGATATTCGAAACGTGCGCACGCACTGGGGAGGGAATCCCAGAACTTGCAGAATGGATCGTCGCGTGCCGCAAAGAGCTTTTGGGGTAGAGCAGCTAAGCACACCGTTTGTTCAATATACTGAACGGTTTTACCCTGTTTATGTTCAATATACTGAACAAAATGACCTATAATCTGTTCAGTATATTGAACAGATTGGTATTCCATGAATCTTGAAGTACTGAAAAGTGTCATCTTTGACCAACATGAAATCATCCGCAATGCGCACATCGTGCCGCGGCGATATTCACTTGATCCGCAGGCCAATTACGTGATTACGGGCCTGCGCCGTGCTGGTAAGTCGACCTTGCTTTACAAGATAGCTCGAGACCTGGTGGAATCGGGCGTGGAATGGAACCGAATCATTTACATCAATTTCGAGGACGAGCGTTTGGCGGAGTTTCGCGTCGGAGACTTCAATGACATCCTGTCAGCACAAAGCGAGCTCAGCAGGCAATCAGGTTTCTTCTTCTTTGATGAAATACAAAACGTAGATGGCTGGGAAAAATTTGCGCGGCGCTTGGCCGACGCTGGCGAACGCGTATGGATAACCGGCAGCAATGCAAATATGCTTAGCAGCCAGATAGCTACCACTCTTGGCGGACGCTATTTCGTCAAGCACGTGACTCCCTACCGTTTCGATGAGTATCTCGACGCTACCGGTGTGTCCCATGACGCTGAGGCGCTATACGCAACAAAAACCAGGGGAACCATCGCGGGCGCATTCGATACGTTTTATCAGAATGGCGGGTTTCCCGAGTCGCTTCGCTATAACTCTCCTCGCGAATATGCGGAAAACGTGTACCAAAAAGTCTTACTCGGAGACGTGGTGGCACGCAATGGCGTGCGAAACCCCGATGCCATTCGCGTACTTATGAAGAAGGTGGCCGAAACCGTCTGCAACGAAACCTCCGCCACGGCACTGCATGGGATGCTGCGCGGATTGGGCTACAACGTCAGCAAGGCCACGCTGCTAGACTACCTCGCCATGGCTCGCGAGGCCTACCTGCTGTTTGAAGTGAAGAACGCCGTTGCAAAGTTTGTAGAGCGCGAGGGGAATCCGAAGCGCTACTTCAGCGACAACGGACTGCTCAACCTTTTCCTAATTGGAAGGGAGCCGGCCTTACTCGAAAATGAGGTGGCTATAGCAATGCGTGATGTATTTGGCGAGGGGCTTCATTACCTGAAATCATCAAAACACGGCATTGACGTAGATTTCTACGTGCCCGAACAAGGTCTTGCGGTGCAGGTTGCCTATTCACTTTCCGAAAGCGCCAAGCCCCGCGAGATAGGCAACCTGCTGAAGCTGGCACGTGTCGATGAGTCTATTCGTCAGCTGCTTATCGTGACAAAAGAAGGAGAAGGGGAAATCGTAGAGGGCGATATATGCATCGAGGTCAAGCCCGCATGGAAGTTCCTGCTGCAAGATCTCGCGTAACTCTGGTCCTGAGCTTTGCAGCAGCTCGCATTCGATTCCCTTTCAGAAGAGGCCGCAAGCCCTGCTTGAAGCCGAGGCAATTAATTGCTGCGGCTCTTGCATACAGAGATTATTTTGCTGCAACGCTCACCAGGGGCCTGCAGTTTCACACCACCTGCAGCCCCGCCAAAGGCTGCCTTCTGCTAGTCGACAATGCGCCACTCCGCAGCTGACGTGCTACCAGCGTTCGTGATGCGCCCCGCCTTACGCAGCGACTGCAGCAGGTAGCTCACGTGGTCGCCCTTCTGCTTGGGCGTGAGGTCGGCCGGCAGCGCGTGGTCCAGCTCCGCGATGATCTCGGCACGCGAGCACGGACGCACGCGCAGCAGCATTAGTTAGCTACATTCCATCTGCTCGGCACGTGGAATCCGCCGGTAGAACTAATGGAATCCCAAGACTCTTCTCCATTAATTATACAGCGCGCTGAACTGCGGTTTTGTGTCCTTGATGGATGGAAGCTAATGTAATCGGGCATGTAAAACTCCCGAACCATCATGGTTTTACATTAGTTCGCAGAGGCGCTTTTGCGGTTCCGGCTTCCATCCCCTTCCAGCCCGCTCGCGCATGCCTTGGCCATCTCCTCGTCTTCTCCGTACCACTTGGCGCGGTATTCCCGGGTGCCCACGATAACGCCGACCTCTGCCATGTCCTCGGTGCTCAGGACCTTGCGGAACACAGTGCAGTCCGATTTACCGAAGGAAATAGAGACGATCTTGCCCCTGTCGAAGATCACGGCAGGAGACTCAGAGGAGCAAAAAACAGGCCAGAGGAATTAACCTCTGGCCTGCGAAAATGCTTGGTCGCGGGGGCTGGATTTGAACCAACGACCTCCAGGTTATGAGGACTATTTGGACGCTATTCAAGCGTTGCCGATTCCCTCAAAAGCACCTGTTATGTGCATTTTTGCAGCCAGCATTTGTCAAGTAGTTCAGCACCCGTTCGGCTCCGCTTGTACATTATGCGTACAAGCACGTTGTTGCTACCTTGCTTCGCATTTATGTGGCGGTACGAGAATGCGGACAAAGGTGCGACATTACTGCGACAAAGGTGCGACATTACTGCGACAAAAGTGCGACAAAGGCGTTGATTCGTGAGTAGGGCTTACTTCATCGTGTAGAATTGCTTAGGGTCGTTGGGCGAAGATCCATGCCATTCGAGCAGTTCATCGTCCTTCGTCAGTTTACCAAGAACGCGGCTGGCGGTTCGCCGGTCTCTTTCGATGTGGGCGGCAAGCTCCCTCGCGGTCACTTTTCCATTCGCGAATGCAAGCCTTACCGCTGCAAGTTCATACTCGCTGAGAGAGGAAATAACCTCTGGCGACGCCTGGTCTTCAAGGGCCTCGCTCCTCCTGATTGTTCTTGCCACGATATTGTTCTCAAGGGTCAACTGCACTTTTACCTTGCCTGGCTCAGAATAGACTGGATCGTTGAGAAGCGAATTCTGCATCTCGGTATAAATGCGCTGCACTCCCTCATTTAATTCCCGAACCCAACCGAACTCGGATAATGTGCGGGCGATTCGAGGATTGCGTGAGTAACGGGTAGTTCTCATGTTGTCGATTGTCACAATGTTGGGCAAGGCACCCGGACTGACTATCTCCAATCGGTCATCAAACATCGACACCCGAACATAGTCACCCCTAAATGCGTAGTCACGATGGGTCACTGCGTTGACGAGCCCTTCGAACCAGGCAAACTCTGGATACTCAGGGACTGTCTGGAACTTACCATCGGGGCCTAAAAACTGGAACTCCCTGAGCATGCTCGAAATGAGTGTGTACGCATCCTGAATAACTTTGGGTAGTGGGCCGTGGAAGCTGCGCTCCTTAGTTATGTTGAGGTGCTCGCCTGTTTTCATCTTCACGCCGTCATAGCGAAGGACGCGAACTCGTGCTTGTGGCAGCATAACGGACGGGTCCTGTGCGAAAAGCAGGGCGCCTGCCACGGTTAGCTTTCCGTTGCGCATGAAGCGGCGGCTCCTTAGAACCTGCTCGTCTGAGGCATTGGTTCCAAGGATTTCCTTGTATCGATCTAGTACGTCGTGGTCGATATCCTCTATGGAAGAGTCTTCGGCAAGCTCGTCTTCGAAGACTCTCTGCCCCTTATCGTACTCCAGAGCAAGAATTTGCTCACGGCTGAGCCTCACACTTTTGTCGTTCTGGCGTAGAAACACCTCGCCGTCGCTGATGCGGGCGACAGAATGGCTGGTCGAGGCTTCGATATCCAAAACGAGGATCGAATCGTCCTCGCCAGATGAATTAACTGCAGGGATGCGTTCTTTACAGACGATTGGGCTTGGTGTGCATGTTGTAAGCGCGGCGCGTTCAAAATTTTCGATATCGCGCGCGCCATCGCGTTTGAAGCCTGTAACCTCACCGTTATCCTCGATTCCGATTACCAGCTTGCCGCCGGCGGCATTGGCAAACGCGCTGATGTGCTTTGCGATCTCTCTGTCGTCCTTTCGGGCGCTTTTGCGATCGAAATATTGGTTCTCCTTAAGAACAGAGAACAGGTTCACGTCGTTTGTTGCTATGGGTTGCTGCATGGTCGTCTCCTCGCAAAGCCCTTCCTTGCAGTGTAGACCAATGGTGCCCTGCATTCAGAATGAACTCCGGGCTTAAAGCCCCGTTTCTCCAGCACAATGAGCTTGTGTAGCAAACTATTATGTTGACTATGCCCTTGATGAACAGCTAGAGCTATTTCCCGATTCAAAACTGCAGTTATGAACAAGGTTCCGCGCAGCAAAAAAGCCGCCCGATGGGCGGCTTGAACATTTGGTCGCGGGGGCTGGATTTGAACCAACGACCTCCGGGTTATGAGCCCGGCGAGCTACCAGACTGCTCCACCCCGCACGATCAATCGCTCTGTGCGACTTGATTTATTATAGGGAGGCCCCTTACTTAACGCAATTGAAATGTTCTGCCTTCAAATTTTCGTCACATTTTACGTTTCGGTAGGTCGGCAGCCCTCTCCAGGCGAATGGCACAGCGCGGTTTTCACACATGCGCCAACAGCGCAAAACAGGCCGCCGGATTACTCCAGCGGCCCGCTGCTTGCAGCTTCATTTGCCTGCATTGTTCCTTTTGCGCGTGCTACTTCTTATGGTTGCGTCCCCTCCCGCAAGCAAGCCCCGCAATGGCCATTGCCAAGCCGGCAACCGCAGCAAGCACCACCGCCAACGTCAACGTAGCATCGCCCGTCTTCGCTATTGTGGAAACCGATACACCACCCGAAGTACCACTTGGAGCATTCCCCGCACTCGGCGAAACAGCGTCCCCGGCATTAGGATCGGCATCGCCGTTAGAGCCCAACGGCTTATCGCCCGCATCCGGACCTATCTCATCGTTAGCTGAATTATCAGGCGCAACTACGCACCTATTGGTGAACGTGAAGGCGGTGGATGCGGTGAAGGGGGATTCCAAGCACACAACGGTGAGCTTCCCTTTCCCATCATCGGTAACCTTGAACCTCACCGTTTTCGTTTCGGGATCATTCACCACACCCGGTACCGATCCTCTTTCGGTGACTTTGTATTTGAACACATGGGAGCGGGACCATCCTGCTTTTTCCACAGAATCAGAATCAACATCCAGGGCTTTATTCAGATCTTGGAGGGAAAACGTTATGAACCCAAACTCGATTCGGCCCCATTGCCCATTTCCGGCATCCGTCGATTCGGGCATAGGTGCTGCTATATCCTTTGTCGATATAGCGAATCGAAACTTTCCCTCGATATCAACAAGCGAGGCTCCTTCTTCCACCTGCAAATCCTTCGTTCCCGCCAAAAACACAGTGACGGGCTCTCCTGTGGAATACGTATTATCGAAGCGCAGTTCGTTCGCCGTCTGGAAGCTTGCCGAAAGCGCCCCGTTCCCCTTATCTTTAACCGTTACAACCAAAGAAACAGGGGCGGTATGCGGCGTTACGCCCACATCGCTCAATCCGCTGGTCTTCTCATGCACCAGGTAGTACACAATCCAGGCTGGAACGCCATCTATCGTTGTTTTCTCGGCAATACCGTTTTGGGCCAATTCATCGAGAGAAGTAACAGTAAAACTCAACTTGCCGAAATCAATTGTTCCATCGGCTTCATTTTTCGCCGAAAGCAAATCATCGCTGCCATTCGCGTACTTCACGCCAAAGTCGAACTCGCCAGCATGGAGTGGACGCCCATCGATTTTCACGGTACCCACAATTGCATCGGTTTCGCACGATGCTTCGCTTGCATTGGCGGCAGAAACATTTTCGCTATCCGCAAATGCGAAGCTTCCGCTAAAGCACACGCACAAAAGAGCAAAAACCATTGCCAGTATCAACTGCATCCGCTTCATTTTGCGCATTCCAATCTTTCGTACGGCCTAGCAGACAAGGCTCTAGTGCGATGGTCTAGCCTGATAGGCGAAACAATGCTTTATTCATTATCCCATGAAATGGCATAAGTGCCAAAGTATTGGGTTAAAACCCGTTGTTTTTGGATTAAAGACCAATTTCGAGCTGCAAACAGAAGAAGCGCGGGAGGGAGTGGCGTCAGCGCACACCGCAAAAAAAAGAAATCCCCTGGACCATAAGGGACCAAAGGATTTCTAGGTATCCAAAGGGGCGTCCACTTTGGACGGAGAATCTTATTCGTGGATATTAAACCCAAACAAATAACTTCCGAGTTATGACCCCAGCACCTTTTCCCGTCCAACAAAAAGCCTCGCTTGCGATCAATCACGCAAGCGAGGCTCTATCATTGTGCGCTATGGCTAAGCGGGGAAGCGGGGCCTGTCCCTATATCCCTACTACTTCTTGGCGTGCTTGCCCTTCTTGCGATGGGAAACCACGGCCACAGCAGCAGCCGCAGCAGCCACAGCAGCGGCCACGCCAGCAATCACCAGCAAGTAATCGCCGGTCTTGGCAGAACCGGAAACCAGCGCCTCAACGACGGAGGTAGGACCATCGCCAGGAGATGCCGGGGTTTCAGGTGCGTTGTACGTATTAGTGAACACGGGGGCATTTCCACCCTCGTAAGCTACCGTGGCAACCAGGCTGCCTTCGCCGTTATCTTCAACAACGGTAACGGTAACCGCGTACTCCGATTCGTCGTACGTCACATCAGATTCGTCGCCCTTCACTTCCGCAATGGTGTACTGGTACTTACCCGCCTCGCCATACTGGATGGCTGGGAACACTACCATACCGTTCGCATCGTTGGTTGCGGTAACCTGCTCGCCGCCTTCGTCCGTAAGAACGAAGGTGAACTCTTCGGCATCAAGGCTCTTGCCGTTGAGCACCTTCGAGGCGCCCAGCGTCACCGAGGTAGCTGCCGGCGTGTACGAATTGGTGAACCCAACCGCATTCGCATCGTTGTCCACCTTGTGAGCCACCGACAGCGTGCCGTCGCCCTTGTCGGTTACAGTCGTGGTAACGGCGAATGTGCTGCCGTCATACTGAACGCCCGCCTTCTGGCTGCCGCCACCTACTTCGCACAACGTGTAGTTATAGGTACCCGGCTTGGTGTAGGTAATCGGGCTCAGCGCCACCTTGCCCGAAGCGTCATTAGTACCCGTTGCCACCACGTTGCCGCCCTCGAGCAGCTGGAACTCAAATTCACCTGCTTTCATATCGCGACCCGTAAGGTTCTTCGTTACCGTAACCTGATCGGTCACGCTGGAGTCAACCGGCTGTACCGAATACGTATTGGTGAACGTGAACGCCGGGTCGGAAGCAGCACCCAGGCGCTCCACCGTCAGTTTTCCGTTGCCGTCGTCGGTCACCTTGAAGCTCACGGTCTTCGTCTCGGTGTCGTTAGTTACGCCATCGGCAGAGCCGCTTTCCGTCACCTTGTAGGCGTTCACCGTGTACATCCGGAAGCTCACAGTCTGGATATTGCCCGTGTAGCTGCACCCGTAGCACTGGACCTGCACGCTGCCGTTTTCCGGCTGCACCGGCCCGGCGTGGGCCTCGCCCTCGGCCACGCGGTCCAGCAGGTAGTCAAGCTGCTCCCGGCTGAGAAGGCCCCGCGCGGCGGCCTGCTTCAGCTTGCCGCGCAGTACGGTAAAGACATTGTCGGACCAATAGCTGTCCGCCCGATTGATGCCGCCCTGCACGCCGTAACGGTAGAGCGCCCCGGCCACGGGGTCCAGGCGTATCTCGTCGCTCATCACGCCGGGCAGGGCAGGCCGCGGCTGGGCCGCACGGCAGCGCACCGTCTGCCCGTACACGGCCAGCGGCGGCAGTGCCAGCAGAGCCAGGCTTACCGCGGCAATTTTTAAAAATTTATTGTTGCTGCGCTGCTTCTTCATGCTCTGCCTCCTTCTGCAATAAAATCGTCACTGTCGTGCCCTCGCCCACACGGCTTGCAAAGGTCATCTGCGTGCCGAATGCCTCTGCAATTTGTGCGCAGAGCGCCAGCCCCACGCCG
>ENA-OPCZ01000703-OPCZ01000703.1-human-gut-metagenome-genome-assembly--contig:-NODE-703-length-19971-cov-18.297349_pt1 | contig 19971 bp, 10 predicted proteins | sample MGYA00241566_ERZ501483 | MGnify/ENA primary metagenome ERZ501483 (study PRJEB25962, sample SAMEA1965191) | human gut metagenome | biome: human gut; feature: human-associated habitat; material: faeces... | reverse complement strand
AAAGCAGCCCGACAAGTTACTCAACTTGTCGGGCTGCTTCAGTTATATTGATAATGTTTATCCGCACCGGCTTGCACCGCAGTGTTTGCATATCAGGCAGCCTTCTTGGTAAACCAAAGTTTCGTGGCCGCAGTTCGGACATTTCTGTCCTTTGGCCTCAGTGCCGTCGATGACGTATTTTTTCAGCGCGCGGCTCACGCCCACCTTCCAGGTGTTGATGTTCTCGCTCTCAAGCTGCAGTGAGTTGACGAGCTTAATCACGTTCTCAATAGGCATGCGGTAGCGCAATACGCCAGAGATAAGTTTGGCATAGTTCCAATACTCCTTGTTAAACTTCTCCGACAAACCCTCGACCGTCATTTTATAGCCGCGCTTGTTTTGAAACTGGAAGTCATAACGCTTGGTGCCATCAGGCAAGACAGTCTTGATTATGCGTCCCTTCGTTACCGTCTTAGGCAGCACGATGCCCTCTTCGTCGTCTTGCAGACCAGTGAATATCTCGTAGGGGTGTCCGTCAAGCAGCCCCACAAAAGCCACCCATTTCTCTTTGTTGTTTTGGAAGCGTACCACGTCGCATTCCAGCACGTCGGGCCGGCGTTCGGTCACCTCGGGCAGTTTCATGCCCTTAGTCAGCAAGTCCTCTTCTTGTTTCTTCTTCTTTTTGTCAGTCTTTTGCGTACTTACCAGCACCCCTGCACGTGAACCGTCGCGGTAGATCGTACAACCCTTGCAGCCACTCTTCCATGCTTCGACGTAGAGGCGGTTGACGAGTTCTTCGTCCACAGAGTTCGGCAAGTTCACTGTCACACTGATGCTGTGGTCCACCCACTTTTGTATGGCGCCCTGCATGCGCACCTTCATCAGCCAGTCCACATCGTTGGCAGTAGCTTTGTTGTAAGGCGAGCGTGCCACCAGTTCGTCAATCTCCTCTTGCGTATAACGCTTCTCTGTGTCAAGCCCCTGGGCCTTCATCCATGTAATAAACTTGGGGTGATATACAATATATTCCTCAAAAGAGTCCCCCGTCTCGTCCACAAAGTCAACGTGCACATTTGTGTCGTTAGGGTTCACCTTACGACGGCGTTTGTACACGGGCATGAACACAGGCTCAATGCCCGATGTTGTTTGCGTCATCAAGCTTGTGGTGCCTGTTGGTGCAATGGTCAGGCAGGCAATGTTGCGGCGGCCGTACTTAACCATGTCGTCATACAGGGCAGCATCGTGCTCCTTAATGCGCAAGACGAAGGGATTGTTCTCCTCGCGTTTGGCATCATATACGGGGAATGCGCCACGCTCTTTAGCCATGTTCACGCTCGAGGCGTATGCCGAAAGCGCTAAAGTCTGTTGCACTTTAACAGCCATTTCGGTAGCCTCTTCCGTACCATAGCGCAGGCCGAGGGCTGCCAACATGTCGCCTTCGGCTGTAATGCCCACTCCGGTACGTCGGCCCTGGGCCGTTTTATGCTTAATCTTCTCCCAAAGGTGGCGTTCGGTATATTTCACCTCGTCACTCTGCGGGTCGTTTGCTACTTTGTTAAGAATGGCATCAATCTTCTCCTGCTCCAAGTCGATGATATCGTCCATAAAGCGTTGCGCCATGGCCACGTGCTTTTTGAACAGTTCGAAGTTGAATGTAGCTTGTGGCGTGAAGGGATTATCAACGTAGCTATAAAGGTTTATGGCCAGCAACCGACAGCTGTCATAGGGGCAAAGCGGAATTTCGCCACAAGGGTTTGTGCTCACCGTGCGGAAGCCCAGGTCGGCATAACAGTCGGGAATGCTTTCGCGCAGAATGGTGTCCCAAAACAGCACGCCGGGCTCGGCACTCTTCCAGGCGTTGTGTACAATTTTATGCCAAAGGGCCGTAGCGTCAATGTCCTTCTCAACCAACGGACTGTTGCTGCTGATGGGAAACTGCTGGTGGTAGGGGCGTCCCTCGGTGGCGCAACGCATAAATTCATCGTCAACCTTCACACTCACATTAGCCCCTGTAATTTTGCCTTCAGTCATTTTAGCGTCAATAAAGGCCTCAGCTTCGGGGTGTCGTATGGCAATAGACAGCATCAGTGCACCGCGTCGGCCGTCCTGTGCCACCTCGCGTGTAGAGTTGCTGTAACGCTCCATAAATGGCACAATGCCGGTCGAGGTTAATGCCGAGTTCTTAACAGGCGACCCTTTGGGGCGAATGCCCGACAAATCATGGCCCACACCGCCGCGCCGCTTCATCAGCTGCACTTGTTCCTCGTCCAGTTTCATGATGGAACCGTATGAGTCGGCATTGCCATCAATACCAATGACAAAGCAGTTAGAGAGAGAAGCTATTTGGTGATGGTTACCAATCCCCGTCATGGGTGAGCCTGCAGGCACAAGGTAGCGAAAGTGGTCGAGTAGTGCAAAAACATCCTCTTCGCTCACCGGGTTGTTATATTTCTTCTCGATTCGTGCAATTTCGGCTGCAATGCGGTGGTGCATGTCACGTGGCGAGCGTTCAAATATGTGCCCAAAGGAGTCCTTCATGGCATATTTGTTAACCCAAACGCGTGCGGCCAGTTCGTCGCCGCCAAAGTATTCAAGCGAGGCCTTGAAAGCCTCGTCGTATGTATAAGTGTTCTCCATTTATATGGTTTAATATGTTTATGGGTGTTTCTAATAATTCTGAAATAGGGATTTGTGCACTATCGGAAGTGTATTTTTGAAAGTTCGTGAGGGAGCATAGCGGGCTATGTGACCGAACAAACTTTCAAAAAGACACTTTCGAGAGTGTGCAAATCACATTTCAGAATAGCAGAACTCTAAAAACAGGATTTTTAGAACCACCCGATATAGGTCAAAGTCAGATTTTCAAGCTGCTGATGGCAGCACCATCAAGTGTGCGTACAGCCAGCATGCCGTCAGCATACGTGGCAAAGGTAGGCAGGTTGCCCCCTTTGGGAAATGTGGGCGACCCCGTGTTCAGTATTACAGGCCCGCCAGTCTCCTCCGCTGGTTTGAGCACCTGTCGGTGTGTGTGTCCATACACAAACACATCGCAGGCCGGTGCCTTGGGCATGTGGTCTTCGTTGTAGATGTGCCCGTGCGTCAGAAAGAAACGCTTGCCCTCGTCCACCAACATCATGTAAGTGCTTTGAATGGGGAAGTTGAGCAACATTTGGTCCACCTCTGAGTCGCAGTTGCCGCGCACCGCCACAATGTTGGCGGCCCGTTTGTTCAGCTCGTCGGCAATAGCTTGCGGGTCAAGTCCGTCGCACAAGCCATTGCGTGGCCCATAGTTCAGAATGTCGCCCAGCAACACCAGCAAATCATAGTGATGTGCATCGTAGTAGTTGAGCACCATGCGTAGCGTTGTGATGGAGCCATGTATGTCTGATAAAAATAAAATGCGCATAATCAGTGATTTAATAGCAATATAGAAATCAGGTTGGTGCTCAAAATAACTTCGAGCCCCAACTTAGCGGCAGTCGCCGCCTCGCAAAGTTAAAAAGATTATTGCATACAACCTCACTAACTAACGATAAAAAATGTACATTTGTACCTCAATACAAGTACTGTCTTATGAAGTTTTCTACACCTGTCGATTTGCCCGAAAAGACGGTGCAAATCACCCCGCATTCGCGTGTCATGTTCATTGGTTCATGCTTTGCCGACCACATTGGCGGGCGCATGTCCGACTGCTTGCCACAGGAGCAGGTCTGCATCAATCCGCATGGCACACTATACAATCCCGTCAGCATACGCAATACCCTCGTTACCTATTTGCCCGACACCATTGACCCGCCATATTCTCGAAAAGGCCTGTTCGAGACCTCCGACGGACAATGGCGTCATTGGGACTATTCCACCAAGTTCTCGGCTCCGACACAGCAGGCGCTCGAGGCCGAACTGACGCAAGGGTGGGAGCGTGCTAATGTCCTGTTTTCCCAGCTCGATGTGCTGTTCATCACCCTGAGCACCGACCATGTGTATTGGCTAAACGAAGGGCCTTATGTGCACCATTGCGTGGCAAACTGTCACAAGCAGCCGGCCAGCATGTTCAGTGAAGAGGCTGTGCCGTGGCGCGACCTCGAGAGTTGGTGGCATTATTTCCTCTCGCACTTGTTGCAAGTAATGCCCCATCTGCGTGTAGTGTTCACCATCAGCCCCTATCGTTATGCCAAATATGGCATGCATGGCAATGCGCTCAGCAAGGCCCAGTTGCTGTTGCTCACCGACCATTTGTGTCGTGAGTTTGAGCGCGCATACTATTTCCCTGCCTACGAAATTGTGACAGACGAGTTGCGCGACTACCGCTTTTATGCCCCCGACATGTTGCACCCCTCAGAGCAAGCCATCGATTATGTGTGGGAGCGTTTTACCGAGTGGGCTTTTACTCCCACCATGCACGATTATGCCCGTGAGCGTACAGCCCTGTTGCGTGCCATGGCCCACCGGCCTATAAACCCCGATACCGAGGCCCACCGCAAATTTCTGCAAAAGCTCGATATGCGCAAGCAGGCCTTCCAGCAAAAGTGGGGGCCCGATGCCTTAATTAGCTGAAGTTTGAAAACTTGAAGGACTTTTGTTCTTATGTCCTTATGTCCTCCGCGTTAGTAGCTCGCTATGGCGTCAGCCCTAATTTTCTACTTTGTTGTTACTTTCTTGTATTTCTGGTTGCTTGCCGTAGGATTTTCAGGGTTGGTCATTTGCAAATATCCTGCTGCAACAAGGGAGGTGATGTAACGTTCACGATTTTTGGTTTGATTGGATAAACCAAGGCGTTCCATGATCTCTGCGGTGGTTCGAGGAACAGAACAGAAATTGACTATATCCCTTTGCTTATTAGACAATGACATTTTTTTAGTGTCAGAGTGTTTAAGTTGAGTGTCTAAGTTGGTGTTAGAGTGTCTAAGTCCGGTGTCTAAGTCTTCGACTTGGTTACTTTTTCCCTCGACTTGGTTACTTTTTCCCTCGACTTGGTTACTTCTTCCATGGACTTGGTTACCAACTTGGTTACTTTTTTCCTCGACTTGGTTACTTTCTCCTCTCCAAACCGTGATGACAAATTCCTGTGCTTTGTCATTATTCATAAATGTGACATTGATATCTTCGTCAAGTGCACGAGTGATGCCACTACCTACACCAGTGTATGGCAGCAAGTATATAGCATTGTTAAAAAGGAACATATTGCGAGGCATGGAAGTTCCAGCCTTGATGTCATCAATAGTGAGTCCGTTAGGCAATGCACCAGGACTGTGAATCTCAACACGATTGTCGAAAATGAAAATGCGAACAGGGGCTTTCATGTTCAGCGAGCGGTGTACAAGACTATTAACCGTAAACTCAACCAAACTTGTGTAAGGTATTTCTAACTTTCCCATACTGTTGAATTCATCTCCTACTTGCACATTATGCAGATTACGAGTGAAGAAATCCATGATCGTGTCATATTGATGAAGTAGGTTTCCCTCCATATCTGCATCATTCACCTTGTCACGGAATACCTTGCTGCCGACGCTGTTGCCAGCAAAACAGATACACTTGGCTGTCATCATTGGCATCCAGCGTTGGGTGTATTTGCCAAACAGAAGCATGGCAGCAACGGTTAGTGTACCATCAGGACGGATAAATCGCAGATTGCGAAGTATTTTCTCACAGTCATGTCCCTTAGCTATGGCAGAGCATATCATATCAAGTGATGCTTCATTAAAAGCGTCACCTGTCAAGCCTTTCTTCTCCAAAACTCTTTCAAAACGGTTGCCAAGAAACTGCTTGATGGTCGTTGCATCAAGGTCGTTGACAGTTGCATCCCTAACACCAGCCTCGTCTGGAGCAAAACTACCGCAGTCGGTCATCATTTCTGCAAGTTCAGCATTATCGAACACTTTACGCTTGTCGGCACCATTCTTCACCCATACGATTCCCTTGTTGTCATGATAAGGCTTGTTAAGTCCTTCCTTCACGGTAGCAACAACCAAGTTGCCTTCCTCAACCTCAACAGTATCTATCTTTATTAGAATGGATGGCACCACGTTTTCTGAAGCAATGTCACTCAACAAGTTGGTTGTTTCTCTTCAATCTGTTTACATCTTTCTTTGCCATACATTATTGTAAAATAAGTAAATACGCTTGTAAAAGTACCAAAATGCTCTCAGAAAAAAGGAACAATATTCTCAAAATGTTTATGAAACATGCAAGTAATTGAGTATTTCGCAATATTATTCCTTTCATTGATAATCATAATATACGAGCGAAAAAGGTCGGTTTCAATTTAGAAGAAGTAAAAGCACTTATAAAGAAGAAAGAGTAGAAAGACATGTTCGCATCATAAACAACTAAATGTCGCTCTTGGGCTTGTTCTTTAACAGGTAAGCCTTTGGAAAGTCTGTTCAATTTTCCTATTTTTGCATACTATACTTGAAGAACTCTATAGATGCTCAATTAGAGTTAGATATAAACCTATGGATTGTAATTACAGGTATATTGGCACTCATCATTTTGCATTTTGTACGAAGCTACTGAAGCAACAAGTGTCTTGGTTAACAACAACTTTTATTATAGATATGTTATGAGCGTAGATTTGTCATTGATAATACCGAACAATTGCCAGTCATTGCGAGACACACAAAACGCTAGGAAATGTTTTGATGACACGATAGATTCTGTCATCAAGCATTTTCGTGGACGTAAGCAGTTCGTCACAGATATTATTATAAGCACTAATGAAGAGGATCCCAATTATATAAAATATAGTTTTGAGATACCTCTTCTGAATATAACAGCAGAGATGCATTCTGGATTTTGGGATATATGGCCGGTGGCAGGATATAATCATTATTTTATCCCTTTCAATACGGATATGTTAGGGAAACCAAGAATATGGGCCAGAGAGGTTTGTTTTAATACACTGCTGGCTTTTGGCCATACCGAAGGTTGGGTTTGCGATGAATTCCATAGCTGGAACTGCGGACTCGATGACTATGACTCGACCTTTGAGGATTGGAAGGCTTATGGGGAAAACGATGAAGACAGCATCATACATGAATTTGATATTATGCGTTTTGCAGATGTTGATCCCAAAAAAGGAATATGGCCGGACTATGATCGAAAGTATCATGATTCTTATAAGGAATGTCATGACGTTTTGAATGCAATTCGTAGCCGTTTCCCTGAGTATGACATACTTTCTATTAGTAATCCACTTCCCAATTGTGCTTTCGCAGCTAAGAATGATGAACTGTTTATATTAAACTATGAAACCGGAAGTTGTCTGACAGGAACCCCCATAGACAACTGTCGAGCGGATTTTTGTGGTGCAGGCATTCAAGTGTTTAAGGGTGAAAAGAGTGCATTCTTCAATATGGAAGGTGAGCAATTGACTGATTTCCGTGTCGGGAAATTCTCTTTGAAATGGGATACTCGTTGTATATATGCTTTCAGACAGATAATTATTGACGAGGCAACAGGTCGGAAATTTTTATCAGATGGCACTTCGTACGAGGAGTGAAGTTTGTAAGGTGTTGTGGTGTAAAACAAGAGATATGGAGCAATATTAAAGTTATGATACTGCCAATAATTTATGGTGTTACATGATGCTGCTCTCTTAACGCAATCCCATTAGAGGTGGCGTTTGGCGCTTGAGTCCGTTCGCATGCTTACGTTTTACCAAATCGCAATAAAAAGTTTACGGGTTAACAAGTAAACGGGGATGTACAAAGCAGATATGCTTGTCAACCTGTTAACTTGTTAACCCGTAATTTATAATTTCACCCAAGGGTGAATGGCATGCCAAACTTCGGTTAAATAGAACTTCAGTCAAAGCGAACCTTTGTCAAACTAAAGTTTGGCGCAGAATTACTTCACCATCACCTTGGTACCGTTCACCACATAGATGCCGGCAGGAATGCCGTTGATGGTGGTTACGCCACTACCCACCTGTGCATTGCGCACGAGCTGTCCGGCAATGTTGTAGATGCGTACCGATTGCGCCTTGCCAGTATTGACGGAGATGCAGCCCACACCACCGAGTGCTGCGAAGTAAGCCTCGGCCTTGGCATCGTTGATAGCTGTCACAGCAGCGTCAAATCCGTACTTTTGGTCGAGCCAGTTTACGCGGCGGCGTATCCAGCTTTCGGCGTATGTGGCACCGCCCTGAATGTCCTTATGGCGCGAATGGTATGCTTTGCTCCACATGTTTTGTTCGCGCTGGTCGGCCAGGCTGGCTTCAAAGAGGCTGGCGTAGTTGGCAAAGCGGTTGGCTATGCTGTCGCCCGAAATGACACCCTTTATGCGCAATTCGGCATAGCGGTCCTTCAGGTCTTGCTGCCATTCAGACCTGCTCTTAATGAGGTCGAATATGGCAAATTGTCCGTGCTCATAGTTCTTGATATAGGTGTCAAAGTCAAGCGTTACATCTTTGGTGTTTGTAATCACACCGTCCCAGTCCTGTCCAAAGGTGCCGTCCAAATCCCACGGTGCGAGGCTCAGTTTGTCGCCTTCGGGGCCTTGGGTGTCGTAAGCATACCAAAACAAGTTCTTGCCATGGTTGTCGGTGGCGAGCAGCAGGTCGATAAACAGGTAGTAGTCGCGTAGCATGGGGTAGTCAAAGCGGCTCTTCACACTGTCGATGTTCAGAATGAATGATGTTGCCACCATGTTGGCAGCGTCGTGCAGCGGACGCCATTCTACGGCTTCGTCCTCGTAGTCGGGGTATTTGAACTCGTATTCACACCATGTTTCCTGGCCCAAGATGTTCTTGTAGTCTGACACCTTTTTGTGAGGGTAGATAACTTGTTTGTAGTCATTATCGTCGTTGCTCTCGTGTCCCATAAACACTTCGTATGACCATTGGTTCGACTTGTAGAGCACGCCATGCACCTCGTTCTCACCAGTAGTAGATAGGGATGCCGGCACAAACTTTTTCAGTTTGAGCTGCTTGCGGTCCATCTTTTCAGTCATGCAGTACAAGCCCCACCATTGTCCGTTGAGTATTACCTCTACAAATTTGCCACGTGTGCCAGTGCGCACCTTCTTTTCGCGGTCGGCATAGTAAGGTTTGCATTCAAAGGCGTTCCACAAGTCGGTGGCCACGCGGTTGCGCATACATGCCAGGTCAATGTACATGGCATCGAGTATCCAGTTGTTGTCTGAGCGGTAGCCAAGCAGTTTGCGGTCAACCGAGTTGCCGTTCTCATCACGCAGTTTAATGGCGTATGAGCGTTTGGGGTAGTTGCTCGACGAGGCACCGCGATACTTGAATGCGGCAATCATCAGCGAGTCGTAGCCCAAAGAGGCCGGGTCGGTCACGCGCAGCGAACCCGTAGTATATGCCTTGCTGTTCACGCTGCTGCAGTTAAGTTCGACAATGGGCAAGAAGGTAAACCGTATTTCGGCGCTGAGGTCTACGTTCTCGCTGGCATTGGTCAGCTCGATGGGGTAGAGTGTTTCGCAGTCCACATTATCAAATGTCACATAGCCATCAGCATCGGGCTCTTGTCCGTTCACCTTCAGTGTGTAGCCCTCGGCGTTGGTGGCCTTCAGTTTGTAGGTCACTTTGGCTGTGTAGTCGCCACCATTGCGCATGCCTTCGGGCAGTGTGGCAAAGTAGGCGTTGCCCTTGCCGTCGTACACCAATTGTTTGTCGTTAATGCGCAGTGAATCGAAGGCTTCGGCAAAGGCCTTTGGTGTTACATCAAGTCCAAAGTCGATGCCTTTGTTCTGCAAGTATTTAGCATGGCGCAAGTCGGCAGATGTAAACACAAACGACGAACCAGCATCGTCACCTTCGTAGAGTCCTACTTCGTGCACATTGCTACTGCCTGTGTTATTGTCCAGACTATAGTCGTTCCATGAGTTATATTTATATTGTGTGGCGTCGGTTGCGCTCAGATTATCAAGTTTAGTGATGGTATAACCCGGGTAGGTGTTGGTAGTCCAACCAAAGCCCCAAAGGTTGCCGTTGGGTGTGCCGTTCACCACATTGAGTCCTGCACGTTTGTCAGACACGCTGTTGTCGGGCGTGGGATAGTTGGTCGAAACGTACTGACCATCTTTTGTAAATATCTGCACGCCAGTGCCACTTTGCACAAAATAGAATTGCGTACGGTCTGATGCTGAGTACACCTCGGTCAGGCAAGTCGTATTCGTATTCATGCTTGTGCCTACGCCCACATAACGTCCGGTGCGCAAATTGGCAATGCTGTAGAGCACAGGGTCTGCCACAGAGGTGGTATATACGATGGGCTGCTTCAGTTGAGTACGTTCCCAATATTCGCCATAGCTTGTTTTGCCGTATGTGGTTGCGTTAAAATCGTCAGTGCCCTCACCGCCAGTTTCGCCACCGCTTCCGCCGCCAGTTTCGCCGCCGCTGCCACTGTTGTCGAGCAACACATTGTTGCCCTGCTCGTCATAGATTTTGAACAACTCATTTTCATCGTAGTAGTTCGCACGGTAGGCGCCAAACAAATTTGTGCCGTCAATGCGCACATTAAAGTGGTAGCCCGAACCATTGCCCTCGCTGGCGCTGGCAATGCCTGCATAGCCGTCCTCGTTGATGTCGAAAATCCACTGGCTCTCGTTTCCCGACGCGGCGTTGGTCAGGGTGACATACTTGGTTCTGTAGTTTTTGGTTGTAGTAAAGGTCAGATACTGGCCGCTCTTTGCATTGACAATAACATAGCCGTTGCCACTTTTGTTGATGTACCACCAGCTGTCGTCGCTGTAAGAGTTGCCACTGTCGTAATACAATTCAACCAGTTTGCTATGGTTGCTGCCAATAACTACCGAACCATAACTATTGCTGCTGTTAAACTTTTTGCAACTGATGCGGTACTTTGTGTTGGCCTTGAAATTAGGGGCGGCTTGTGCCGTGCCGATAGCCAACAAGGAAAGGAAAAAGAGTAAAAACTTTTTCATGTAGAAAGGGTATGTAGTTGTAACTTATTGTCGTGTTTTAATTGCAAAGGAGTAAACCAACCAATTTGACAGGCGAACCCTTTTGGGTATTTGGCCTGCATTGCTGACAAGAGAGAATAAAGTATGTAGGGATTAACGTCAAGCCCGACCCGCTTTAATCTGTCAGTTTGTCAAGTTGTCAGTCAATTCCGCCAATGCGTAAGTATTTTTGTTTTTCAATAAAGCGCGGTAAAGTTACGAATAATTGTCAACTCATTTTTGCAAAGTGCACTCTTTTTATACCAACAGCCAGTTTTTTTATGTCAATTCGCAATGTGTATAGATGTATCGGTATTTTCGACAATCGTGCAGATTCTCGCGCGCGCACGCGTCCAGCATTTTGAACGCGAAGTGTATGCACTCTACACTTTCTGCGTGTAACGCTTTGATTGTCAGTGTGTTAAGTAGTGTAGATACTCTGCTCAAGAACCTACACAACCGTGTGCACTTGTCTGCACACCACACACCGCTTGACTTCCGTTATGTGCAAGCACATTTCGTGTGCCGCCACCCGCGTTTTACGGCAATGGGGAAGCGGAATTTCAGTTGTTCCGACAGGAAAAACGCTCTCCCGTTGTGCGTTTGACGCCCTGCCGCAGGTGCAAAACGAGGCCCCCGTGTAGTCGGAGTGCAGATGGTAGTGCATACGGAATGTAGACGTGTCTACACGCTGCAATATGCTGATAATCAATATGAAAATAAGCATTAGTGCAGAGTGTAGACAGTTTTGTGGAAAAACCTTTTAGTGTGGAAAAACCGCTGCGAGCATGTTGGCAGAAAATCGATATGCGACATACTTCAGCCCTCATGGTGCCAATTTTGACTGTTGGAGGCCAGTTATTCGGCAAAAAATGGCATTCTTCGGCAGAATTGTCGTATCTTCGCTCTAAAATAACGCGTGTGCGGAATTAGCTGACATATTGGCGAGTAGGGGCGGCCGGGTGGTGCTGCCATTTGGCCATCGTACCCATTGTTCTGCTTTTACATGATAAAGAAACGGCGTGCTTGCCAACTTGTAACGTCGTCAGCTTATAATTCCGCCAACGGGTTAGAACAAGACATGTTTGTACAACAAAATCGAACCATAGCACATGACAGCATTAAAGGACCGATACATACGATTTGACTGGGCCATAAAGCGGCTGCTGCGGCAAAAGGCCAATTTTGATGTGCTCGAGGGCTTCCTCACCGTATTCATTGGCGAGAAGGTGAAAATTGTGGACATACTTGAGAGCGAGGGCAACCAGCAGGCGCAGGACGATAAGTTTAACCGCGTCGACATAAAGGCCAAAAACTCCAAAGGCGAGATTATCATAGTTGAAATTCAGAATACAAGCGAACTTTATTACCTTGAACGCATACTCTACGGAGTGGCCAAGGCCATAACTGAGCACATCAACTTGGGTAACACCTATCAGGAGGTGAAGAAAGTCTACTCCATCAGCATACTCTATTTCGACCTCGGACAAGGGGCTGACTACCTGTATGTGGGGCAGAACGACTTTGTGGGCGTACACACCAAGGACCATCTGAAAATCAGCCGCAAGGAGGAGGGTGCCATTGTGCAGCGTTTCCCCTCGGAGATATTCCCTACTTACTATCTGGTAAGGGTCAACAACTTTAACGAGGTGGCCAAGTCGCCGCTCGAGGAGTGGATAAAGTATCTGAAAGATGGTGTGATAAGTGCCGAAACAACTGCTCCAGGATTGCGTGAGGCACGCCAAAAGTTGCAATATTACTCAATGGACGACGCTGAGCGCCATGCTTACGACGAGCACATCAATGCGGTAATGATACAGAACGATGTGCTTGGCAATGCACGACAAGAAGGACTTGAAGAGGGACTTGCCAAGGGGCTTGCCAAGGGTCGTGATGAGCGCTCGCTCGAAATAGCCAAGAGTCTGTTGGACATGGGGGTGGCAATAGACAAAATTATGAATGCCACCGGCCTTGATGAAGAGCAGATAAGGAGTTTGAGGTAGACTGAGAGGTGGTTAGGTTATTTGTTAACTTGTCAGTTCATTAACCTGTCAGCCCATTAACTCAGAAGATAAAAGGCAGCCCGATAAACCAAGGTGCCTTTTTAACCTCTTAACCTCCTAACCCCCTAACCCCTTAACCTCCTAACCCCTTAACCCCCATTCCCCCCGTCAACTAAACACAATGCTATTAGACTATACTTTTTTTCAGAACGCACTGTTAGGTGCATTGTTAGCGTCTGTGTTGTGCGCCATAGTGGGCACCTATGTTGTGACGCGACGCATGGTGATAGCCGGTGGCGGCATGGCACACGCCTCGTTAGGCGGAGTGGGCATGGCTGCCTATTGGGGCTTTCCGCCATTGCTTGGTGCGGCGGTGTTTGCCGTACTGTCCGGATTTGGCATAAAATGGCTCAGCAGCAAGCGCACCGTGCGTGAAGACTCAGCCATAGCCATGCTCTGGACCTTTGGCATGGCGCTTGGCATCATGTTTGCCTATCTTACGCCGGGATTTATGACCGACCTGCCGTCATATCTGTTTGGCGACATATTGAGCATATCGCACACCGACATTGTCATGCTCGGCATACTCACGCTCATGGCCGTGCTGCTGTATGTATTGCTGCGGCGCTCCGTGATAAGTGTGGCTTGCGACCGCGATTTTGCCCGCACTCAGGGCTTGCCCGTTGGGGCCATTGAGGGGGCCATGACCCTGCTCATGGCGCTTGCTATTGTGGGGTGCCTGCACATGGTGGGCATTGTCATGGTCATATCGTTGCTCAGTGTGCCACAAATGACGGCCGCGCTCTTTGCATCAACCTATCAGCGCATGGTGTGGCTGTCGGCCGTGTTTGCCTATGCTGGCTGCGTGGGCGGACTGTTGCTGTCGTATTATGCCGATGTGCCGGGCGGTGCCTCCATCATATTGACCAGTATTGGCATTTATGCCGTGTGCCGTATAATAAAAAGCGTGTTGCGCCGTTCTTAAAATGTTAAGCAGACAAGTTGACGGGTTAACGAGTTGACAGGTAAGTAAGTATGTCAAGCTTCTTACCATTCTGACTTTAACGTGGTAAGTAGCGTATGGCAAACTTACTTGTACCCCGTCAACTCGTCAACCTGTCAACCAAAAAATCCGCCAACGGGTTATATAAACTAATTTCGAACACCTACTTATATATATACCAAACAAGAGTTCAATGTACATCAAACGCGCACTCTACATACTATTGGCCCTGACGGTTTGCGTCATGGCCTCAGTGTCGTGTTCAACTAAGAAGAACACGGCTGCCTCACGTTTCTGGCAGTCGTTCAACACGCGCTACAATGTGTATTTTAACGGGTCGCAAGCATACATCGAAGGCGAGAAGTCAAAGGTACAAGGACATAAGGATAATTACACCGAATTTTTGCCCGTGTTCCTTGTGGGCAACGAAAAGTCGCGCACGTCAGGCAAGAGCAGTTTTGAAACCGCCATTACCAAATGTCAAAAGGCCATTGCATTGCACAGCATCAAACGGCGGCCGGTGGTGAGTGCCAGCAAGCGTAAAACGCCCAAAATGAAAGCTTACTTGCAGCGCAAGGAGTATAACCCTTTTTTGAAGAATGCGTGGCTCATGATGGGACGTGCACAGTTTGAAAAAGGAGATTTTCTTGAGGCTGCAGCCACCTTTTCGTACATAGCCCGCCTTTATGCGGCCGAACCCGCTGTGGCTGCCGAGGCCAACCAGTGGCTGGCGCGTTGTTACACACAAGTGAAATGGTATTATGACGCCGAGGACGCCTTGAAACGCATGCGGCGCGACACCATTCAGCGTGCCACATTGCGTGAGGCCGATGCCACGCAGGCCGATTTGCTGCTGCGTCAGGAGCGTTTTGAAGAGGCTCTGCCTTATCTTGAACGTGCGGCACGCTATGCCAAGGGCAGTTTCAGACAAGCACGCTTGTACTATTTGTTAGGACAGGTGCAGCATCATTTGGGGCAGTCGCAGCAGGCTTACAAATCGTTGCAGAAGTGCATACGCAAGAGTCCGCCATTTGAACTGTCGTTTAATGCACGCATCTTGCAAACAGAGGTGCTGGCCGACCAGAAGGGCATGGGCAAAAAGATGATTGGCAAATTGCGCCGTATGGCCCGCTCGGACAATAATAAGGAGTATCTGGACCAAGTGTATTATGCCATAGGCAACATATATTTGACACAAGGTGACACCGTTGCCGCCATTGCTGCCTACGAAAAGGGGCGTGCAGGCAGTACACGCAATGGCATAGAAAAGGGGGTGCTCTTGTTGCGCTTGGGACAGGTGTATTGGGACCAGCGACGTTTTGACAAAGCACAGCCTTGTTACACCGAGGCTATCGGACTTTTAGACAAAACACGTGAGGATTATGAGGAGATAACGCGCCGCTCAAAGGTGCTCGACAAACTGGTGCCTTACACCTCGGCCGTATATCTTCAGGATAGTTTGCAGGCCCTTTCGCGTATGAGTGAGGCCGACCGCAATGCGGCCATCGACCGCGTGATAGAGGCACTCAAAAAGAAAGAGGCTGAGGAACGCAAGGCGCGCCGTGACTCCGCGGCACAAGCACGGGCCGAGGAGAACGGACAGGTTGCCGGTGGTGGCAATATGAACAAGCCCAACAACAGCAACGCACAGCAGGCTGCTACTGGCAACAAGGCATGGTATTTTTACAATCCCATGGTTGTGACACAAGGCAAGCAGGACTTTGTGCGACTTTGGGGCAAACGCAAGAATGAGGATAATTGGCGACGCTCAAACCACACGGTGGTGAAAATGGACGATCATGAAGGCTTTGACTATGCTGCCGACGATTCGCTGCAGAACGTAAGTGACTCGCTGCGCAACGCCGAGACTGATGAGTTGCAGACTGAGGTGGCCGATTCGCTGCAAGATGACCCGCATCAGCGTGAATATTACCTTAAGCAAATTCCGTTTACCGATGAGGCCCGGGCTGCGTCTGATGCTATCATTATGGACGGCCTTTACAATGCTGGTGTCATAGAGAAGGACGACCTTGAGGATTTCCCGTTGGCAGCAAGCACGCTCGAACGCCTGACCACGCATTATCCAACATACGAACACATGGCTGATGCCTGGTATCAGTTGTTCTTGCTTTATTCGCGTTGGGGGCGTACTGATAAGGCTGAGGCGGCTAAGGCGTATATGGCACAACACTTTGCTGATGATGAGCGTACTAAACTGATAAACGATCCCGACTTTGAATATAATGCACGTTATGGCAAACTCATTGAGGATTCGCTTTATACGGCTACTTATAATGCTTACCGGCAGCGCAATGTGCAAATGGTTGACCACAACTATGCGGTGTCGACCGACAAGTATCCTAACGGCATCAACCGCCCCAAGTTTATGTTTGTACATGTGCTGGCACATCTCAACACGTCTGCCACCAAGGACTTGACTGATGAGTTGCGACAGTTGTTGCAAAAGTTCCCCGACAGCGATGTGAGCGAAATGGCTGGTATGATAGTCAAGGGGCTGGAGAGCGGGCGTAAGCCTGGCACTGGCACTTTCGACCTTGGTTCGCTTTGGGACCGTCGTACGGCTTCGGCCGACTCTGTGGCTACTGATGCGGCCAAGGCGCGCAAGTTCACGCCAGAACGTAACACGCCGTTTGTGTTTGTGCTGGCTTATCCTACCGACTCGGTGCAGACCAATGCGCTGCTTTACGAAATGGCGCACTTTAACTTTACCACTTTTGTGGTGCGTGGCTTCGACATGGAGGTGAGTCATGAAAAGGGGCTTAGCCAGCTTTGTATATCGGGCTTCAATTCGTTTGACGAGGCGCACGCATACGCCAGCCGCGTGTTTAAGGACAAAAATCTGGTGCCGTATTTGCGTAAGGGACGTGTGATGCTTATTTCAAAGCAGAACCTTGAGCTAATTGGCACAACCTTTAGCATAAACGACTATCAGAAGTTCTACGACAGCACTTTTGCCCCTGTCAAGTTGCCTGCAGATTTGCCTCTCGAAACGGCGCCTGTTGAGCAGCATTATGAGGACGAGTATACGCCTGAGCAGCTTGAGCGTATCAACAGTGGTTCGGGCTCTGATGACAATACTACCGACGATGGCGGTGAATGGTATTGATGAGGGTGGTCCTGATAATTCTGATGGGGTGCAAAGCGACTGTCAGCGTTATTAGAAACTGTTGTCCGGTAAAACGTAGCCCTGCGAACGGACTCAAGCACCAAACGCAAGCACTAAACGCTATCTCTAATGGGGGCGACGCGTCCCGCGTTCGGGAAAAGAATCAGCTATTATTTAATGCCCCGACGCGAGACGCGTCGCCCCCATTAGAGATAGCGTTTAGTGCTTGCGTTTGGTGCTTGCGCCCGTTTGCATGTTTACGTTTTAATGGACAACGATAAATTAGAAACGCTCTTGAAGCTAAACGCAATTAAGGCCTTTAACAGCCGCTGGACGTTGTGCGTCCGCTTGGCTGTCAAAGGCCTTAATTGCGTTAGTTTGTTTGTATGATGCTATGCGGGTGGGGTGTTTACACACGCACTGCTTCGGTCACGTTTTCTATTTGCTTGAGTTGTGCGCACACGTTCTCTACATCTTCGGTGTCGTAGACAGATATGGTGAGCCGTCCCTCAAATATGCCGTCGTCGGTGTCGAGCGTTATGCGCTTGACTATAAAGTGGGTGAGTTTGTGCAGCACATCGGCAATGGCATAAAGCACGCCTTGCGAGTCGACACCGCGAATTTCAAGTTGCACGTCGAACAACAGCACTTTGTGCGTGTCCCAGCGGCAGGCTATGATGTTGTTGCCATAGCGTGTCTTTAGCTTTACGGCCTCCTCGCAGCTGCGTTTGTGCAGTTGCAGCACGCCATCGTCGGTGATGTATCCCAACACATCGTCGCCAGGTATGGGCGAACAGCATGGCTCAATGGTGCATTTGCGCAACACTTCTTCGTCGAGCACCAGTATCTCCTTGCGGTTGAGGTTCTTAACCCAGTTGGGGTCTGCCACATTTGATGTGCCTTCCTTGGTGTTGGCCGCATCGTCGGCCTTTCCCATGAATGATGGCAGAAATCTGCGCCAGCCCCGGCTTTGGTTGCGTCCTTGCAGGAAGTTGATGGTGTCGTCGTTAAGCGTGATTTTGTCGTCGCCAATGTTGAAGAGCAACTCGTCATTTGACAGTGCGTGGTAGTGGCGGCGCAACTTGTCGATGATGCCACCCGAAAGTTTCATGTCGTTGTTGGCCAGGAAGTTGCGCAGCACTTCTTCGCCCCGTTTTTGCTTGTCGCGGCTTTCGCGGCGCAGATATGCCTGTATTTTGGCACGTGCCTTGGCCGTTGTGGCAAAATTGAGCCATTCGGGCTGTACGTGCTGGTTACGTGAGGTGAGCACTTCAACTTGGTCGCCACTACGCAGTACGTAGCTAAGCGGTACAAGACGGTGGTTAACCTTGGCGCCGAGGCAGTGTGAACCCAGGAAGGAGTGTATGGAGTATGCAAAGTCGAGCGCGGTGGCACCCTTTGGCATGGTTTTCAAATCGCCCTTGGGGGTGAACACCATGATTTCGGACGCATACAGGTTGAGCTTGATGTTGTCGAGCAGGTCGAGTGTGTCGGGCTGCGGGTCGTCGAGTATTTCTTTAATCGAGTCAAGCCACTTGTCGAGCTCATTCTCATCGTAGGCCGCATCTTTGTCCTTATACTTCCAATGTGCAGCAAAGCCCACTTCGGCAATGTCGTCCATGCGGTCGGAGCGTATTTGCACTTCAATCCATTTGCCTTGTTTTGACATGAAGGTGTTGTGCAGTGCCTGGTAGCCGTTCGTCTTGGGGTTTGAAAGCCAGTCGCGGAAGCGGGTGGGGTGGGGCTTGTATATTTCGGTCAGTGCCGAGTATATGCGGAAGCACTCGTCCTTTTCGTGTGTGCGGTCGGCCGGGGTAAACACTATGCGGATAGCCAGAATGTCGAACACCTCCTCAAATGGTATGTGCTTTTTCTGCATTTTGCACCAAATGGAATAGGGGCTTTTGATGCGTGCCTTGATGGTGTATTTCACGCCCATTCCGTCAAGCTTCTCGCGTATGGCGGGGGTGAAATGAGCTATCACATCATCGCGCTCGACGTGGCTCTCGTCAAGTTTTTGCAATATGGTTTTGTAGTCGTCGGGGTGTTCGTATTTGAAACTGAGGTCTTCAAGTTCTGTCTTAATCTTGTTCAGCCCGAGACGGTCGGCAATGGGGGCGAATATGTAGAGCGTTTCGCCGGCTATTTTGTATTGTTTTGACGGCAACATGCTCGACAGAGTGCGCATGTTGTGCAGGCGGTCGGATATTTTTATGAGAATGACACGTATGTCATCGCTCATCATGAGCAACAACTTTTTGAAGGTTTCGGCCTGTAACGAAGCGCGGTCGCCAAATATGCCCCCCGATATTTTGGTGACGCCCTCGACGATGTTGGCAATTTTTGGTCCGAAGAGGTTGCTGAGGTCCTCGTTGGTATAGTCGGTATCCTCCTCAACATCGTGTAGCAAGGCTGCACAGATTGATGTGGATCCAAGGCCAATTTCGCCACAGGCTATTTGTGCCACTGCTATGGGGTGTAAAATATAGGGTTCACCCGAGCGGCGGCGCACGCCCTTGTGTGCTTCTTTAGCAAAGTTGAATGCTTTGGTTATTAGTTCCACCTTGCGTCGGTGGTTTGATGCCAGATAGGTGTCGAGCAAATGCTGGAAGGCAGCGTTGATCATAGCCTCGTCTTGCTGCTCTTGCTGGCTCTTGGCGTTTGTCGTAGGTATATTGGGGGTATTCATAGGTCGTGTCTTATTGGGGGTTAGTCCCCACAAATATACAAATTATTCTGTAGATTGCTCCAGACTGCATCACTTTTTTGTGTTATGGAATAGCGCGTATTGAAATCAATGAGTTACGTCATTTGATAGGGTGACGCATTGACGAAGTCAGGAGGAGATAAGGCACAAAACGCAAGCACCAAACGCTACCACTAATGGGGGCGACGCGTCTCGCGTCGGGATTTTTATGACAAAGGCTCACAGA
>ENA-OPCZ01000697-OPCZ01000697.1-human-gut-metagenome-genome-assembly--contig:-NODE-697-length-20121-cov-19.943237_pt1 | contig 20121 bp, 16 predicted proteins | sample MGYA00241566_ERZ501483 | MGnify/ENA primary metagenome ERZ501483 (study PRJEB25962, sample SAMEA1965191) | human gut metagenome | biome: human gut; feature: human-associated habitat; material: faeces... | reverse complement strand
CAAAGCAGCCTAAAAAGTGGTCTCGTTTTTGATGCCAATTTTGAACACCCTACCTTACAGGGCGTCACTTCCTTGTTCAATTCCACCCAGGGTGTTGCCCTGGGCTATGGATTACATTGGGCTTTCAGCCCGCATTTGCTAAATCCGAAACTTGAATAATTATGTGTCGGGCAAATATGTTGAATACCTATTTATAGCATGGCAAATACCAAACCAGGTCTGTTCAGAACGGCAGACGGAAAAAATTATTTGTGGCCCTTTGTGTTGGTCACTTCATTATTCTTTTTGTGGGGCTTGGCCCATAGCATATTAGATGTGCTGAACAAGCATTTTCAGGAAACCATGGATGGCGTGGGCAAGACCGAGTCAGCCTTGGTGCAGGCGGTGATGTATGGTGGCTATTTTGTGATGGCCCTCCCGGCCGGACAGATAATCAAGCGCTACGGCTACAGGGCCGGTGTGATAACGGGCTTGCTGCTTTATGGCATAGGTGCGCTGTTGTTCATTCCGGGCGGACAACTGTTGTCGTTCCCCTTCTTTTTGTTTTCGCTGTTTGTAATAGGTTGCGGCCTCACGTGCCTTGAAACCTCAGCCAATCCCTACGTCACGGTGCTTGGCAATGCCGAGGGGGCAGCGCGACGTATCAATCTGTCGCAATCGTTCAATGGGCTGGGGTGGATAGTCGGTCCGCTCATTGGTGGGCATTTTGCTTTTGCAGTGGGTGCCGACAAGGGCAGCATAGCCATTCCCTATGCCATAATAGGCGTTGTGGTGCTGTGTGTGGCACTGGTGTTTGCGCAAGTCAAGTTGCCCGAAGTGCAGGCTGATGGAGTGGCACAGACAGAGTCGGCACACGCCACAGACTCGTTGTGGCAACATCGCAATTTTGTGTATGGATTGATAGCGCTGTTCCTTTATGTGGCAGCGCAGACAGGCATAAACAGTTTCTTTATCAATTATGTGACCGAACACGCAAGTGTGAGTAATGTCAACGCCTCGTTATTGTTAGGCTTTGGCGGTATGGGGTTGTTCATGGTAGGTCGTATGGGTGGCAGTTGGCTTATGCTGCGTGTGCGTGCCGAGCGTGTGTTGCTCTATTGTGCCGTAGGTGCCACATTGGCCATGGCTGTACTGCTCAGTGGTGCGGGGGTGGCAGGCGTGGCAGCCTTTATGTTGTGTTATTTGTGCGAGAGCATCATGTTCCCAACCATATTTGCATTGGCCCTGAAGGGAGTTGGTCAATACACCAAGCGTGCCTCATCGTTTTTGATAATGTCAATTGTGGGCGGTGCCATTGCGCCCGTGCTGATGGGGCTTATAGCTGACCATGCAAGCATGGCAATGGCTTTTATCGTGCCATTGTGTTGCTTTGTAGTGATAGCTGCGTATGCTGCGCGCTTTGCTCGCAAGGCATAAGTAATATGCGTTGGCGGAATTAGTTGGCAAGTTAACAGGTTGACAAGTAAGTATGCCATACACTACTTGTTATGTTAAAGTCATAATGGTGAGAAGCTTAAAAAGCTTGGCAAACTTACCCGTCACCCCGTCAACTTATCAACCCATCAACTTATCACCCCATCAACTTATCAACCCATCAACCCATCAACTTATCAACCCATCAACTTATCAACTTATCAACCTATCAACTTGTCAACCCATCAACTTATCAACTTATCAACTTATCAACTTATCAACTTCGTACATTGACCTTCCATGGCTCTTAACGACGAAATATATCAACTCATAGCGCAGGAATTTGCGTTCCCGTTCACCCCCACACAGCAGCGTGCCGCCACGCTGCTGGCGCATTTTGTTACAACTCCGCGTGCTGATGCCGCGTGCATATTGCGCGGATATGCTGGTACGGGCAAGACCTCGTTGGTAGGCGCCCTGGTACGCGTGATGCGTCTGCTCAAACGCGAGGTGGTGCTGCTTGCCCCAACAGGCAGGGCTGCCAAGGTGTTTTCGCATCATGCCGGCACACCGGCCTATACCATACACCGCGTGATATACCGCCAGCAAACCTTTCAGGGCGAAGGCACACGTTTCTCGTTAGGGTTTAACAAGCTGCGCCATGCCCTGTTTGTGGTGGACGAGGCATCAATGATAAGCAGTGGCACCGGACAGATGGGCGACAGTCTGTTTGGCTCGGGCGAACTGATGGACGACCTTGTGCGCTACGTCTATTCGGGCGAAGGGTGCCGTTTGTTGTTTGTGGGCGACACCGCCCAGCTGCCGCCAGTGGGCGAGGAGCAAAGTCCGGCGTTGAGCAACGATGTGCTGACGCGCTACGGGCTGCTGGTGGGCAGTGCCGACCTGACCGAAGTGGTGCGACAGAGCAAGGACAGTGATGTGCTGTCGGGCGCCACCATGCTGCGGCAACTGCTGCAACAAGGCTTTGAAGGCATTCCGCCCATCAACACCGATCCGCATGGCGAGGTGCGTGCCTTGCCGGGCAACGAACTGATAGAGAGCCTTGTAAGCGACTATCAAGCCTTTGGGGCCGATGATGTGATAGTGGTGACACGCTCAAACAAGCGTGCCAACATTTACAACAATGGTATACGCTCACGCATATTCGACCGTGAGGAAGAGTTGACGCGCGGCGATTTGGTGATGGCTGTCAAAAATAACTACTTTTGGACAGAGCAATATGCCAAGACGCTGCCCCGCGACGAACGCATGCCGTTCGACTTCATAGCCAATGGCGATACGGCCGAGGTGGTGCGCATACGCAATGTGCATGAGCAGTATGGTTTCAGATTTGCCGATGCCACATTGCGCTTTGCCGACTATGACGGCTACGAGCTGGACTGCCGTGTGCTGTTGTCGACCCTGCAGTCGGAGTCGCCATCGCTCACACGCGATGAGAGTACCCGCCTTTACGAATCGGTGCTTGAGGATTATCAGCACATTCCGCTTAAAAAGGACCGTATGAAGGCACTGCGCCAGGACCCCTACTATAATGCCTTGCAAATAAAGTATGCTTATGCCGTAACTTGCCACAAGGCGCAAGGCGGACAGTGGGCCAGAGTGTATGTAGACCAAGGCTATGTGCCCGACGACGCGCTCGGACAACCCTACTTGCGATGGCTCTACACAGCCTTTACGCGTACCACCGAAAGGGTGTATTTGGTGAATTGGAGCGCGGGGCAGGAGTAAACGACCGTAATTGTAGGTTTTTCAGTTGGAAAGACGTACTTTTGCACTGCATAAGAAACGATTGTAAAATTTCAGAACAAATATTGATATGTCACTACCACAAGACCCCATGATGCTCTTCAGCTACGTTAATACCAAGTTGCGCGACGACTACAGCTCGCTCGACGCACTGTGTGATGACCTCGATGTGGACAGGCAGCAACTCGAACAGAAAATGGCCGATGCCGGATTTGAGTATAACCCTTCACAAAACAAGTTTTGGTAATATTGCAAAAGCTACGAAAATACTTTCCGATCACATTGGCATGTGTGGCGCTGATATGGTATCTGTGTCTGTTCCGTCCGCCTCATGTGCGCACGCTTGACGACATTCCTTATATCGACAAGATTGTGCATCTGTCCATGTATCTTGGCACATGCAGCGTGTTCTGGTTCGAATACAAGTGCAACGGCTATAAATGGCACAAGTGCCGCTTGGCCTTGATAGGTGTGGTGGCGCCCATTCTGATGAGTGGCGTGATAGAGTTGGCTCAGGCATATCTGACCACCTACCGCACAGGCGACTGGGCCGACTTTGCCACCAATAGCATGGGGGTGCTGCTCGCTTTGATAGTAAAATATTTTATAGACCAAGCTCACGGCAAAATATGCCGCGGCTAAATCAGACCTACAATTTTGACCCTACATATCCGTATATCCGACACCGACATCTGCTTTGCCACCTACGAAGCAGGTCAACCGCCGAAATTTGAATTTCACCCCTACCATGTGCGTCCGCAAGTGTCGCTCACGGTCAACCTGCGCATGGCCATGCAGCAGGTTGAGATGTTGCAGCAACAGTACGACAAGGTTGAGGTGTATGTTAATGCCACCGTCACCCCCGTGCCACTGGCCGAGTTTCAGGAGGAGGACGTTGAAACAACCTACAACTTTTGTTTCACGCCCGGCGACAAGCAGCGTGTGTTTTACGACACGGTGCCAGCCTCGAACGCCGTATTCCTTTTTGCCCTGCCAGAGGTGACATGCCGCACCCTCGAGGAGGCTTTTGGCGAGGTGCGCTATACCGCAGCCCTGACCCCCTTGGTGCAGCATTTTGCACAGAAGGGCATCGACACCACGCATGGCAAGCGTCTGTTCGTTTATACCCACGATGGGGTGATCGACGTGGTGGTGCTCGAAGACAGCCGCCTTGTAATGCTCAACACCTACATGGTGCGCACACTAACCGATGTAGACTATTATGTGTTTAATTTGGTGCGCCATTTGGCACTCGATGTAGCCGAAACACCCCTGTTTGTGGCAGGCGCGCCCTTGTTGCGTGACCCTGTGATAGACGAGTTGCAGAAATATGCTCCCCGCGTGTATCCCGTCAATCCCTCGGCAGAGTTCAACCGCAATGTGGTATCAACCACCGAGGGGGTGCCGTACGACTTGATGTGTGCACTGCTTAAATAGCTATATTTACCCATTAACACGCGTTGGCGGAATTCAGAGTTAACAAGTAAAGTTGTTTGCCAATTCCGCCAATGCTTCTATTAAATAATATGCGAATTATAACAGGAATATACAAAGGACGCCATTTTGAAGTGCCACGTACGTTCAAGGCCCGTCCCACAACCGATTTTGCTAAAGAAAACCTGTTCAATGTGTTGCGTGCATACGTAGACTTTGAAGATACCACCGCGCTCGACCTCTTTGGTGGCACGGGCAGCATATCGCTCGAGTTGCTATCGCGCGGCTGCCGGCGTGTGATGACCATCGAAAAGGACCGCCGCCACTTTGCTTTCATACAGCAGTGCCAGCGTGCTTTGGGCGATGAGGCGTGGACCCCCATGTGTGGCGACGCCTTGCGCTTTATTGAACGTTGTGGCGAGTCGTTCGACTTGGTGTTTGCCGACCCGCCTTATGCACTGCCCGAACTCGGCGAATTGCCCGACCGCGTCATGCAGTCGGCCCTGCTGAAAGAGGGAGGCTTGTTTGTGCTTGAACATGGCAAAAACTACGACTTTAGCAATCGCCCCGACTTTGTAGAACACCGTGCTTATGGCAGTGTAAACTTTAGTTTCTTCAGAAAATAAGTGTCTTAATGGCATATATAAATAGGATAGCGTTATTATTTGCCTTATTGCTCGTGTTGGCTTCGTGTTAGCTACAGCCATTTAGCAGGCAACCGTGCCGACTTCAACACCATCAATGCGTGGAACTACAACTATGGCATCACGGCCCGCATACCCATACCGGGTGGTATAGGTTTGAGCACAGACTTCACGATATTCAGCCGCAGTGGTTATGACGCCCCAAGCCTCAATAGCGATGATGTGGTGTGGAACATGCGTCTGGAGCGCAGTGTGCTGAACGGCAATCTCACCTTTGCCGTTGACGGCTTCGACATTCTGCATAACCTGTCAAAGGTAACGCGCACCGTCAATGCCCAAGGCCGCATAGAAAGCTACTCAAACGTGCTGCCGTCATACTTCATGGCGCACGTGATATACAAGCTCAATATTCAGCCTAAGAAAAAGTGATGGGTTCAGGTATTGACGTGTCGAACAAATAATATAGGGTGATTACAGACTTTCTCTATAAAAATGCAGGAAAGTTTGCAATATGTAAAAAATAAGCCTATATTTGCACATAAGGTTCAATCGAGTGCAGAATACTCAACAATGCTTGGCGTTCGATAACCGGCTTATAAAGCGGTTCTTTGAAGATGAACATGTGACTTTAAGTTACTATTACTAACCTTATCAAATATCCAATCCTATCATGTTAAACTATAGCAAACCTCCTGCCGTATCCGTTTGCATGCCCATGTATAATGCGGCGTTACATTTGCAAGAGTGTCTTGACAGCATACTCTCGCAAACATTTGGTGATTTTGAATTGTTGATAGTGGATGATGGTTCAACTGATGAGAGTGTGGCCATAGTTGAGGCATGCAACGATACGCGTGTGCGCTTGATAAAGAATGAACATGACTATATCGCATCGCTTAATTTGTTGCTGGCAGAGGCAAAGGGCAAATATATTGCACGCATGGACGCTGACGATGTGATGATGCCATACCGACTCGAAGTGCAACATGGGTATATGGAAAAACACCCAGAGGTGGGTGTGCTTGGTGGTGGCTTGCTTCGTTTTGGCAAGGCCGAGGGGCGTGTGCAGCCTATTAGCAATGTGACGATGTATGACATGGTGAATGCCTGCTGCATGGCTCACCCTACGGTAATGATGCGTGCCTCGGTGTTGCGTGAGCATGGCTTGGGATACGATGAGCATTACAAATATGCTGAGGATTACCACTTGTGGGTGCAGATGTTGAAATGTGGGGTGAAATTGCGAAATATAGAAGAGCCGCTTGTAAAATACCGCATTTCAGACAATCAGGTGTCTAATAAACACACGGCAAGGCAGCAAGCCTTGACCGAAGAAATAAAGCGTGATGCAGCCCGGTGGTTGCTCAACCATGTGCGTGAAGTGTCGGACGAGAATGTTGACATACCGCAATCAAGCAACTTGTTGACCATTGTCATTCCTTTCTTGAACGAAGGTGAGGAAGTGCGCCAGACTGTACGAAGCGTGAGAAACACAGCAAGTCGTGATGTGGACATTATTGTAATAAACGACTGTTCGGACGATGGATATGATTATGCGTCGGACCTTGCCCCATTTGGCGTAACTTATGTGCGAAACGCTTGCCGCATTGGGGCAGCTGCGTCAAAACATAAAGGCGCACGCCTGGCGCGGACACCTTATTTCTTGCTGCTTGATGCCCACATGCGAGCCTATACCAAGAATTGGCATAACATGATAATAGACGAACTCAAGCAGAATGACAATCGTTTGTTGTGTTGCCAAACACAGGCTTTGGGAAAGGACAAAAAGAATGTGGTTTACGACAAGAATGTTGCGCTTACCGATGGTGCTTACTTGCTTTTTGACCAAACCGATTTTATACCAGGTATAACGTGGCTTGACTACCGCCAGCACGGGCGTTTGCCGCAAAACATGATAGCCAGTGTGTTAGGAGCCGGGTATGCAGCGAGTAAACGGTTCTGGAGCGAAATACGCGGACTTGAGGGCTTAATGCACTATGGTAGCGAGGAGGCGTATATAAGCATCAAGGCATGGTTGCATGGTGATGGCTGTGTGCTGCTGCCCGATGTGGTGTTTGGTCATATATATCGTAAGGCAGCACCTTATCGCATCATATCCGCTCCAGCATTCTATAATCATTTTGTTATTTCGCACACCTTATTCCCAACCTCGTTACGTTGCAGGGCTGATGCTGTAGGATATAGGCATAATAAGGGCATTTATGAGCAAATAAAGTTCTGGCTCAGTATGAACAAGCCCGAACTTGAACAGTTAAAGCATTATTATGCAGACACCTTTCACCATAAATTTGAACGCGTGCTCGTTGTGAACAATGCGGCCTCATACGACAAGTTGACAATGGCAGAGCATGAGTTGAAACGTTTGCCGCTTTTGCTGGAGTATGTAAAGGACAAAGCTGAATGCCTTGATAACGTCAACTTATGGAATGGCTGTATGGGGTATTTAATAGCCTTGTGCGAATATGACGCTTATGCGGCAGATGATTCCGTTTCGGACTTGGGGGCAGAATTGCTTGAACGTATCACCTCAACGCTGAAAATGTGGCGTGAATACCCTGTTTCGTTTGCCCATGGTATTTGTGGCATAGGGTGGGGGCTCGCGTACCTTTTGCGCAACGACTACATAGAGGGCAACTTTGAAAAGGAATTTTCCATAATAGACAGCAAGGTGATGGAACTTAACCTTGAGCGCGTTACCGACTATACTTTCAAGACGGGCTTAGGCGGTGTGTATTGCTATGTGGCGCAACGTTTGCATTTGGCCAAAATTAGCCACACAGAGGTGCCATTTGACAAGGCTTATATACAAAGCGCCATGGCCTCGGCACGGCGTGCGTTAAAATTTGCCACGGATCTGCGCACTTTGACTCATGCAGAACTTATCTTGTCAAGTGAGCAGGCTGACTGGCAGATTCTGCCACCGCGTTTGGTTGATGTGATGGATTTTCCCACATTCCTGCCCGAGGATAAAGCTGAGTGGTCAGACAATTTCGATGGTGCATTGGGCTATTTGTGCCATCTGTTAAAGATATTGCAGACCCAAAAACCTGTCAGCAACTTACAGCCTTTTACATCTATATAACAATCGATTAACTCAAGTTTCGGATTTAGTAAGGGCGGGCTGAAAGCCCAATGGAACACATAGCCCAGGGCAAGCGAAGCGGCACCCTGGGTATCGCGTGTTGGAGCAGTCGCGCCCTGTAAGGGCAAAAGCTTTAAGACATGGCGCAAGTATTGAACAAAATATACATACTTTGTTTCACTTTAAGACTGCAAAATCAGCTATCAAGCAAGAATAACAACATAAAGGGTTAAGGCTTTTGCCCTTACAGGGCGCGGAGACTCTACTATGCGGGAACCCCAGGGTGTCGCTTTGCTTGCCCTGGGCTATGTGCTCCATTGGGCTTTCAGCCCGCCCTTGTTAAACTCGAAACTTGAGTATTAACCCTCAACTCTACATGAAACAAAGCAAATACAATTGCATATTGCAAGACAGCACGGGCATGGTAATATACAATGCCGCTACCGATCAGCTTGTGGCACTTACTCCACAACTGGCAAATATATTCAATGAAGGCAAGGCTGCGCCAGAGAAAATCAAAGCGCAGCATGCTGAATTGTATGACCACTTGCTGCAAAAAGGTATATTTGTGTGCGATGATGCCGATGAAACAGAAACGTATATACGTAAGCGTGAGGAATATGAGCGCAGCAGCGGAGAGTATACCATAACCATCAATCCCACCTTGGCTTGTAATATGTCTTGTTGGTATTGCTATGAGTCACACAAGAACATGCCGGCAATGAGTGCAGATGTAAAGCAGTCTGTGTTATTGCTGATTGACAAGTTGCTTGCAGACAACAAGTTGAAGAAACTTAACCTCTCCTTCTTCGGCGGTGAGCCGTTACTTTATTTTGACAAGGTGGTAGTCGATATCATTAACCATGCCAAGATGCAGTGCAAGGCATTCGATGCAAAATTGAGTATACACTTTACCACCAATGCCTATTTGCTGACAGACAATGTGCTGAAACAGCTTGAGGGGCTTGACGTTTCTTTCCAAATAACCATTGACGGTGGCAAGCAGGTGCATGACAGTGTTCGTAAAACCAAAGGTGGTGAACCTACTTATGCACGTATTGTCGAACACATACATCAGACCCTCTCACACGGTTTTCCAGTTGGTGTGCGTTTCAACTATACAGCCAAGTCTATTCCGTCGTTCATTGATGTTGTGAAAGACTTTTCACATTTGCAGCAAGAGCAGAAGCAGCTTGTTAATTTCACTTTTCAGCGTGTGTGGCAGGATAATGAAGGCGATGCCAGTCAAGTAGAGCAGCAAGTGGAACATATTGAGCGGGCGTTTGAACAGGCTGGTTTGTTTGTAAATAATGCCAAGAGCTACATCGTGCCCTATTGCTATGCTGATGGTGTAAACACTGCGGTAGTCAACTATAATGGTGATTTATTCAAATGCACCGCACGCGATTTTGCCCCCAAGAGCAAGGAGGGTACACTCGCAGCAGACGGCACATTGCGGTGGAACGAACGCTTGCGCAAGCGTATGTCCATACGTCATGGCAGCGACACTTGCCTGCAATGTCGTATATATCCGATCTGTCATGGCGGCTGCTCGCAAATGAAGTTAGAAGCCCCTGACGGCATATCCTCATGTCCCAAGGGTTATGATGACGATAAGATACAAGAAATAATGGAGGGTCGTGCGCTCTATCTGCTGACTTCGTGCAAACGACAGAAACCAGGTAATCATCAATAATAAGTGCCATAAGGCACATGTTTAACAAATAAACAATTATAACAATGAAATTACAGAAAAAAGGACTCTTGTCCGACTGCGAGCATTTGCTCACCCCTTTGACAACAGATCAAGAGGGAAACTTGCGAGGTGGCTTTGGCGATTTTGGCGGTATTTCAACTTGTGGAGCCAATAGGGATTGCAAGAACAGAGGGTGCAAAAACTATTTGTGTAATAATGTTTCTTGCAACAATAACGTATGCACAAATGCTGAATGTTTGAATGACGAAGGTTCAGTTAATTTTGCATGCCAAGAAGTACCAACAACCATTCCATCAATTCCATCAAAACCTGTAACGCCAGAAACAACTTTGGCTGCTAATACAAAGGTGGACTTGTGTGGTTTGCTTTAATAACTACAAAGCCGTTGGTGACCACTAACATTACTCTGTTAAAAAATAATGTGGGCGTAGTTTCCTCCAATTTTTGCGTGATTCACGGCCCACATTATTCATTATGGAAAAACTGCAAAGTTCTTAATTAAGTACCATGAGAAACATATTTATTGCACTATTATTCTTTCTCCCTTTTTTTGCTCAAGCCCAACAATCTGATTCGATCATGATCTTGATGCCTGTTGCAGATGCATTTACCAAAGATATAATATACGATGGTGGGGTAGAAGTGTTGCGGACTGACTCTACTTATGTGTGTAGGGGAGAATGGGGGGTGCAAAGAAATGATGGTATTCCGGTGACAGCAATGATCGAATTTAAGGTTCCATGTAATGGTAACTATCTGCTACGCTTGTCGCATGAAAAATATGAGACGCTTTATTACCCTGTAAAGGTACAAGTTCGGAAGGATGCACAAGCAGCTTGCTTTGATGATGTGATAAAGATGCGCAAACGTCCAAAGAATCACCAACTTGGAGAGGCTGTGGTAACTGCTACCAAAATAAAAATGGTGATGAAGAATGATACGCTTGTTTATAACGCAGATGCGTTTCAATTATCGCAAGGCTCAATGCTTGATGCACTTATTGAACAATTGCCAGGGGTGCAACTCAAGGATAATGGTGTTATAACCGTTAACGGCAAAATGGTAAGTAGTTTACTTGTAAATGGCAAGGATTTTTTTCGTGGCGACCCCAAAGTGGCACTTGAGAATTTGCCGGCCTATATGGTGAATAAAGTGAAAGTGTATGAGCAGGAAAGTGACTTTGAGAAGTTTAGCGGACATAAGGAAGTGGAACGCCCAATTGTGATGGACGTAAACCTTAAAAAACAATACAGCGTGGGCTGGATAGCCAATGCTGAGGCTGCTTATGGCACTAAGGAAAAATATTTAGGACGTTTGTTTGCCATGCGTTTTACTGCATGTTCGCGTTTAGCCATGTATGGCAACATCAATAATACAAACGATACGCGTCGCGCTGGTTCAAAGGGCGAGTGGACACCAAGTAATTTGCCTAATGGCGTGCAAACGAACCGTACGGCAGGTGCTGAATATTTTTATGAAAACCGCAACAAAACGTTTGAATGGACAAGTGATGTGACGGTTACAGACTTGGACAATCACACGGTGACAAACACAAGCAGCGAGAGTTTTTTGCCTTTAGACCATTTTTATACGCAAAGCAGGAGTGATGGCAACCATAGCTTTACGTCATTGCAATCAAACCACAATTTCAAAGTACAGAAAAAGGCGCATCAAAATGGCGGTGTTAGCGCATACTATTATAAAAGTCGCTATCATTCATTAAGCCGCTATGGTGGCTTCAACAACGACCCTTACGATTATGTGGTCAAAGGCAAAGTGCTTGACACTTTGTTTATGCCCGGCAATAATAAATTGCTACAAATTGCTCGTTATCGCCGTGCAGAACAATATCTTATGAAATCGGACTATTGGAGTGTGTCAGCACCTTACAGCTTGTGGATCTCCCCATTCAGGAACAAAGGACGTTTTGACACTTTTACTCTTGATATATGCGGCAGTTACGACAAGTACAATTACCATGCGTATGACACTTACGATTTGGAGTATTTCAATACGCAAACGGTTGATGATTATCGCAATCGTTACTACGAAAAACCTGCAAGTCATTACAATTATTATGCAAAGGCAGCCTATAGAACAATGTTTGGTGCTTGGCAGCCTAACGTGTCGTACTGCTATACGCAAGATTATCGCAGCGGAAGCAACGACTTATATAGGCTTGACCGCCTTGAAGGGTGGGGCAAGGATGGAATGAATGATTTTGCAACCCTGCCTTCAACTTCAACCGAACTTCAGGAGGTACTTGACGTGCAGAACAGCACGCATACCGAGCGATGGAAGCGCACACATGACCTCGCATTTGGTTTGGCCTGTCAATTCAAAAACAGATCGAGAACGCATTTGTCATTCAGTGTGCCAATAAAAATCGAACTCGAGCATCTGCTCTACAATCGTGACGCCCGCCATTACGATGTGTGCCGCAGTAAACCAATGGTTAATTTTAACGGCCGATTGCAGCATAATGTGTTTTTCAAGGGTGGAGCTATTAACTTCAAACTTTACTACGATTTGTCGCACCAGCAGGCGGATTTGCTCAAGACTATTGAGGTTGTAGACAACTCCAATCCGCTGTATATACAACAAGGCAACGCCTCGTTGCAAACGGCGATAGTACATAAACTGACGTTAGATGCTCTTGTGCGGACGGGTGATTTGCCACTTTGCAACGTAAAGATGTCGTACTTGCGTACACACAACGCGTTGGCTACAGAACGCACCTTTGTGTCTACAACTGGCGGCTATATAGTGCGCCCTGTAAACGTTAACGGGAATTGGGGCACAGATGGCTCTGTGGCTATAACGCGTAATGTGGGTAAAAAGAATTTGTTCACGTTGAGCAATACAGTCTCTTACACGTTTAACCACAGTGTAGACATGGCAAACGTAGATGGTGCCACAGACAATGCACTCAGTGTGTTCAAGAACCTTTACCTTCACGAGCAGTTCTCGCTCGATTATAGCAAGAATGGCTGGAATATCGGTGCCAAGGCACGTGCCAGCTACAGCCATTTAGCAGGCAACCGTGCCGACTTCAACACCATCAATGCGTGGGATTACAATTACGGCATCACAGCCCGCATACCCATACCGGGTGGTATAGGTTTGAGCACAGACTTCACCATATTCAGCCGCCGTGGCTACGACGACCCAAGCCTCAATAGCGACGATGTGGTGTGGAACATGCGTCTGGAGCGCAGTGTGCTGAACGGCAATCTCACCTTTGCCGTTGACGGCTTCGACATTCTGCATAACCTGTCAAAGGTGACGCGCACCGTCAATGCCCAAGGCCGCATAGAAAGCTATTCAAACGTACTGCCGTCGTACTTCATGGCGCACGTGATATACAAGCTTAATATTCAGCCAAAGAAGAAAAAGTAGAAATGCGTATCTATACCTTGCCATAAGGCACATGTTTAACAAATAAACACTTATAACAATGAAATTACAGAAAAAAGGACTCTTGTCCGACTGCGAGCATTTGCTCACCCCTTTGACAACAGATCAAGAGGGAAACTTGCGAGGTGGCTTTGGCGACTTCGGTGGTATTGCAACCTGTGCAATAAATGGAGAATGTACGAATGATCCTTGTATCAATGCGAACTGTGCGAACTCCCCTTGTGCTAATGGAGAGTGTTCAAACGGGAATTGCAGTAATACCGAATGCTACAACCTTACTAAACCTGGTCAAAAACCCAATCCTACAGAAGAATCAACAACTAAGGCTCCTACAAAGTTAGCCGATAGTGGTTTAATTCTCTGCGGGTTGCTCTAATTTTTCGATTAGTACCCCTTTCCCTTTAGGGGTACTAATCATTATCTTTTAACTTACTTGATGATATTATGCGTAAGGTCTTTATAGGTGTAGTGAGTGTGTTGTGTATGAATCTATACGCACAAAAGAATGATTCTATAAACGTGTTAGTACCGGTGGCAGACGCCTTTACAGGCAAAGTGATAGAAAATGGCAAGGTTGAGGTACTGGCTTTAGATTCAACATTTATAGCAGAGGGACAATGGAGTTATTCTGAAGATAATGGCGTACGTACTGAAACTTGGCTGAATTTACGGGTTCCGAGTAATGGACGTTATCTGCTGCGTTTAACACAGAATAATTATTTTACAACATATCAGCAAATAGTCATAGAAAGGTCGAAACGTGCTGGAGCTGATGGTTATGTTCTATTGAAAGATAAAATCAAGATGCGCAAGCGTCCAGATGCAATGAAAGATAAGCAACTGGGCGAGGCAGTGGTAACAGCCACAAAAATCAAGATGGTGATGAAGGGAGACACCATTGTATACAATGCAGATGCTTTCCAATTGTCAAAAGGATCAATGCTCGATGCACTCATAGAGCAGTTGCCAGGTGCAGAATTAAAAGATAACGGCGTAATTACGGTTAATGGAAAACAGGTCAGCAGTTTGCTGGTTAATGGTAAAGACTTTTTTCGCGGTGACCCCAAAGTGGCACTTGAAAATTTGCCAGCCTATATGGTGAACAAGGTAAAAGTGTATGAGAAGGAAACCGATTTTGAGAAATTCTCAGGCATAAAAGAGCGGGAACGCCCCTTGGTGATGGACGTAAATCTTAAAAAGCAATATAGCATAGGTTGGATAGCTAATGCCGAGGCAGCCTATGGCACAAAAGATAAATATTTAGGCCGTCTGTTTGCTTTGCGCTTTACCGACTGTTCGCGTATTGCCATGTATGGCAACATCAACAATACCAACGACACACGTCGTGCAGGTTCAAAGGGCGATTGGACACCAAGCAGCTTGCCTGAAGGGGTGCAAACGAGTCGTACCGGTGGGGCAGAGTACTATTACGAAAACCGTCAAAAGACTTTACAATGGACCAGTAACCTCACTGTGAGTGATGTAGATAACAATACGTCTACTTTTACGAACAGCGAGAGCTTCTTGCCGTCAAATAACTTCTACTCTCAGAGCAAGCAAAATGGTGACCATGACTTTACTACGATGTCGACGAACCATGAATTTGTGGTAAACAAAGCTGGGCGTCATAAAGGTGGCGTAAACTTTTCTGGCTATAAAAATAGTGCTAACTCCTTGAAACTATATGGTGGGTTCAATAGCGACCCTTATGCATTGATACAAGCCGGTGCGCTCGATTCATTGTTTATGCCAGGTAACAATAAAATCAAAGAAATAGCACAATATCGCCGCCGTGAACAAAGTATGCTCAATGGGAAATATTGGAGTGTAACAGCACCTTACAATTTGTGGCTATTCCCTTTCAAAGAAAAAGGCATATACGATTTCTTCTCGTTAAACGTTGTAGGTAGTTATGACAAATACACACATGATGCTTTTAATACGTATAATTTGCAGTACCTCAATGGCACGTCAAATGATGAGTACAGAAACCGCTATCAGCCTAAAACAGAGAGACACTATAACTACAGCGCAGATTTAACCTACCTCACAGTGTTTGGCGATTTCCAGCCCAGCATAATGTACGGGTATTCGCAAGATTATCGCAGTGGACGTGATGAGCTGTATCGTCTTGACAAGTTGGACAACTGGAGCCAGAACAGCAACGCTACGCTTGGCACCCTGCCTTCTGCCTCTTCAGAGTTGCAGGACGTGCTTGACTTGCAGAATAGTGTATATTCGTCATCGTGGAAACGTTTGCACCAAATGAAATTTGAAGTACGTTATCGTAATAAGGCCGCTAATAATACCGAGGTGACTGTTACGTTTCCTGTCAATATTGAACTGGACCACTTGCTATACAATCGCAGTGGACGACATTTTGATTTGCATCGCACCAAGCCTCTCTTCATGGCCAATGGTGTAATGCAACAAGTATTTCGTAAAGAAGGTGCGTGGGAATTTGTCAGTTTGAAACTGAACTACAACTTCACACGTCGCCAGCCCGATCTTGTTAAAACCCTCGATGTGGTAGACGATAGCAACCCACTCTATATACAGAATGGTAATTCGGGCCTGAAGACTACAGCCATGCACAATGTAATGTTCGAGATATATGTGCGGCAAAAGAGGACTTACAGGTTCAACTTCTCATATAACCGCACGCACAACGCGTTGGCTACAGAACGCACCTTTGTGCCCACAACTGGTGGTTATATCGTGCGCCCTGTAAATGTTAACGGAAATTGGGCTACCGATGGCAAGTTCAATATCACGCACAATCTTGGTAAAAAGAAACTCTTTACGCTGAGCAACAGCACCTCTTACACATTTAGCCACAGTGTGGATATGGCAAACATTGCAGGTTCTGTAAATAATGCCCTCAGCACTATTAAGAACCTCTATCTGCACGAGCAACTGTCGCTCGATTATAGCAAGAATGGCTGGAATGTCGGTGCCAAAGCGCGTGCCAGCTACAGCCATTTAGCAGGCAACCGTGCCGACTTCAATACCATCAATGCGTGGGACTACAATTACGGCATCACAGCCCGCATACCCATACCGGGTGGTATCGGTTTGAGCACAGACTTCACCATATTCAGCCGCCGTGGCTACGACGACCCAAGCCTCAATAGCGACGATGTGGTGTGGAACATGCGTCTGGAGCGCAGTGTGCTGAACGGCAATCTCACCTTTGCCGTTGACGGCTTCGACATTCTGCATAACCTGTCAAAGGTGACGCGCACCGTCAATGCCCAAGGCCGCATAGAAAGCTATTCAAACGTGCTGCCGTCGTACTTCATGGCGCACGTGATATACAAGCTCAATATTCAGCCCAAGAAAAAGAAATAGTAAAAAAGGCTTGCGCGAAGGTGGGTGGAACGAATGTTCTGCTTACTTTTGTGCAAGTCACACAATTATTTACTCATCTTTCGGATTTAGCCCGCCCTTGCTAAATCCGAAACTTGAGTAAAATAATACCGAACACCTACTTATAGATGAAGTTTACCCGACAGTTTGACCAAATGGATTGCGGTCCGTCTTGCATACGCATGGTAGCCTCGGCCTATGGCAAGGATTACCCCTTGTCGTACTTGCGTTCGCTTTCACACCTCACACGTGAGGGCGTGAGCATAGCGGGCATACGCGATGCGTTGCAACAGATAGGTCTGCGCAGTGCCACATTCGAAATGACGTTTGAGCAGTTGCGCGAGCACTGCCCCCTGCCAGCCATATTGCATTGGGAGCAGAACCACTTTGTGGTGCTGTATGATGTGCGCCGCAGCCGTGTCACGGGTAAATGGAAATACTATGTGGCCAATCCGGCCTATGGCAAGCACACATTCGACGAGGAAGGCATGGCGCGCTACTGGCTTAATGGTACCAAGGGCGTGGTAATAGCCATAGAGCCAACAGAGCAGTTTGACAAAATACCCGAAGTCAAGCAAAAACACAGTTTGCTGCGCTTTGCCCGAAAATATGTGTGGCCCTTCAAACTCGAGATGTCACAGTCGGCAGTCGGCATGTTATTGGGCATACTGCTCTCGTTGGTCACCCCCTTCTTGACACAGACCATGGTGGACGACGGTATAGGTTTGCGCAACATGAGCGTGATACTAAGCATCATGGTGGCGCAGATGTTTATATTTTTGGGCAGTTTCAGCATGAACCTCATCAGTAGTTGGGTGAGCCTTTATATGTCCACGCGCATCAACATTCACATCTTATCTGATTACTTGACCAAATTGCTGCGGTTGCCCATGACATTTTTCGAAACAAAGAGCGTGGGCGACTATCAGCAGCGCTTGGGCGACCATGCCAGGCTTCAGGGCTTTGTCACTTATGGCACATTACAGACCTTTTTCTCCATCGTGTCGGTGCCATTCTATTTGGTCATCATTGGGTGGTACAGTCCCGTCATATTAGGTGCTTATTTGCTGCTGACGGCTCTCAGCACCATGTGGATGGCCTACTTCTTCCGTCGCCGCAAGGCACTCGACTATGAGCAATTCAAGGTGAGTAGTGAAAATCAGAACAAGCAATTCGAACTGTTGCAAGGCATTACCGACATCAAGCTCAATGCTTACGAGACATATAAGTTGAATGAATGGCGTGAGTTGCAGGAACGTCAGTACCGCATGAGCCAAAAAGTGTTGCGCTTGGGACAGGTGCAGGAAACAGGTTTCGCACTTATAGGTCAGTTGCGCAACATCTTTATCACGTGTTGGATAGCCGTCGAGGTGGTAAATGGTAATCTTACCCTTGGCATGATGATGAGTATTTCAGCCATCATAGGTCAAGTAAATGGCCCCTTGTCGCAACTGATAGGCTTTTTACAGCAACTGCAAGATGCCCGCATCAGTCTCGAACGTTCAGAGGAGGTACACCTGTGTCATGACGAGGACAATGAGGCACAGCAGCAAGTGCCGGCCGACCACCCGCTCGACATCGAAGTGTGCGACCTCAGTTTCTCATACACAGGCAGTGTCGGAAAACCCGCATTGTCGCACATCAGCTTGAAAATACCTGCAGGCAGTATGACTGCCATCGTGGGCGAAAGCGGCAGTGGCAAAACCACACTGATGAAACTGCTGCTTAAATTCTATCAGCCCACCTCGGGCCACATATTGTTAGGCGGATGCGATCTGCAACAATATGCTGCCCACTCAGTGCGTCATGCTTCAGGCATCGTCATGCAAGACAACTTCCTGTTTTCAGACACCGTCTTGCGCAATATTTGTTTAGGCGAGGCTGAGAGTGCCGAAAAACTGGCCGAGGCCACACACGTTGCCTGTCTCGACGATTATCTGTCACGCCAACCGCTTGGTTTGCGCACCAAGGTAGGCAGCGAAGGCATGGGTGTGAGCGGTGGCGAAAAACAACGCATCATGATAGCCCGTGCTGTATATAAAAATCCGCAGTATCTCATGCTCGATGAGGCCACCTCATCGCTCGATGCCGAAAACGAGCGGCGCATAACCGAGGCCATTGACGGGTGTTTCAAAGGACGCACACGCATTGTTATTGCCCACCGCTTGTCGACAGTTAAAAATGCCGACCAAATAGTGGTGTTGCGCCATGGACAGGTGGTGGAGGTTGGTACTCACGCCCAACTCATTGCGCACAAGGGCTATTATTATGAACTAATCAAGAACCAACTTGAGTTGGCCGATGGCCAGTGAGTAGGTGTCAGAACTACGCTGAATACTTACTTAATTCAAGTTTCGCATTTAGCAAGTGCGGGCTGAAAGCCCAAGTATTTACTTAGCCCAGGGCAACACCCTGGGTGAAATTGAGCAAGGTTGTGACGCCCTGTAAGGGCAGAAGTAGAAGCACTTCATCATACTTTTGCCCTTACAGGGCGTCACGTTTCCGCTTGCTGTTAACCCAAGGTGCTGCCTTGGGCTATGGAATTCATTGGGCCTTCAGCCCGTTCAAGTTAAATCCGAAACTTGAATTACTTAATATGCGTTGCTGGAATTTGTAAAAAGTTGACAAGTAAACCAAGAATTCCGCCAACGGGTTACTTATTAGAACCACCCTTAATCCAAAAAAAGTATTGTTATGCAACGCTTCATTATACGTTATGGTGTGTTCACCATATTACTGTTGATGCTTGTGGGCATTTACCTTATAGCATCGCGTTACCACATACGTAGCAAGCAGCCCGTCACACTCGTGGTGCAGGCTGATGGTTTGTGCAAGGCATATACAGCCCCAGGCGCTAATAGCTTGTTGACTATGGGCGACACGTTAGTAGTCAGCCAAATGCCTTGTGGCGATTGGCCCTTCGTGTTGAAATCAAAAGTGCGTGAACCACAGTCCGAAGTACTTATGTTGCAGCCAGTCAATCCAGCTCAATTTATGGCCAACACGCAGGGCAATACGTTGTTGAATGGTTATGTGTTTGATGGCGAAGAGAGCATGTTGCGCCTTATTTGGCAAAAGGTGGTGAGCAGATAAACTTGCACACCTGCATAAAGCGCTACGGCGTAGCCCTTATGTTCTTGCGGGCACATGGACGCAAATCCATGCCCGTATGTCTTGAAGCACTTTTGTTCTTATGTCCTTTTGTTCTCCGCGTTAGCGGCTCGCTACGGCGTCAGCCCTTATGTTTCTTTGGCCAC
>ENA-OPCZ01000695-OPCZ01000695.1-human-gut-metagenome-genome-assembly--contig:-NODE-695-length-20131-cov-7.545228_pt1 | contig 20131 bp, 15 predicted proteins | sample MGYA00241566_ERZ501483 | MGnify/ENA primary metagenome ERZ501483 (study PRJEB25962, sample SAMEA1965191) | human gut metagenome | biome: human gut; feature: human-associated habitat; material: faeces... | reverse complement strand
GTTCTAATCGGGGCAACTCGGTGGAGGTTCAAGTCCTCTTATCCGCACCAAACAAGAAAGATCCGAACCTTTTCTCGAAAGAGAAGGGTTCGGATCTTTTGTTTTAGGCGGCGTGCCCCGCCGTACAACAAAAGCATCCGCAGCGCATGGCCGGGCTGTTTCAGCTCAGGCGCAGTGCGCTGCGGATGCTTATTTTTTAGGCCGCGCCCCCTCCCCCTTTGGGAGAGGTCACACTGCGCCTAGGTTTTGGTTTTCGCAAAACCTGATCGAAAGGCCGCTATGAGCTCCCCCTTCGGGGGAGCTGGCATTGCGGAGCAATGACTGAGAGGGTTTGTTTTGTTACCCCACCAGCTGCTGATAGGCATTCAGGGTCTTGTAGGCCGGGTCGGAGTTGTCGGGGGCAAAGCGGCCGCCCAGCTTCTGGTCCATCAGGCCGTGCTCCACGCACCACTGCGCCGCCTTGGCGGTATCCGGGTCTGCAACGTCCTTGAAGGCCGGGGCTTCGGCAGGCTCAGGACGGCCTGCGGTGTTCCACAGCAGCAGGGCAGTCTGGGCACGGTTCTCCGGCATGGCCACGCCCTCCGGCAGCAGAGCTTTCAGCTGCTGCTCGGAAACATAGCTGTACACGCCGTAACCCACCAGACCGGCCACGGCTGCGCCGCCCACCAGCAGGATGGCCGCGCCGCCGCCACCACCGCTGTCGTCGCCACCGGTGGAGACACCGGCGCTCTTGGACATGGCGCGGGCAGAGACATTTTCATTGGGCATCGTAAAGGTTGCGGTCCGCTGGTACTGGCCCGTCAGGGTGTTGGAAACAGACCCATAGGGGGTGATCTCCCACCAGCCAAATTCCTCGTTCTCCGGGAACTTGGTGGTGTCTGCCGTCAGGGTCACCGTATCGCCGGGCTTCACGTTCAGCGCAGCTCCGGTGCTGCCGTTCACCGTGGCAAAGCCGTCGGTCACGGTCAGCTGGTACTTGCCCGCCTCCGGGGGAATCGTGCCGCCGGTAGAGCCGCCACCAGTGGAACCGCCACCAGTGGAGCCGCCGCCAGTGGAGCCGCCGGTGCCAGTCACATCCAGTGTGAAACTTGTTTCCATCATACCAGTTATGCACCGATAACCGTAGTACACTACGTTTGTGCCTTCATCGACTGTCAGAATGTTCCCGTTGGCTTTGCCATGCACCCATCCTGTAACCCGGTTTATCTCAAAGTTCCCGGGCAGAGTGCTCAGGTCAAACGTACGGTCAGGGTTCAGGGTAACGGTGTAAACACTATTAAAATCGGAATTGTAAAAATCCGTATAAGTGAAATTGAGATTCGGATTGTTGTCCAGATTCAGGCTGGTGAGATGGTTATTTCCAAGCCACAATTTAGTCAAGTTTTGACTGCTGCTTACGTCCAACACGGTTAGCTGGTTGTCGAAGCAGTTCAGCTCCTCCAAGGCACTCATATTGTCCAAATTCAGCTGGGTCAACTGGTTATGGGCACAATTCAGTTTCTTCAGCAGTTTATTTTGGCCCAGAATCAGCGATGTCAGCTGGTTGTTTTGGCATTCTACCCTTTCCAGACTGGGTTTATGAGTCACATCTGCGTCCAGCTCTGTCAACCGATTCCAGGAACAGTTGAGTGCTACCAGAGATTTACTATTTTTGACATCCAGTCGCTCCAGATCGTTGTGCGAGCAATCGAGCGTCACCAAATCTTTCAGATGCGATACATCCAGCTGTTTCAATTGGTTCCCAGAGCAAATCAGATGGTAAATTTGGGGATTCTTGCTCAGGTCCAGCTGGGTCAGTTGATTCTCATTGCATATCAACTTTCTCAGCATTGGATTCTGTCTCAGGTCTAATTTCTGGATAGAATTGTTTCCACAATCCAATTCGGTCAGGTTGGGAAACGCCTCAATGCCTTTTAAGTTACTGACACCCTTGTTATTGATTTCGATTGTCGTGACATTTCTTTGTTGTTCGACCGTGAGGACATTTTTGCCACCTGCTTTGAATTTTTTGATGTAATCTCTAAAGTAAGGGTCAGGGAAATTTTTCTCATTGATGGGCAGACTGGTTTCAAAGATGAATGTAGGTTTTACTCCCTTGCCGCAATCGTATTGGTAGCTCACCTCATCCTTGCCATCTTCCACTGTCAGAATCGTGCCAGAAACAGAGCCGCCGTGCCAGTTGGTTGCCTTGCTCACGTCAAAGCCGGGCAGGGCGGTCAAGTCAAACGTTCCGTCTGTAAGGACTGCAATAGGGTGCCTGTTTCCATCAGCATTTATAGTGCTTCCGACCATATTGGAAAAGTCCACACAAGCCAGCCGGTTTTCCGCACAGCTCAGATGGCTCAAGCTGGTATTCTTGCTCAAGTCCAGCGTTGTCAGCTGATTTCCATCACACGTCAGCGATGCCAGATTCTGATTCTTACTTACGTTCAGTTCTGTCAATTCATTATGGTGACAATCCAGCAGTGTCAGGTTAGTCTGGTTTTTGACATCCAGCTCTACCAGTTGATTTACAGAGCAATTCAACTGTTTTAGCTGGTAGCAACGGCTAACATCCAGCGCCATCAGTTCGTTGTTGGAACAATCAAATTTGACCAGTTCCTCTTCGCTCCGCATTACGATTCGCCATATTTTGTTATAGGAGCAATCTACCTCCTCAAGTTTCAACCCAGTGAGAATGCCCAGATCCATGGAGGTCAGGTTATTATGGGAGCAATTCAATATTTTCAGTCCAACTGAAAGAATTTCGATTGAATTTTTCAGTTGATTATAGGAACAATCCAGCTCCCTCAGTTTGAAATTTTTGCCAACATTAAGTGTTGTCAAGCCGATACCGTGGCAATCCAGCTTTTCGAGATCTTCAAAGAAACGGATTCCCTCAAGATTTTTGATCTTGTAATCGTCAGGAATCGTCATCTCTGTGATGCTGAGTTCCGGCGCATCGAGCTTGCCATTGTGGTTTGTGTCACATTTTTCTTTGAGAAAGCGCTGAAATTCCAAATCCTTGAATTTAAGTGCAAAATCCGGCGAATCAAAAGCAATTTCCGTGTTTGCCGCCAACGCGCTGAAGGGCAGGAAGGTGAATACCATGGCCAGTGTCAGCAGAGCACTGACCAGGCGCGTTCGTTTTGAGAATCGTTGTTTCATGGGGTGCTCCTTTCTGTGGTAAAATTTATTTTTTCAGGGCCCCATTCGGGAGAAGCATCAGCTTCTGCCGAAAAAAGGGTACCCTTTTTTTTAAAAGCGGTCATTGCCCGGCAGGGGGCAGAATGGTCATTCTGCCGTCCACCGCCGAGTCCAGCATCTCGTGCTCCCGGAAATATTCCATCAGGATATCCTGGCAGGAGGTAGCCACACTGCGGGGCTTCTGGATCTTGCAGATGGTATCGTAGGAGATGTTGAAAAAGCTCTCGATGTTTTTGAAGTGGTAGTTCTGCAGGCCCACGGTGAACAGGGCATCGTCGCCGATCTCCTTGCCCACCTCCTTGCCGCAGTAGGTAAAGTAATCAAAGTCGCCCTTGGCGCGGTCGTAGCGCAGCCGCAGGGTGGAGGGCAGCTGGTAGAACTCGGTGTGGCCGGTGTAGGCCTCCTCCCGCAGCATGTAGTGGAGCATCTGGCGCAGCTGCTGGCCTGTCACCTTGAACATGAACACGCCGTCGTCGTAGGGGAAGCCCTCGATGAGGTCGCCGTAGGTGACAATGGGCCCCAGCTTTTCGGCCCGGATGCTGCCGGAGCCGATGAGCATGACATCAATGCCAAGGCTGCGGGTGAAGATATCCGCAAACAGGTTGCCAAGCTCAGTCTCCCGGGTGCGCTGGGGGTGGGTCAGCTCCCGGCGGAAGCGGCCCACGATGTGGCTGTATTTTTCGTCCACCTGGCTGGTGAAGCGCTGCAGCACCTGCTCCATGGCAGGGTTGCGGGGGCAGGTCTCGGCGCAGATGGGCACGGTGCGCCATGTGTAGGAATCGATGCAGTTGTTGTCGGTGTCCACAATGATATCAAAGCGCCCGATCTGGTCGGTGCCGGTGCCCGCCTGTGCAATGATCACGCCGTTTTCCTCCACGGCGTGTTCCAGGTAGGTGTGGCTGTGCCCGCCGATGATCAGGTCCACCCCCCAGGCCGGGTCCAGCTGGCGGGCCAGATGCCTGTCCTCCTCAAAGCCGATGTGGGTCAGCAGCACGGTGAAATCAATGTCGATGCTGTTGTGGGCGTTGCAGATCTTGCCCACCTCGGCGGCAGCGGCGGCGGTATCCACAAAGGAGCCCACCAGCGATTCGGATTTGGTCTGGTTGATGACATCCTGCGTGATGATGCCGATGAAGAGGATGTTCATCCCGTCCACCCGCAGGATCTTGTAGGGGGTAAACAGCCGGGTGGGGGTGTTTTTGATGTAGAGGTTGGCGTTGATGATGGGGAACCGGGCACATTTTTCGATGAACAGCAGATGGGCGATGCCGTAATCCACCTCGTGGTTGCCGATGGTGACGATGTCCGGGGCAAGGGCGTTCATGATCTCGATGGTGGAAAGGCCCTTGTACTCCGAATCGATGACCGAGCCCCGGAACATATCACCTGCAATGGCGTAGATGGTGTTGGGCTCCTCTGCCCTCACCTTTTCGATGTAGCCGGACAGCATGGAAACGCCGCCCACCAGTTTTTCGTCCACCTGCTCTGCCAGAAAATCTCCGTGCAGATCATTGGAGTGGAGGATGGTGATCTTTTTGGTGTGTTTCATGGTGCATTCCTCCCGGTGTGGGTCGGCGGCGGTCAGCCCATGGCCTCCTGCCGCGCAAAGTAGACGGTGTTGACCAGGCTCATGTAGCTCTCCTGGCCCTCCAGATACACCTTCAGGGCAAGGGTGTCCTCGTCCTCAAGCGTGACGGCGTAGCGGGAGCCGTCCTCCCCGGTAAAGGTGGCGTACCACTCCTGATTGGACTGGAAGGGCACCTCCGGGGTGCCATCGTGGTAGAACAGCTCTGCCTCCTCCACGTTCAGCTCCGGGTAGGGGGTGATGTAGCTGGCGGTCAGGGGCAGCTGGTCGCCCTCGGTCTCGGCATCCGTGGGCAGGAAGCACATGGCATCGGCATCTGCCGGGTCGGTCTCAAAATAGCCCTCGTCGGTGTCGCGGGCGAACTCCAGCCAGTTACCCTCCAGCGACCACGGATCGGCAACGGAGATCCAGTCGTCCCCTTCCGGGTAGATGGTAAAATCGCACACGCCCTCGGCTTCCACCACATGGCCGTTCTCGCCGGAAAGGAAGGGGCTGAATACCAGCTCTTCGCCGGTGCTGGGGTACAGTTCCACCTCGGTGTTGGGGACGATATCGCTGATGTTGCACAGCAGCAGGATGGGCTGGCCGTCCTCACTGTAATAGAGCTGATTCCCGCGCTGGAGCGGTTTTTCGGCATCGTCTGTCAGGGTCGCCTCGTAGACGAAGAGAGTAGAATCCGGGTCCTGCGGGAAGATGCAGTACAGGTCGCACCCGCCATCCGGTGCCACGACCCAGTGATCCTGCGGGATGTCGTAGACAAAGCCCCACAGCTCCCGCAGGTCGGTCTGGCTGTCCAGCACCTGCTGCACATCGGTGGTGATCTCGTAGGAGCCGCCCAGATACAGCACGCAGGCGCGGTATTCGTCCTCCCCTGCCAGAAGGCGCATGTAGGTCACGTCCTCCGGCTCCTCATATTCCTGCTTTTGGGTGTTGGAGGCGATCATGTTGTCTCCGTCCAGCATCTTTTCGGGCTTGGAGCTGGGGGTGCTGCTGCCGTTGCCGCAGCCCGCCAGACCGATGGCCAGCGCCAGCAGGGCGGCCAGAAGTTTCAGGTTTTTCATGGGTTCTCCTTTCTCATGCCCTGCCGGGGCGCGCCTCAGGAGGCAGCGCCGGGCGTTGGGTGGTTGGAAAAATCGTCTACGCCCTCCACCGGCACAGGGCTGCCGGTGGAGGCGGAAAGCTGGGGCGACCAGTCCAGCGCGCGGCCGGTGGTGCAGTAGACCACCGCCGTGATGTCGGGGGTGTCCGGGGTGCCGTTGCACAGCAGCAGCACAGGTTGACCATCCCGCCCGCAATAAAGCTCCCGGCCTGTCTGGTGCGGGTACTGGGGGTCCTGCTTTTCGTAGAGGAACAGGGTGTCCCGGCTGCTGACGGCGAAGAGGCAGTACAACTCCCGCCCGCCGCCCGGCGCAGTGACCCGGTGGTCTGCCGGGATGTCCGCAACAAACTGCCACGGCTGTTCCTGCAGGCTGTCCAGCGCAGCGTCCACATCGGCGGTGCGCTCCGGGACGCTGCCCAGATAGAGCACTGCGGCAAGGCTGCCGTTCTGTTCGGCCTGCTGCCGCAGCTGCGCCACGGTCACAGCGTCCGGCCGGGAAGCGCTGTCCGAAGCTGCCGCGCCGGAGCGGATGGGGTCGCCGTCCACCGGTCCGCAGCCCGCAAGGCTCAGGGTCAACGCCAGCAGGGCGGCAAAGAGCTTCATGGTCAGGCCCTTCATCTCAGGCCCACGGGTCGGCAGACGTGGGGATGCGGATACCGGTCATCAGGTACTGCTCCCACAAAAACCACTGCCCGTTGCCCTTGCGGCGCAGCTTGATGGGCCGGGGGTCATCGGCACCGCCGCAGGGGATGAAGAGCTTGCAATAGCCATCCTCCACATAGGAGGTGTGGTTGCTGCCCACCAGCAGGGTGAAGGGCTGGCGGGGGGTATAGCCGTTTTCCGGCGACGCGCCCACAAAATAGGAGAAGGGGATGTAGCTCTTGCCGTCCCGGAAGCGGTCGTTCAAAAAGGAGATGTCCTGCCCGTTCAGCGGGCGGGGGCCGCGCAGCCAGTTGAGCATTTCCTGCCCGATGGCCTTGTCGGCACCGTAGGCGCACAGCGCGCAGACGGTGAGTGCTGCGGCCTTGAAGGGGGTGTCCAGGCTGGCCTCCGGCAGCTCCTGCATCTGGGCAAGGCTTTCCGGCAGAGCCTGAAAGGTAAAGGTGACGGTCTGGTTTCCACCGGCGGTGGCAGCGGCCTGTTTCATCTTATCAAAAAGTCCCATGAGAATACTCCTTTCTGTTTCAGCTGTAAGGGTTCAGCCCCGGTTCGGGTCATGGCGGGGCACGGTCCGCCTGCGGACCATCTTCTGGTTCAGGTCCAGACTGAGGTTTACAAAATAACCGTTTTCAAAATACCATGCAATGTCCTTTGCGTCCATACCAACGCTGTTGTACAGCCACCGCAAAGGCACTTCCGGCCCGGAGTAGCTCTCCACCTTGCGGGCGATGGTTCTTGCATGGTAGCGGCGTTTTTCGTTGCGTGCGAACAGAACAAGGGGCACAGCGCCCACCACGATCCAGAACACATAGCCTCCCACGTGGGAGGTGTCCTTGGCCTGCAGGTCCAGACAGAGGGTATACAACCCGCCAAAAGAGCAGAACACGCAGAAGGCAAGCCCTGCGTTCCGCAGCCATTTGAGGAAACGGGGAATCTCGCCCCGGGCTTTTTCCGAGAGATAAGGGTTCATAAACATGCTCCTTTCAGAACGAGCCGCCTCCACCGCCGTGGGTGGTGCCGCTGGAAGAGGTGTGGGTGGAGCTGCCGCCGGAATCGCTGGAGCTGGACTCCTTCGGCCGCTCGGTGCGGTGCACGTCACAGTACAGGAACAGCTCCCGGCTGTTGGTCAGATTCATGCTGCCCTCCCGCACATAGCTGGCGGCATTCTCCTGGAACGCCACGCTGCGCAGCTGGCTTTTCATCACATGGACGACGACCCACGCCAGCACAAGGCCGATGCCCAGCGCAAGGAACAGGTACATGAGAGACAGCGGCTCCCGGGGCAGGTTATTCACATCGTAGGGGTGGCCCTCCCGGGCAGCGTCAATGTAAGTATCCGACCATTGGACAAAGGTGCGGAAGGCACCGGCGTAGTCCCCATCGGCCATGAAGGGCTTCATCTGTTCGCCAAGGTACTGGATGCCGGCATCCGTAAAGGCGGTAATGCCGTAGCCGCAGGTGGAGATGTGCCATTTGCGGTCGCCCACGCTCACCAGCAGCAGCACGCCGTCCATATCGGGGCCGTAGCCGAACTGGCAGTAATCATAGAGGTCATCGGCATAGGCCTCCATGCTGTCGTACCCCACGCTTTCCAGCGACTCGACGGTGGCAATGGTCACATCGAAGCTCTGGCGGAGGCTCAGCTCCTCCAGTGCATCCTCCAGCTCGCTGTCCTCTTCTGCAGTCAGGACATCCGCGCTGTCGTTCATGCGGTAGTACAGGTCGGCAAAGCCGCCCTCCACCGCAAAGGCCGGAACGGTCAGGATCACCGCAAACATCAGTGCTGCCAGCGCCGCAAAGAGGGAGCGCAGGCGGTTGGAAGTCTTTTTCATCGTTCGTCCCTCCCTTACAGGATCCGTGCCAGCCACAGCAGCCACATCACGCCGTAGGACACGGCGGAAAGGGCAGCCGTAAGGCCCAGCATCCACTTGCGGGCAGCGCCCTTGTCCACGGGCAGGTCACCCACGAATTTGCCGGTCTGACCATTCATGGCAAACAGATAGTTTTCACCCCGCCAGCTGGTGCTCAGCAGCCAGACCGGGAACAGAGCGTACTTTGCCTTGCCGCCGTGCAGCTGGATGCTGCTGTTTTCCACCTTGACCGAATCGTAGCCGGTAACGGTCTGCTGGAACGTCTCCTCAGTGGAGCGGCGAATGCGTTTGTTGGCCCGCTCGATGCTGTCCTCGGCGCTCACATCGTATTTGTCTGCCACATAGCCCGCCAGATAGGCGGTCTGGAAGGGGATGGCGTCCTGCATGGCAAAGGGCTCGATGGACTCCATCAGGTCGTCCTCGATCTTGGAGGCGCCGTCCACCGGCACGGCGTCAAAGCCCAGGGTGCCATCACGCCGGACGGAGTAATAGTTGGTCTCGGTATAGTCGTATTTGCTGTCCGACCAGCGGCGGGTGCGGGTGGCGGTGAACCGCAGCTGGGCGTCGGCATCGCTGTCAAAGAGCCAGAAGGGCACATACACGCCCTTGATCTCATCGATGTGGTTCTGGCTGCGGAACACCCGGGGCAGCAGGGTCTTGCCCTTGAGATGCTCCTGCAGCTTTGCCTTGGCGGCCTTTTTGTCCAGCTTGAAGGGGATGATGAGGTCGGGCCGCAGGGCCCCGGCAAACTGTCCGGTGAGGACGATGGGGTTGCCGCAGAAGGGGCAGGCCGAAGCGGCCATGGTGTCGTCGCCCACGATCTCGCCGCCGCAGCTCTTGCAGCTGTAAGTATGCAGACCGGCGGTCTCTCCTTCTGCCCAGCTGCCGCCGGGGGTCGCCCACTCCATCTCGCTGGGCTTTTCGTCCTTCAGCTCCTCGTCGTAGCCCTTGAGGGTATCCACGTCGAACTCGGTGTCACAGTAAGGGCATTTCATCTTCTGGGTGGCGCTGTCAAATTGGATGGCGCCATCGCAGCAGGGGCACTTGTATTCCAGCATTCCTGCCATAGCGTTTCCTCCTGTTGTTTCAAAGGGGGCCTGGGGCTTTTCCCCGGCCCCGCTGTTTTTGCGTCAGTCTCCCCGCCAAAGCGGTCGGCTCAGAAATCCGTAGTGATGCGGAACACCACCGGTTCGTCCGGCTCGGTGGCTTTGCCGTGGTGGCCCACTGCCAGGAAAGCGTTTTCTTCCAGCGGCAGGAAAACATCAAAGATGCAGAAGTCGCCGCACAGCTGGCACAGGGTCTCGCGCTCGCCCACGGGGAGGGACTTTTCCAAAAAAGTGCCGTCCGGCGCGTACAGCTCCCACATATAGCCCGTGTCCAGCAGATAGCCGTTGGGGCGCTTCATCATCACGGCGTTAAAGCTGCCCACCGGCTGCGAGCTGCGGGCCAGCTCATTGCCGTCCAGATCAAAGGCAGCAAAGTAATCATCGCCGTTGGATTCCAGCTCGCCCACCGTCAGCAGCTCGTCCCCGCTGAGGTTCAGGGAGGATATGCTGTAGAAGGGGCCCATCTCGTTATCACCCTCCAGCGTCAGCTCGGTGTACTCGCCGTCCTGCACCAGCACCGGTGCGGAGTCGGTCCAGTAGATTACGGTCAGATCCCGATCCTTGGAGGAATAGCAGCTGCCCATGTAGTCCAGTGCGTCGCCGGGCTCTTCCGGGTCGCTGCTGTTCAGATCGTAGCAGTAGACATCAAAGGGATCCATGGCGTACAGGATGCCATTGCGGTCGATGCTGAGGGCGTTGCTTCCGTCAATGTTGTACTCTGCCACCGGGGTCAGCCGGTCGTCCTGGATGGCATACTCGAAGATCTTGGCAGACTGCTCTTCATCGTCCTCGTTGTAGAAGCTGAAGAAGTAATTGCCCCGGTAGCTGTCCGCGTGGATCACATGATAGGCACCGCCTACCTCGCGGCGGACGTCAAAGGGGATGTACTGCGCCTTGAAGGTGTATTCGCCGATGGTCAGCTCCCCGGTCTGGAACTGGGTCACAGGGGCCCCTGCGGGGGCGGCTTTGTCCTCTGCTGACTCCGGCGGTGCCGAAGCGGACGGGGCACTGCTGCTGGAAGCCGGTGCGCTGGAAACGCTGGATGCGCTGGCAGCACCGGAGCCGCCGCAGGCGGTCAGGCCGAGGGCGGCGGTGGTAAGGCCCATGGCCTTGAGGAAATCTCTGCGCTGGATCTTTCTCATATCCGTTCCTCCTTTTGGGGTCACTGCACTTTTGCAAAGGCTTCGTCAGCACGGCGGCTGTACAATGCCATGCCGCCGGTCTGGGCGTCGTTTGCCAGATTGATGTTCTCCACAAAGCGGGCCTTTTCCTGCTCAGAGAGCTGCCCGCCCTTCATGGCGGCAGATGCCACGGCACCCATGGCACCGATCATGCCCATCTGGCCCTTCAGCTCCCGTTCCTCGGCCTTGGACATCCGGCGGCCGAACATGCTGGTCTCATTATCGTGGACCCCGAAGATGTGGTCCAGATGCTGCCGTGCGATGTGGGCATAGCCGATCTCCCGCCGGTCCCGCTTGCTGAAGCAGATGACCAGCTCCTGCTTGATGTAGGGGTGGGGACGCATACCCCGCTGGGTCTGGGCCTCGGTGATGCTGCGGGGCTGCACCAGCTTCAGCTTCAGGCCGCCGCCGTTGAGGGTGGGCTTCTGGCCCGGCTCCTTGGCGGGGGTCTCGTCCAGATACTCCTCATAGCTGGCGATCTGGTCGTAGCGGATCAGCTCCGGCATCTTGCCCCGGCCGCCGGTGCGGTCGTCGATGTACAGCATTCCAAGCTCATCGCAGAACACCAGCCCCATTTGTGTCGGGGTGGAGGGGTATGCGTTGACCCGGAACTCGGTCTTGTCGAACACCTCGTCGAATACCCGCTTCATCCGGGCCATGTACTCCATGTGCTCCTTGGCCTCGTCCAGCGTCAGCTCACTGAGCCGGATATATTTGGAGCACTTGTTGCCGCAGTCGTCGCAGAGGAACTGTCCGTCCCGCAGCTTGGAGCGGTGCAGGGTGCCGCACTCCTTGCCGCAGACGGCACAGTTCTGTTTTGCGAACAGGTTGGAAAAGAATCCCATCATGGTATGCTCCTTTCATTGCTCTGTATTTGTCAGGTCAGGTCTGGTCGCTGTCGTCAAAGGGGTCGCCGCACTCCGGGCAGAACTTGGGCGGATATGCGGGGTCTGCCGGCTCCCAGCCGCATTTGTCGCACTTATATTTGGGCGTACCGGCGGGCTTGGGTTTGCCGCACTCGGAGCAGAACTTGCCTTTGTTCACCGCGCCGCAGCTGCAAGTCCAGCCTTCTGCTGCCGCCGGGCGGGGCTTGCCGCACTCCGGGCAGAACTTGCCGGTGACGGTAGCACCGCAGCTGCAGGTCCAGCTGTCCGCAGCGGGCTTCGGTTCCGGCTTTTTGCTGCCGCATTCCGGGCAGAATTTGCCGGTAACGGTGGCACCGCAGCTGCACTGCCAGCTGTCTGCCGGGGCGGGTGCGGGGCGGCTGACCTGCTGGGGTGCGTCCACGCTGTCCGGACGGGCCTGCTGGCCCATGGCAAACAGGTTCTGGGCGCTCATGCCGCCCATACCGCCTGCACCGGCTGCCATGCCCATGCCCATAAAGCCGGTCATGGCACCGGCGGTGTTGCCGGCGGCGGTCTTCATGGCATCGATCTGGCCGCCCACCAGACGGGCAGCGGCGGTGGTGGGGTCGGTGGTCATGGCGTTTTCTTCCCACTCGGTGATCTTCTTCTGCTGCTCTTCCGGGATGGACAGGGAGTTGATGTTGAAGGAGAACACCTCAATGCCCCGCTTTTTGCGCCAGACATTGGACAGCTGCTCGTTGAGGGCGTCCGAGATCTCCAGCGTGTGGGCGGGGATCTCGTAATACTGCACCTTGTTGGCCGAAAGGGTGGCCAGAGCAGGCTGCAGGGCGTTCATCAGCTCACTCTTCAGCCGGGGTGCGATCTCCGATGCGTCATACTGGGTGGAGACGTTGCTGCACACGTTGGTGTAGAACAGCAGCGGGTCGCAGATGCGGCAGGTGAAGCTGCCGTTGCACCGCAGGTTCACCGAGAGCTTGTAGCCCCGCTCCTCGCTGACCACCACCCGGAAGGGGATGGGGGTGGCGGTGCCGTAGAGGATCTCGCCCAGCTCCTTGGTGTTGATGTAGTACACCCGCTGGTCCTTGCCCGTGTCGCCGCCGTAGGTAAAACGCTTGGCCACGGTCTGGAACGTCTGCGCCAGACTGTCGCCGAAGTTGCCGGTGAACACGCTGGGCTCGGTGGAGGCATCATAGGTAAACTCGCCCGGTTCGGCGCACACCTCCACCACCCGGCCCTGCTCCACGATGAGCATACACTGTCCGTCTGCCACGGCGATGCCGCTGCCGTTTGTGATGATATTGTCCTCGCCATTGTTGGAGCTGCGGCGGGAAGTGCGCTTCTGGCCCTTGACCATCAGCACATCCTTATCCAGAGCGTCGCAATAGAAAAATTCCTTCCACTGGTCTGCAAGAGTTCCGCCCAGTGCACCCATACCTGCTTTGATAAGACCCATAGTAATTTCCTCCTGTATGTTTTATTTGTGTAAACGATAACTTTTTGTTATCGCACGGTTTCCGATTTTTGTCACGGTACAAGGGTTAGATCCGGAGAGTCGTTTTTCCAGTAAACGGGACGCGTGTCCCGGTCAAACAGCACTTCTCCGGCGCGGTATTTCAGGCTGCAGCCGCTGGGGCTGCCGTCATCGTTCAGCAAAATGGCCCAGAACTCGCAGGGCCTGCCGTCCGTGTCGGTCAGCGTGAAGTGCAGCTCGGTGCCGTCCTCTGTCCGGCCCTGCGTTCCCTCTGCGGTGCCGGTCAGAATTCCGTTCCATCCGCCCCATTCCACATTCATGCAGCAGCTGCCGTCCGGCAGAAAGGTCATCCATTTGATGCCCGCCGCGGCATCCCCTGCGCGGAAGGTTCCCCACAGCCTGCGGGGGATGGCGGTGTAGCCGATGTCGTCCCACGCCTCGGTGCGCTGAAAAACGTACCAGACCTCACTGCCCTTTTGGGGGCCGGTGGACTGCATCCGCAGCGAGCGGTCCTCCATCATGGAGATGGTCCAGCGGCTTCTGCCGTCCTCGCTGAGGCATGTCAGGTTCCAACCCTGACTTTTTTCCCCGTCCCAGCCGGTCACAGCGCCGGCATTCAGCTCTCCGGTGCGGGTCTCGGCAGCGGACTGGATCTGCGGGCTGACGTATGTTTCCCGGATGAAGGAGACGGTCACCGTGCCGGTGATCTCGGCCTTTTCCAGCCGCAAGGTAAAGCTTTCGTTGCGGTCGGCGGGGGCACAGCTTTCACCCTGCGTCACCGCCGTGACTGCCATCCACTCGGCCAGCACCTGCCACTCCCAGTCCGGTGGCAGCGGCTGTGCATCCAGTGGGATGACCGGGGCATCGGTCACGTACTCCTCCCCGGACGCGCTGAACCGGCGGATGAGAAAGGTAACGTTCCCCGCTTCGTCAAACGAAACCGGCAGCTCGTCCAGCGAAGTCCACCATGCGGTGTTGCCCTCTTTCAGGCTGCCGGTGGGCAGCATTCCTCTCTCGATGGCGGCTTGACGGTCCAGCTCATCCCGGCGCTTCACGTCGCGGTAAAGCGCCTCTTCCAGCGCAGCGGGGTCTGCCCCCATGCGCTGCAGCATCTGGGTGACGGTCAGCTGTTTTCCGCTGTCAAAGTCAAAGCACCAGCCCCAATGGAAGGGTGCATCCGTACCGCCATAGCAGCTGCTGACCACAAGGCTGACGCAGTCGCCGTACCAGCTGGCGTTCCAGTTCATCTCAATGCAGATGTCCCACGAATCTGGGTCGGCTGCCGCCGGGCAGTCTGCGTACTCCTGCACATCGTATTCGTAGAGCTGGGCGATCTCAGCGTTGATGCGGGCAGCATCGGCGCTGTCGCTTTCCAGCCGGGGCAGATGGATGTTCAACCGGACCTTGCCGCCGTTTTCCGCCTGCACCACCTTTTCAAGGGTGTACTGCTCGGTGATCATCACGGTGGCGTGCATGGAATCCGGCGGGGTCGATTTCAGCTCCCGGCTGCCAGCCGGGCGGGCAGAGGCTGCGGTCTTTGCCCCGCAGCCCGCCAGCAGCGCTGCCAGCAAAACTGCCGGTATCCAGCGGAATGCTTTGTGTTTCATGGTGGTTCTCCTGTGTTCTCAGCGGCTCCCGCCGGGGTCAGGGATCCGGGCAGCGGATCAGCTGCAGCTGGGTCTCGCCCTCGGCAAAGGGGTTTTGCCCGGCGATCATGGTAAGGTTCAGGGTCTCGTTGTACAGGTCGTACTTCACCGCCGCCACAAAGGTGATGCCCGGCATCCCGTCTGCCGTCTCGCTGGTAGAGACGCCCAGCACCATGCCCTCCGGCACCACGCCCAGATAGTCGGCGTAGCCCTGATAGAAAACGTTGTTGTCCTGCACGCCCATCTGGACGGAACCGTTGCTTTCCACGTCCATCCAGTCAAACTGGTTGTCAGACATGTCGTTGAAGGCACCGACGGCCTCCGAGGGGATCTCCTGCATGTTCCACTCTGCTGTCAGGGGAGCCAGCTCCAGCACAGAGCCATCCTCCTGATGCAGAATTACCTCTTTGCCGCTGCGTTCCAGCGCCACGCCGTTGTTTGCAATGTAGATGGGGTCCTGGCAGACCAGAGCGCTGCCGAACATAAGGCAGTGCAGCACATCCACATACTCCACCACGCCGTCCCTGGTCAGCAGATAGACCACCGGGTGGAAGGACGCGCCCAGTTCTCCGATGCACACATCCACATACTCATTATAGATGCCAAGGATGGGGTAGGTGCGGTCCTGTTCCAGCCGGATGCCGTAATCCGCGTCCCATGCGGCGGTCTCCGGCGTGCGGCGGAGGGTGACGGTGCCCTGGGTTCCTTCCAGCTGCACCGAAGCGCTGCCGTAAGTATCGGTCAGCACCGGGGTGTCGGCGGGGGTCAGCGGGATCTCCACATCCAGCTGCCGCCAGCCCCACCCGGCGGGGGAGCTGCACCCGCCCCGGAGCACCAGCCGGTCCTGCTCCGGCAGCAGCAGGCACAGGTCATCCAGCTGGTTGTTTTCCAGCGTGTTCATCCGCATGCTTGCCAGATTGCCGCCGCTGCGCAGGCCCTCGTAGTAGCCGCCCTGCGCCATATTCCGGTCAAAGGTCTGCATGGCCTCGCGCAGCATCTGCTGCTGCACGGCATCCGGGTCCAGCCCCATGCGCTGAAGCATTTCAGCCACGGAGACCTGCTTTCCGGTGGCAAAATCGAAGCACCAGCCCCGGGAATACCCCGGATCGGTACCGCCGTCGTAGCGGAACATCACAAGGCTGACGCAGTCGCCGTACCAGTAGGCATCCCAGTTGATATAAGTATCATAAGTATCCGGGCTCCCCTCGTCCTGCTGGGGCTCGATCTCCGGGCTGTCCTCGTACTCTCGGAATTCTGCCGCATACATGGCGGCAAGCTCATCGTTGAGATAAGCAGCGTCCGGGCTGTAGCACACAAGCTGCGGCACATGGATGTTCAACTTCTGTGCGCTGCCCCACTCGTACAGCTGGATGGTCTTTTCCAGCGTGAACTGCTCGGTGATGCGGTCTTTTTGTGCTGTCTGCACCGCCGTGTCTGCGGTGCTCTGGGGGACAGTGCCGGAGCCTGTGGGGGCAGCGGGAGCCGCTGCGCTGCCGCACCCCGCCAGCACCACCGCCGCCGCCAGCACCGCAGCGGCAAGGCGTTTGTGTTTCATGGTGGTTCTCCTTGTTTTCTCAACCGTAGCTGCGGTTCATCTGCAGCTGGGTCTCGCCCTCGGCAAAGGGGTTTTGCCCGGCGATCATGGTCATGGTCAGGTTCTCGTTGTACAGGTCCATCTTGAACGCCGCCACAAAGTTGAGCCCCGCATCCGTAGAGATGCCCAGCACCACGCCCTCGGGCACAACGCCCAGATATGCGGCATCGCCCTGATCCATGCGGCTGTTGTCCTGCATGCCCATCTGGACGCTGCCGTCACTGGTCAGGTCCATCCAGCTCCAGCCGGTTTCGTCGGTATAGTTGTAGGAGCCGATGACGGAATAGGGGATCTCCTGCGCGCTCCACTCTGCCGACAGGGGAGCCAGCTCCAGCACAGAGCCATCCGCCCGGCGCAGGTTCACCTCGCTGCCGCAGAGTTCCAGCGCCACACCGTTGTTGGCAAAGTAGATGGGGTCCTGGCAGATCATGGCATCCCCGAACAGGAGGCAGCGCAGCACGTCCACATACTCCACCACGCCGTCTTTGGTCAGCAGATAGACCACCGGGCGGAAGAAGCCGTCCTCCTGCTCCCCGATGCACACGTCCACATACTCGTTATAAGCGCCAAGGATGAGGTAGGTGCGCGTCTGTTCCACCCGGATGCCAATGTCGCCCCATTGGTCGGTCTTTGGCGCGGGGCTCAGGGTGATGACGGCCTGCGTTCCCTTCAGCTGCACCTGCACACCGTCGTAGGTATCGGTCAGCACCGGGGGATCGGCGGGGGCGGCGGAGGTCAGCGGGATCTCCATATCCAGCTGCTGCCAGCCTTCTTCACAGCTGTACTTTCCACGGAGCACCAGCTGATCCTGCTGCGGCAAAAGCAGGCACAGGTTTTCCAGTTCATTGTATTCCAGCGTGTCCATTCGCATTTGTGAAAGCTCTCCGCCGAGACGCAGGCCCTCGTAATACGCGCCCCGCGCCATCTCCCGGTCAAAGGTCTGCATGGCCTGCCGCTGCACCTGCTGCTGCACGGTGTCCGGGTCCAGACCCATGCGCTGAAGCATCTCGGCCACGGTGATCTGCTGGCCGGTGGCAAAATCGAAGCACCAGCCGCTGTAACGCCACGGGGCGGTGCCGCCGTAGCGGCTGCGCACCACCAGACTGACGCAGTCGCCGTACCAGTAGGCATCCCAGCCCACACCAATCTGCGGGTACTCGCCGCCCGGCTGCCCGGCCTCCTCGTAGGCCTCATATTCCCGGAAATCTGCCGCATAGATGGCGGCAAGCTCCTTGTTCAGGCTTACAGCATCCGGGCTGTCGCATTCCAGCTTGGGCACATGGACGGAAATGTACTGCACCGCGTCCTCCCCCCACACGCCCGAAACGTTCTTTTCCAGCGTGTATTGGTCGGTGATGCGCTCCTTCTGGGCTGTCTGCACTGCCGTGCTTGCGGTGCTTTTGGCAGCTGCACCGGAGTTTGCGGGGGCAGCGGGGGCCGCTGCGCCGCCGCAGCCGGTCAGCCAGAGAGCCGCCGCCAGAACCACAGCAGCAAAACGTTTGTGTTTCATGGCTGTCTCCTTTTCGTCATTCATCGTTGGTGGGGTTTTCTGGCGTACGCATGATATAGGCCGCCCAGTAGGTCTTGCCCTGAACATCCGCCACAGTGATGCCGATGTCGAACACGTCCACTTCCTGAGAGTCCATGGGGCCCGGGGCATAATTGAATTTTCCTTCCAGCTCATCCATCAGGGCCTTGAACTGAGCCTGATTGGCCGGGTAGGGCCGGTCCAGATAGTAGCGTTTCTCTCTGTAATGGTCCAACTGGATGCCATAGCAGTCGTGGTGGATGCCCCGGATAAAGGCGGTGGAGCCTCTGCCCCATCCATAACCGCCCTCATCAAAGCCAGCCCACATTCCATCCACATAATCGCCGTTCATCCGGGCTTTCAGCCCCTCCTCTGCGGGGAAGGAAGGGGTGTCGTAGTCCACAAACATCTGCATCTCGGACTGAATGGAGTGTTCCAGACCTGCATTGTACTGCAGTTTGAAGTACTGCACCTTCCGCCGGGTCAGCTCGGCATTGATGATCTCAAAGATCTTTCTGCCGTCCCGGATCACCGGAATGGGGGGCGAATCGGGAGCCTCCGGAAGCGGAGGGCCAAGGGTGGTGATCTCCCCACTGTAAAAGGGGTCGTAGGCAGAGGGGGGGAGGGAGCTGCCGGAGTCCGGGGTTCCCGGAGTACCGGAACCGCCAAAGCCCTCGTCCTCGCAGCCTGCCAGCGCCAGCATCACCGCCGATGCGCCGGAGAGCTTGAGGAACGTCCGTCGGTCGTATCGTTTCATGGGAATGCTCCTTTCTACCGATAAAGCCCCGGGCACAGGGGGGGCCGTGCCCGGGGCAAAAAGGGGGAAGTCTGGTTATCTTATGCCTTTTTATTCCAGAACACGGTAGCGATCATGTAGGTCTTGCCCTGAACCACCGGGCAGTAGATGCTGATGAACTCCGCCTCCCGGCTGAGACTATACTTCATGATCTTATCCACAAATTTCTGAATCACCGCATCCTCGCAGGAATACTCAAACGTCAAGGATATCTCCATATTTCCGTCCTCGCCAGTCGGTTCGGAGATACCGGCAGCGCCTCCAAGATCATACTTTTTCTCCAGTGAGATTTGCCACTTTTGAATCTCAACCAGTTTCTGCATGTCTTCCGTTGTCAGCGTACGCACCGGGGTTTGTGCGTTCTCGAAGATTCCTCCCTGGATTTTTATGGCTCCCTGCGCTTCCTGATTGAGGGTCAGCTGCTCATGGGTAACCTGACCTGCATCAAACTTTTTCTTCCAGACCTTGTTGATGGCTGCCACCAGCTCAGCTTCCTTGCTGGTAGGTGCTGCGGGTGCGGGAGGTACGGCAGGGACATCGTCAGCGCCGCAGGCGGCCAGTGCCATCATTGCAAGGGCTGCGCCGGTAAGGGTGAGGAATGCGCGTCTGTTCAGTTCTTTCATGGGGTGCTCCTTTCTGTTGGTCCCCCCTGTTTTTCCGGGGGGCTTTGTGGGGCGTGGGGTTCTCGGTACTTGCAGTCTGCTCCATCTTATGCTATCCTTATGAATAGAATCCGCAGTTGCCCGTTGACACGTTTTGTGCACAGCGACAGGCTTTCTGCACCGGTGCGAGACTTCTTCTGTTTGTACTGTACCATACCCGAAAAAAAATTGCCCCCCCCAGAAAAGCCGTTTTTGGGGGGCAATTTGAAAATAAATTTTGGGGATTTTGGGCCTTCCCCGCAAGGAATCCCCCCAAAAAGCCCAAAATTGGGGGGATTTGGGGCGGCTGCCCGCCAAGGCAGGCCGCTGCGGCCCTTCTTTTGCCGGTTTTCCCCTTGGCTGCAAAATGTGGAAAGGAATCACGAACATGGAACGAAGGACATTTTTGAAGCTTGCGGCAGTTCTCCCCGGTCTGGCTCTTGCGGGCTGCGGCGGCAGCAAGACCCTGCTCTCTGCCAAGGACCCCACCATGCTCAGCATCTGGCATGTGTACGGCGAACAGGCAGACTCGCCCATGAACCGCCTGCTCACCGAGTTCAACGACACCGTGGGCAAGGAGAAGGGCATTCTGCTCAATGTGACCAACATGACCAACAGCGCCGCCATCGGCGGCCAGCTGCAGGATGCCAAGGCCGGGAAACCCGGCGCGCTGGACCTGCCGGACCTGTTCTCGGCCCACCCCTCGGATGCCAGCGCACTGGGCATTGAGAACCTTGTGGACTGGAACGACTGGTTCACCGCCGAGGACATGGCGGCCTACGTGCCCGGCTTTGTGCAGGACGGCATCATTGAGGGGCGGCAGGTGGTGTTCCCGGTGTCCAAATCCACCCAGCTCATCTTCCTCAACGGCTCCCAGTACGCCCGGTTTGCGGCGGATACC
>ENA-OPCZ01000692-OPCZ01000692.1-human-gut-metagenome-genome-assembly--contig:-NODE-692-length-20187-cov-2.455444_pt1 | contig 20187 bp, 19 predicted proteins | sample MGYA00241566_ERZ501483 | MGnify/ENA primary metagenome ERZ501483 (study PRJEB25962, sample SAMEA1965191) | human gut metagenome | biome: human gut; feature: human-associated habitat; material: faeces... | reverse complement strand
CGCTTCGAGCTTTTCGCGCCCGCACTCCTCGTGCCGCGCAGAGAGGGCGAAGAGCCGCGCGAACGTCTCCGCGCTCAAGCCGTCCTGCAAAATGCCGAGGTGCACACGGCAGTAGTCGCCGCTGAGCAGCTCGACGAGCTCGGAGATACGGTCACCGCTTCGCGCCGCTTCGGCGCGGATGTAGTCTGCGGCTGCGGACGGGTCGGCGATCAGATGCTCGCAGCCAAAGGCGCTCTGATAGAGCGCCTTGAAGACGTCCTGAAGCGCCAGCTCTGGATAGCGCGCGCAGTGGGCGCGCAGAAAGTCGCGAATATCGGTAAAATTCGTCATAGCGGCAGGGTTCCTTTACCAAAAAGTTTCGTTTATCATAGCGCTTTTTCGCCTCTTTCGCAAGGGGCAAGGGATTGACAGCCCTGCGCTTTTTTGATAAAATTCCCGCGTCGGCACAAGTCGGCAGCGTTGGCACAAGCTGACTTTTCTTCCGCGCGTCCCCTGAAAGCAAACGAGGTATCACCAAGGTATCAATCTCCCTGCAAGGGGAATATTGATGCCTTTTCTTTGTCTTTTCAAGGGTTTTCGCGCAGAAAACAAGACGCAAGAGAGGATGAGAACACCGTGACGATCCTTGTCATCGACGGCCAGGGCGGAAAGCTCGGCAAAACTTTGGTCGAGAACATCAAAAAGTCCTTCCCGCACCTCGAGATCATGGCGGTCGGTACGAACAGCGCCGCTTCCGACGCGATGCGCCGCGCGGGCGCTGACCGCGTGGCCACAGGCGAAACCCCCGTCATCGTGGCCTGCCGCAGCGCGCAGATCATCGTCGGCCCCATCGGCATCGCGATCGCCGATGCGCTGATGGGCGAGATCTCCCCCGCCATGGCAAACGCCGTCGCGTCAAGCAATGCCTACCGTGTGCTCATCCCGATGAATCTATGCAGCACGTATGTCGCGGGCGTGGACAAAAAGTCCTCCGCCATTCTGGACGACGCCATGGCGCACATCCGTTCGCTGCTCGAAGAAATGGAGAACAAACCATGAACAACGCTGCCACTGCAACTGCCCGTACCGCTTCCCCTGTGAGAAAACTCACCTATTCCGCGCTCTTCCTCGCCTTGGCGATGGTCCTGCCGTTTTTGACCGGCCAGATCCCCGAGATCGGCTCCATGCTCTGTCCCATGCACATTCCCGCGCTGCTGTGCGGCTTCATGTGCGGCTGGCCGTGGGGACTCGCGGTCGGCTTTATCTCCCCGCTGCTGCGCTCGATGATCTTCGGCATGCCGCCGATCTGGATCGCTATTCCCATGGCGTTTGAAATGGCGACCTACGGCGCCATCGCCGGTCTTCTGTACCGCAAGCTGCCGAAAACAGGCTGGCGCATCTATGCCTCGCTCATCTCCGCGATGGTCGCGGGCCGCCTTGTGTGGGGCCTTGTGAAGTTCCTGCTCGCGGGCCTTCAGGGCACGGAGTTCAGCCTCGCCCTCTTCCTCTCCGGCGCGGTGACGACGGCCATCCCCGGCATCATCTTGCAGCTCATCCTCATTCCCATCCTTGTGGTGGTAATGGAGCGCACAAATATGGCGCTCGACGTGTGAGCACTTGATAAAAACAGAAAAGGACTTGGACGAAAGCGTCCAAGTCCTTTTCTTTATTCCTCCGCTTTACTCAGCAGCTTCGGCGCGCTCGTGTCCATCAAAAACGCCCCGAGCGGCGCGGTGATGACGATGCCGAGCACCGCGACTGACAGCACGATGCTGCCGCAGGGCAGCCCCGCCGCAAGCGGCACCGAGCCGATGGCCGCCTGCACCGTCGCCTTGGGAAGATAGGCAAACACGCAGAAGAGCCTCTCTTTCGCCGTGAGCGGCGTTCTGACAAGGCACAGGCACACACCCACGGCGCGGAAAATGAGCGCCGAGAAGATCATGCCGACCGCCGCAAGGCCCACGCCCGCCATATAGCGGATATCGACCGCCGCTCCGACGAGGACGAACAAAATGACCTCCGCCGCCAGCCAGAGCTTGCCGAATTTTTCAGAGAGCCGCTTGGCAACGAACGGCGTGCACTTCATCTTAAGTAAGCACGCCATGCTGACGACCGCGAGCAGGCCCGACACCGGCACGATGCCCTCGAGCCAGCCCTCCGCCGCGACGAGCAGCAGCGAGACCCCCAGCACGATGATGACCTTCATGCTGTTGCGGATGCAGTGCGCTCGGGCATAGGCAGTCTCGAAAAAGCGGCTGAGCAACCACCCGACAAGCGCACCCAGCGCAACGCCGAGCACGATCGACGCAGGGATGCTCAAAAAGTCCGCGGCGTTGGCGCTGCCGCCCTGCGCCGTGTGCAGAAACGTTGTAAACAGCACAATGACGAAGATATCGTCGCACGATGCGCCGGCCAGGATCATCTGCGGGATGCTCTTGTCCGTTCCGCGGCCGCTTTCCATCAGCTGCACCATGCGCGGCACGACGACCGCGGGCGACACCGCCGCGAGCACCGCGCCCATGACCGCCGCCTCCACGCGCGTGATGCCAAGGAAGCACGGCGCGAGCATCACATAACCGATGATCTCGCACGTCGCGGGCAAACACGACATCAAGATCGCCGGACGGCCGACCTTTTTGAGATCGCCCAAATCGAGTGACAGTCCCGCCTTGAGCAGGATAATAACGAGCGCGAGCTTGCGCAGGTCGGCTGAGATCGACAAAATCGAGCCGTCCAGCACGTTGAGCACGCACGGCCCCAGCAGGATGCCCGTCGCCAGCATGCCGATGATGCGCGGCAGCTTCAACTTTTGACACAGCGCGGCCAGCGCAAGGCCAACCAAAAAGATGAGTGCAAGTGAAGTTAACATAAATTTCCTCCTCCGGACACAAAAAAAGCTGATGCCCCCTGTGACCGTTCAAAATCACAGAAGTCATCAGCTCAAAAAAGCGGTTTCGGCAGTGCCGTGGGAGAACCTCATTCCCGATTGCGCAGTATAGCAAAGCGCGGGCAAAAATGCAAGCCCTTTTTCAAAAATCAGCGCTCGGACGTCACCTGATAGGCCCCCAACACCTGCGTGCAGGGGATGACGGCGGCATTTTCGACCGTGAAAGCCGCCTTTTCATAGTGCGTCGTCTCCTCTTCGTGGATGGCGGGCAGCGTTTTGCCAAGGCTGACACCGTGCGCGCCGCCTGCAAAGCGCCATGCGAATTCACAGTCGCAGAATTCCTTGTTTGCTGTGATCTTCTCCGCGGGCACGAGCGTAAACGTACCGTCTTTCAAGTAATAGCAGCCTACGTTGTCCTTTTCCGCAGGGCAGTCGCCCTCGATGCCGACGCCGGTGAACGAGATTGTCAGCTCCGGCAGCGTGAAGGTCGTCTTTTTGCCGTCCTTCGTAAAGGGAACATCATCCCAGCGGCCAATGTTGACCCAGCCGCAGTTGCCGTCCCTTTCCGCGGCGGTGTTGAACTCGAGAACCCCCGTTTTGCCGTCGCGCACCTCCGCGTCGATGCGCAGCACCGGCCGCAGCGAGGCAAAGCCCTCCGGCAGCAGGGCGCGCAGACGGTCCTGCTCCGCGCCGTAGGCCATGACAAACTGTTCAACGGTCACTGCGCTTCCTCTGTTTCCTTTTGTGCGCGCTCCGCGTCTTGCCTCAGCAGCCGCAGATAGGCGTCGAGATAGAGCTTGTGCGTCACGCTTAAAAGTGCCGAGCGCAGCAGTTCCTTTTCATCCGACTCGTCCTGTCCGACGCTTGCAAGATGGTCGCTCGCGCCGAAGACATAGCGGATGAGATTTTCAAATTCCTCGCAGAAGTAGTGATAAGCGGTCGGCAGATCGTAGGTCTCGTGCTGAATGCCGATCAGCGCGCGGATGTCGTCCACGACGCTCTTGATGCACGAGACAAAGATGAGGTACGCAATGCTCTCCGCGCCGTAGGCCTTTTTCTCTGGCCCGGGGATGATCTTCTGCTTAACATAATTGCTGACCATCGAGGCCGTGATGGGACTGAGCCCGCATCCCGTGATGGATTGATTGACATAACGCGTCACCTGTTCGAGATACAGCCCCACGTCGGGGATCTCCCCGAGCCGCGGGATATGAAAGCTTCGGACAGACTCCGCCAGACGGCTGCGCATATTTTCGTCCATAGCTACTCCTCCGTTCAAACTGCGTTTTCATCATCTTAAACTTTGGCGAAAAAAATGTCAATAAGTTTTTCAAAAACCGATTGACAGTTATTAAAAATCGTTGTATTGTAGTCAAAGATGATTTCACCTGACAACAGGTTTTTGAATAACCGATTATTTTTTTGGAGGCTTCCCCATGATGAAACTGATTGCCGACTCCTCTGCCAACCTCACGATGCTGGAGGGCGTAACCTATCAGAGCGTGCCCATGACCATCCGCGCCGGCGAGCGCGACTTCGTGGACGATGAAACGCTCGACACACACGAGCTGCTCGACTATCTCGCGGCCCACAACGGCAAATCCGGCACGGCCTGCCCCAGCCTCGACGGCTGGCTCAAGGCGTTCGAGGGCGCGGATGAGATTTTCGTCATTACCATCACAAGCAGCCTGTCCGGCACCTGTGCCTCGGCCATGGCCGCGCGCGACGTGTATCTCCAGTCGCATCCTGAGGTCAAAATTCACATCTTTGACACGCTGAGCACAGGACCGGAGATGCAGTTGCTCGCAGAGAAGCTCGCAGAGCTGCACGCCAAGGGCCTCCCCTTCGATGTGATCTGCGAAAAGGCGCAGGAATATCTTGCCACCACGCACCTCTTCTTCAGTCTTAAGTCCCTGCACAATCTGGCGCAAAACGGCCGCGTCAGCAAAATCGCCGCGGGCGCCATCGGCATTCTCGGCATTCAGATCCTCGCCACCGCAAGTCTTGAGGGCACGATCCAGCCCGTTGAAAAATGCCGCGGCGAAAAAAAGACGTGCGCGGCGATGGTACAGAAGCTTCTGGAAGCTGACTACCACGGCGGCAAGGTGCGCATCCACCACGCCGAAAATCCGGAGGCGGCTGGGGCGCTCGCCGCTTCGCTGCGCGGGCACTTTCCCGAAGCAGACATTGAGATCCGTCCCTGCCGTGGTCTTTGCAGCTACTATGCCGAGCGCGGCGGCGTGATCGTCGGTTTTGAGACGATGTAAAACCGAACAGACAGCAAAAAGCAGACGGCCTGCGCGAGCCGTCTGCTTTTCTTTATCTCTGCCATTAGGCAGTTGGAGTGGTATCGGAGGTACTGTCGCCCGCTGGGGCGTTACCGTCAGTGGGGCTTCCCTGCCCGCTGGGCGGTGTGGGGCGCTCGCCGCTGGGCATTTCGGGCACTTCCCCGTCGGGAAGCTCTGGCTTCTCGCCGTTTGGCATCTGACCGTCAAAGCCCTCGGGCGGTTCACCGTTTGGCTTCTGTCCACCGCCGGGGAAGCCGCCGCCCATGCCCATGCCGGTGGAAACCGTCCCGCTCTGCGCGGTCCCTTCGGTGGAGCTGTTGCCCGCCTTGAGGGTATACGCACTGTCCGCCACCACATCGGCAGACGAAAAGAGGATGAAGTTCGCACCGCATCTGGCTGTGCCGCTGTACACAGCATTGCCGTCGGCGTCTTCAATCGTGAAATCCGCGTCCGCGGCGATCAGGCTGCTCTGCGTACTGCCCGGCATGCCGCCAAAGCCCGTTGAGCCGTAAATGACGCAGGGCTGCGCGGCCTCCAGGTTCATGCCCATGCCGCTGCTACCGCCCGCGGCGAGCACCGTGCCGCCTGAGACGGTAATGGTGCCGTCGGCATCCAGCGGCTCGTTGTCCGCCGTGTTGGCCGTCCACACAACAACTGTACCACCAGTGATGGTCAGCTTGCCGTTGGAGTCAAAGCCGTCGCCGCCGAAGGTATAGGCGTCGATCGTGCCGCCGGAGATCGTCATCGTGAAGTCGTAGTCCGTCAGGTCGGAATTTGCCGCATTCAGGCAGTCGTCCGAGGCGTTGATCGTAATATCACCGGAGCAAACGTTCAGCTCCGCGCCCTCAAGGCCCTCGTAGCAATTCGTGATGTCGATCGCGGGGCCGTCCGTGCCGTCCGCACCGATGTTCAGCACCAAGTCGCAGTGAATGGCGTCATCCGCAGCGTCGATGGTCAGCGTGCCGCTCTCAACGTTCAAAAGCTGCTCGGCGTTGATGGCGTCGTTGACGGGCGCGTCGATATTCAGTGTCAAATCGCGGATGGTCAGCGACGCTTCGCCGTCCTCATCCGTCGTCGCGCCGGATTTGATACCGTTTTTGCCGTTGGCCGTGACGGTGAGCTCGCCATCGCCGCAGAGGGTGACGGTCGAGCCGTCCTTGCACTTGATGACGGCGTTTTCGGCATTTTCGTTTTCGGGGTAGTTGTCATCGTTGTTCTGCTCGGTGTCGCTCAGGGAATTTTCCGTACCGTCGGAAACAAGGATCGTCACCTCGCTCGACTTGCCGCAGGTGATTGCGGCGGTGTCCTCACTCGTGAGGGTCAGGCCGTCCAGCACCAGCGTCACGCCGGTCGTACCCTTTTTCACCTTGATGGAGCCGTCCGCGCAGCTGCCCGAGACGGTGTAGGTACCGCTGTCGGTGATGGTGAGCGCCGTGCCGTCGATCTCGTAGCCCGTGTTAGTCTCGCCCGCGGCGATCACGCCGCTGTCGGTAAAGGTAAAGGTCACATCGCTTGCCGCGTCCGCCGTACTATTATTTATCGTACCGGCGCAGGCCGTGAGCGACAGCGCCAGCGCCGACGCGCACAGGAAAGGCAGTAGTTTTTTCATCATAATATCTCCTCGATCAATGATCTTACATGGTCCTCTCAGGGCGGGCGCGAGCTTTTTTCGCTCTTTGCGCCCGCTCCTTTGAGCCTGGCGACAGCATACCCGCTTTGCCTAAAAGTTACCTAAAGAAAACGAATATTTTACCTTTAGGTTTCTTTTAGGTTGCGCGTTCATACTGGGGCTCACAAAGGAGGTTCGACACCATGGCGATCCAATGCTGTTTTGAACGATATGAAAAGAAATACTGCCTGACCCTTTCCCAGCAGCGCTTTTTACTGGAGCGAATGACGCCCTATATGAAAAAGGACGCGTACGGCGAGTACACCATCTGCAACATCTATTATGATACCGACGACTACCGCCTGATCCGCGCGTCGCTCGAAAAGCCCGTCTATAAGGAAAAGCTGCGCGTGCGCAGCTACGGCGTGCCGCAGGCGGACGGCAGGGTCTTTGTCGAGCTCAAGAAGAAGTTTGACGGCGTCGTCTATAAGCGCCGCATCACAACGGACATCCAGAACGTGGAGCCGTTTCTCTCCGGTGAGCTGCCGAGTGAAAACTTTGGCCAGATCGGACGCGAGATCGGCTATTTTCAGTCGTTTTATCAGACCGTGCCCAAAGTCTTCATCGGCTACGACCGGCTTGCCTTTGCCGGCATCGACGATCCGCAGCTCCGCATCACGTTCGACACAAATTTACGGTGGCGCGATACGGACGTCAACCTTCGCCTCGGCGACCACGGCGCGCCGATCGCGCTGCCCTGCGGCGATGTGCTGATGGAAGTCAAGATTCCCGGCGCGTGCCCGCTGTGGCTCAGGCATCGGCCTTTCGATCGCGCGCTCGATCGCCGAGGGGCACCACGGCTCCATCCGCGCCATCGTGGACGACGGGAGGATCGCCTTCACTGCCGAGCTCAAATAAACGGCTTTCGGGCAAAAAAACGCTTCGCAGAAGTTCTGCGAAGCGTTTTTCTTATCAAAGGCTTTTCTCCCCGCCCGTGACGGTCTCGATGGCGCAGGCAATGAACTTTTTCGCTGCGGGCGAGGCCTCTTTGAGCGACGGGACGGAGATGCCGAGCGTCACGAACTGCGGCGGGTCGAACGGGACCTCCGCCACTGTACCGCTCCACTTACGCGAGATGAGCCGCTGGTTGAAGCTGACGCCGAGCCCCGCCTCGACCATGTTGTAGGTCGTAAAGCCGTCGCGCGTCGTAAAGCAGGTCTGCGGGTGCAGGTCGTGCTGCTCGAGCAGGCGGTCCTGATCGGTGTCGTGATTGGGCGAGGTGTGGATGAACGGCTCTTCCTGCAAGCGGCAAAGCGGGAACGAATCCGCCGCTGCCAACTCGTGCCCGCGCGGCAGCCACGCGACCAATTCGTCGCGAAAGACCGGCAGCCAGTCGTACTTGTCGCCGTGCATCTGCGCGCCGAAGCAGCAGTCGACCGAGCGCTCGTTCAGCCAGCGCGCCATCTCGAGGTTGCCGCCCTCCTGCATGCGCACGGTCACGCCCGGATAGCGGGCGCGGAACGCCGTCAGGATCTCTGGCATCCACAGGGCCGAAATGCTGTAATAGCAGCCGATCGTCAGCGAGCCCTTTGACACGCCGCCGATCTCCGCGCTGAGCTGCTCGGCGTTGTGATGCGCGCGCACGACCTCGCGCAGCAGCGGCAGCATGAGCTTTCCGTTTTCCGTGAGCTGCACGCCCTTTTTGCTGCGAAGAAACAGCGGAAAGCCGAGCTCTTCTTCCAGCGTGCCGATCATGCGCGTCACGCCCGACTGCGTGTAGCCCAAAAGCTCCGCCGTGGCCGTCAGGCTGCCGAGCTCTGCCGCGGCAAGGAACGCCTCGCATTTGACCGCTTCCATACGCCCTCCTATCCATGATTTTATGTCATGTTTTTCATTTCAAATAACCGTTTGCGTCATGTTTTCTCTTATTCTACAATAGCAGTCAGAAACCGTCAATCCTGTTTTTGAAACGAGGTCTTTTTTCATGGAGCATCGTCTTTCTTTTTCCTGTGATTATCTCGAGGGCGCGCATCCCGCCATCCTGCAGCGCATGTGCGAAACGAATTTTGCGCAGACCGCCGGTTACGGCACGGATGAATACTGCGAATCCGCGCGCGAGAAGATCCGCGCCGCTTGCGGCGCGCCGAACGCGGAGATTCACTTCCTTGTCGGCGGCACACAGACGAACGCGACCGTCATCGACGCGCTGCTGCGCTCTTACGAGGGTGTGATCGCCGCGGACACGGGGCACATCAGCGTGCACGAGGCCGGCGCCATCGAGTTCGGCGGGCACAAGGTGCTCACGCTGCCGCAGGAGAACGGCAAGATCACCGCATCCCAAATCCGCGCACTGCTTGATCAGTACGAGGACGACGCGAACCGCGACCACACGGTCATGCCCGGGATGGTCTACATCTCCCAGCCGACGGAGTACGGTACGCTCTATTCCAGAAAGGAGCTCGCGGCCATCAGCGCGCTCTGCCGCGAAAAGCGTCTGCCGCTCTATATTGACGGCGCGCGCCTTGCCTACGCGCTCGCCTGTCCTGAAAACGACGTGACACTGCGCGACCTTGCCGCGCTGTGCGACATTTTCTATATCGGCGGCACAAAATGCGGCGCGCTGCTCGGCGAGGCGGTCGTCATTCCCCAGCCGGGGCTCATTCCACACTTTTTCACCATCATCAAGCAGCACGGCGCGCTGCTCGCCAAGGGACGGCTGCTCGGCATCCAGTTCGACACGCTCTTTACCGATGGGCTCTACGAGCGCATCGGCGCAGACGCCGTTCGCTACGCCGACGCTATCCGGCGCGCGATGGCGGAAAACGGCTATCTGCCGTGCTTCCCCTCCCCGACGAACCAGAGCTTCTGCATCGTCAGTGAGCAGCAGCGCAAAGCGCTCGCCGAGCGCGTGGACTTCTCCGTCTGGGAGCAATATGACGAGACACACAGCATCATCCGCTTTGCCACAAGCTGGGCGACGCGGGAAGAGGATGTGAACGCGCTCTGTCGCATCCTGCGCGAGTGCACCGCGCAGGAAAAGGCGGCATCCTAAAGCGTCAATCAACAAAAAAGAGCTTTCTCCGATTTTCAGGAGAAAGCTCTTTTTATTCATTGCGCTGCGCTCAGTTCTTTTTCATCAGCTGTTCATCCTGCTGCAAAAGCTGCTGCGTGATGATATCGAGCTGCCGGTGCTTGGCCATGCGGTCGGCGATGTTGTTCTGCACCAGCTCCGTCTCCTGATGGCCGCGGAAGGACAGCTTAAGCAGAATCGGCGTCAGGATCGTGCCGCATACGACCGTGATGACGACCGGCGTCATCATCGCGGGCGACAGCACACCCATCGAAAGGCCGCGGTTGGCGACGATCAGCGCGACTTCGCCGCGGCAGGCCATGCCCACGCCGACCTGGATGCTCTCGCGCGTGGTGAACTGGCACGCCTTGGCGCCAAGGCCGCAGCCGAGGAGCTTCGAGATGATCGAAACAAGCAGCAGCAAAATCGAGAAGACGACTATGCCGCCCGTCAGACCCGTGATCTGCACATTGATACCGATGCTCGCGAAGAACACCGGCGTGAGCAGAAGATACCCGAGGGGGTTGTACTTCGTCTGGATGTAGGTGCCCTTGGGCGTGCACGCGACGGCAAGGCCCGCGGCGTAAGCGCCCGTGATATCAGCCACGCCGAAAAACTCCTCGGCGCAGTAGGCCATCACAAGGCACAGGACAAAGGCGAACACGGAGTTTCTGTGGCTGGCCCAACCGTGCTGACGCTTGAGCATCCAGCAGAAGATACGGTTCGCGCCAAAGCCGACCACGAAGGCAAAGACGAAAAAGCCCACGATCTTGAGGAGCACCATGCCGATGCTCTCATCGCCGCCGGCGAGGCTGCAAACGAGCGTCAAAGCGATCAGGCCGAGCACATCGTCGATGAGCGCGGCGGCCAGGATCGTGTTGCCGACCTTGGTCTCGAGCTTTTTCATCTCCTTGAGCGTTTCGACCGTGATGCTCACGGACGTGGCCGTCAGGATGGTGCCGATGAAGATATTTTCGATAAAGCCGGTGCTCTCGATGAGTCCCAGCTCATCCGCGCCCCAGGCAAGCGCCGTGCCCATGAGAAACGGCACGACCACGCCGAGAACCGCGACCATGAAGCCCGCCTTGCCGCTGTGCTTGAGCTCGTTGATGTCCGTGCCCATACCGGCGGAGAACATCAGCACGATGACGCCAAGCTCGCTGAGCTGCGCGGTGAATTCCGTTTCCGAAAGCAGGCCAAGGCCCGCGGGGCTGAGGATCAGGCCCGCGATCAGCGCGCCCACGACCTGCGGCATCTGAAACTTCTGCGCAATGAGGCCCAGAATCTTCGTGCTCAGCAGAATCAGCGCAAGATCCAGCAAAAAGTGATACGACATATTGATTTCCTCCCAAACTCTCTGATCTCTATCCAAATTCTTCCGTTTCATTTCGCGAGGCTCTATTCTAACTTCTTTTTTTCTTTTTTCAACAGTCAGAATCACCAAGGAAACGGAAGAATTCCTGCACAGCTCAGGCAAAATGCAATATATCTTTCATTTTTAACGTGAAATGTTTGCTTTGATTCCGTTTCCATAGCCGTTTTCACAAAAAGCAGCGTCAAACGCGGCGTTAAGAAGCCGTGAAATATGGACAGATTCATTGAATTTCTCTATGATTTACAGGGATATCGTCTATATTGTCCACATATCGCGCACTTTTTGTCGCTCACGCCCATTTTGCATCTTTTCCTGCATTTTGCGCATTTTCGTCGCACAATGCGCCGTTTCTCCCCTTGCCGCGGCGGCGCGGGCGTGGTAAAATCGGCCTTGTGACATGAACAAAGGAAAGGACGAGCCATGAATCAGAAAGAACTCAATGAACTGCGCCGGCGCTTCCGGCTCGATAAGAATAATTTCAGCCGCGTGTACGGCTGCTATGTGAACTCCAACCGTGAGATCATTGCATGGGTCGATACCTCGATGGGCCTCATGCGGCAGGAGGAGCAGGAGATGTACCTGGGCCTTCTCAAAAAGTCCCTCTCCGGCACGCTTGGCAAGAACCTCATCGACGTGGTGTTCTCCACGCAGCAGGTCGCCGACAGCGATGAGCACCGCCTCTTGCAGACTCTTCGCCAGACGGAGCTCAAGGACCCCGCCTCGCGCGAAACGCTCTGCCGCCAAATCATCGACTGCATCGACATGGGCGAGACAAACTATCTCATCCTCCTCGCCGCCGACGCCTACGACGTGCCGCACCGCAGCAAGGATGACGAGATTCAGGCCGACGCGTCGAGTGAGGTCTTCAAGTACTTTGTCTGCTCCATCTGCCCCGTCAAGGCCCCGACGCTCGAACTGCGCTACGACCTTGACCAGAGCGAGTTTCACTCAAGCTCCACCGGCTACATCGCGACCTCGCCCGAGCTCGGCTTCCTCTACCCCGCATTCGACAACCGCACGGCGAACATTTACAATGTGCTGTTCTACTCGAAAAACGCCGCGGAGATCCATCAGGAGGTCATCGACGCGCTGTTCCACGTCGACCCACCGATGTCCGCCGAGGAGCAGAAAAACGCCTTTGGCTCGGCGCTTGCCGACGCGCTCGACAAGGATTGCAGCTACGATGTCGTCCAGTCCGTGCACGAGCAGATCAGAGCGCGCATCGAAGATCACAAGGAGAGCAAAGACCCCGAGCCGCTTGAAATGACGGCGGGTGACGTCGGCGGCATCCTCGCCAACAGCGGCGTGAACGACGAGCAGATCGCAGCGTTCCAGCGCGAGTGCGATGAGCAGTACGGCGAGAACGCCGCGCTGAACCCGAACAACATCATCGAGAGCAAGAAGTTTGAGATCACGACCCCCGAGGTCAAAATTTCCATTGCACCGGAGAACAGCTATATGATCGAAGCGCGCGTCATCAATGGCCGCAAATACCTCCTCATCCCCGCCGACGACGGCGTGGAGGTCAACGGCATCGGAGTCAACATCCCCGGTCTTGCGAAAGATGAATAAAAAAAGGAGAGAAGCCACAGCTTCTCTCCTTCTCTATTTGACCATTTACGCCTTGCTCTTGTAGAGGTCAGCGATGATATCGGCGCACTTGTCGATGCCGAGCTCGCCGCTGTCGAGCGTGATGTGGTAATTCTGCGCGTAGCCCCACTTCATGTTCGTGTAGAAGCGGTGATAGGCCGCGCGGCGCTTATCCTTGTCGCGCAGGCGCTGCTCGGGCGACTGCTCGCGCTCGCCGTAGACCTCGACGATGCGCTTGGCGCGGAACGCCATATCCGCGTGGATAAAGACCTTGAGGCACTTGGCCTTGTCCTGCAAAATGTAGTCCGCGCAGCGGCCGACGATGACGCAGGGGGCCTTTTCGGCAAGCTCGCTGATGACGCGGCACTGAATTTCCCATAGGATGTCCTCGTTCGTCGGGCCGAACGCGCGGTTCGAGAGCGCTGAGGCTAGGAAGCCGCCGGGTGTGTACTCGCCCGCCTCCTTGACATAATTTTCCGCAAAGCCGCTCTCCTCGGCGATCTTCTGGATGAGCTCTGAGTCATAGCAGGGGATGCCGAGCTGCTCTGCAACCTTTTTGCCGACCGTGCGGCCGCCGCTGCCGAATTCACGGCTGATGGTGATAATATGATTCATAATACAGTTGCTCCTTCCGTATTGAGTTCCCGATACGTTTTTACAATCATACCCGCCGCGATGACGAAAGTCAACACATCCGACACCGGCACGGAGTACAGCACGCCGTCAAGGCCGAAAAAGCGCGGCAGCAGCAGTGCAAAGCCCACGCCGAACGCAACCTCGCGGATCATGGAGAGCATCGTGGACGAGAATGCCTTGCCCACGGCCTGCAAAAAGATGAAGCAGGCCTTGTTCACGCAGGCGAGCACCATCATGCAAAGATACGTGCGGAATGCCTTGATCGCAAAGTCTGTGTAGTAGCTGCTCTCGTTCGCCGCGCCGAAGACGGCGATGAGCTGACGCGGGAAGCCCTCGGCCAGAATGAGCGCGACGGTGCCGACGATCGCCTCGCAGAGCAGGAGCTTTGTAAAGAGCACATGCACGCGCGTCTTTTTCCCCGCGCCCATGTTGTAACCTACGACGGGAATGCAGCCCGCCGCCATGCCGACGACGATGGAAATGACGATCTGGAAGAACTTCATCACGATGCCGACAACGGCCATCGGGATCTGCGCGTACTGCTCCTGCGAGAATATCTCATCCAACGCGCCGTACTTGCGCAGCATGTTGTTGATGGCCGCCATCGCCGCGACGAGGCTGATCTGCGAGAGAAAGCTCGTGATGCCGAGCGTCAGCATCCGGGTACAGAGGCTTGCGTGCAGGCGGAAGTCTCCCTTCCCCGGCTTGACGGTCTTCATGCGGCAGAGATACCACACCGCGAGCGCCGCCGTGACGATCTGGCCCAACACGGTGGCGACCGCCGCGCCCATCATGCCCCACTTACATTCAAAGATGAAGATGGGGTCTAAAATGATGTTGAGCACCGCGCCCGCGAGCGTGGAGATCATGGCGAACCGCGGGTTGCCGTCGGCACGGATGACAGGGTTCATCGCCTGACCGAACATATAAAATGGGATGCCGAGCGAGATATAGAAGAAATACTCCTGCGCGTAATGAAAGGTCTCCTCGTTCACCGTGCCGCCGAACATCGAGATGATAGCGTCGGCGAAGATGAGGTACAGCGCCGTGAGCACAAGGCTGCTCGCGACCGACAATACGACCGCGCTGCCGACACTCTTTCTTGCCTCTCCCACTTCGCCCTTGCCGAGCGAAATGCTGACGAACGCGCAGCAGCCGTCGCCGATCATCACGGCGATGGCGAGCGCCACAACCGTGAGCGGAAAGACGACGGTATTGGCCGCGTTGCCGTAGGAACCGAGGTAGCTTGCGTTGGCGATGAAGATCTGGTCGACGATGTTATAGAGCGCGCCGACGAGCAGCGAGATGATGCACGGGACGGCGTAGCGCCGCATGAGCTTTCCCACGCGCTCCGTCCCCAAAAACTGGTTTGTGTTTTCCATGGTGGTCTTCCTCCTGCACATAAAAATAAGAGATGCGTTCTGCCGGATCAATCCGGACTTACGCATCTCTGCTGCACGATTTGAATATGAAGTTGTCCTCTCCCTCCTTTTGCCGTAAAAAAGCGTGCGGCGTTTCTGCAACTGGATTTACGCAGAAACGCCACACACTGTGAATTGATTTTATCAAATTGTTTCGAGCATTTCAAATGTTTTTTGCGGCACGGGCCGCAAATTTTTATTTAGTTCTGCTCCATGAAGCTGCGGATATAGGCGATCAGCATCTTCGCCGTGCCCTCAAAGCCGAGCACATCGCTCTTGACGGTCATGTCGTAGCCGCGGGCGTCGCCCCACTTCGTCTCGCAGTAGTAGTTGTGGTAGGACTTTCTGGAGCGGTCGACCTCTTTGATCTCCTCGATCGCGTCCTCGGCAGACAGGCCCTTCTTCTCCATCACACGGCCGACTTTGGCTTGCTGGTTGCCGCAGATGAAAATGCTCAGCATATTGGGGTTGCCCTTGAGCACCTGGTCGCCGCAGCGACCGATGATGAGGAAGCTCTCGCCGTTTGCTGCCTTGTCACGCAGCATGGCGAACGTCTTTTCCGCCACGTTGACCTCAAGAGAATTCGAATACTTGCCGATGCGGCGCGAGGCAAAGAAGTTGACGGGCTTTTCGTCCATCTTGCGGATCATTTCCTCGCTGTAGCCTTCGGAAACGATCTCCTTTTCGATGGAGTCCTTGTCATAGAGCTTAATACCGAGCTCTTGCGCGATCATGTCGGCAATGTAATGGCCGCCGCTGCCGTGCTCGCGGCCAAGGGTGATGATGATCTGGTTTTTCATGGGATCGCACTCCTTTCCTTTTTCCGTTTACAGATAGCGCAGGAATAAGTAGGCCGTGGAGACTGCCATGACGATGATCGTCGCAGGCACACAGTACTTGCAGTAGCGGCCCCAGCCGATGGGATAGCCGCCCTTGGCCGAAGCCGAGGTGCCGACGACATTAGCGCTCGCGCCGATGGGCGTCGCATTGCCGCCGAGGTCCGTGCCGAGCGAAAGCGCCCAGGCAAGCACGCCGATATCCATGCCCTCTGTCGCGGCGATGGCGCGGATAACAGGGATCATGGTCGCGGCAAAGGGGATATTGTCGACAAAGGCGCTCGTGATGGCCGAGAGCCACAGAATGACGATCACAATAACCGCGATATTGCCCTCACTGACCGAGGTGATGAAGTTCGCGATCATGTTGAGCACGCCTGTCTTTTCAAGGCCCGCCACGGAAACGAACAAGCCGATGAAAAAGAGCAGCGTCTTATAGTCCACGCCCTTAATGATTTCTATAACAGATTTTTTGCCGCTGGTCAAGCCCAAAACGATCAGCGTCAAAATCGCGACAATCACGCCGATGCACGCGACGGAAAGCTCCGTCTGCGCGTGCGTGATGAGCAGCACGACCGCCAGCAGGAAAACGCCTGCGCTCGCAAGAAATGCCTTCTTGTTCGTGATGGCCGTCGAAGGCTCAGGACAGGTGACGGGGCCGCCGTTGGCATGCTCGGCGCGCTCAAGTTCCTTGCGGAAGCAGAGCGTGAAGTAAATGAGCATGAACACAAAGCAGATCGCCACGACCGCGCCGGTATTTTCGATGAAGTCGAAGAATGTGTAGCCGAGCGAGGTGCCGATGATGATGTTCGGCGGGTCGCCGCACATCGTGGCCGCGCCGCCGAGGTTCGCGCAGAAAATTTCAGACAGGATCATCGGCACGGGGTCGAATTTCATCGTCTGCGCCAGCTCGAGCGTGACGGTGGCGAGAAACAGCACGACCGTGATGCTGTCGATGAACATCGACAAAAACGCCGAGAGCGACATAAAGCAGATGAGCAGCGGCACCGTGCGGTAGTGTACGAGCTTGGCAAGCGTCAGGCACAGCCAGCGGAAAAAGCCCGCCTTGCCGAGGCCCTCGACCATGATCATCATGCCGGCGATAAACAGGATCGTCGACCAGTTGATGCCAGCGGTGCTCTCCTCACTTGCGCCGTACCAGAATGTGCTCTGGAAAAACGCGCCGAGGTTGAGCGTCTCCCAAATGGCGCTCATCGAGCGCATGCAGACGCCGAACACCAGCACGAGCACGAGCGCGCCGCTCCCGAGCGTAATGTAATGCCGTTCAAACTTATCGAGGATAATAAGCAGGAACATAGTGACAAAAATGCAGATGGCAATGATCTGAGCAAACATGTTATTCCTCCCTGTGCTGTGGAATTCCCAGCGCGAGCCATTATATCGGTCTCTTACGCGGAAGCGAAATGTTATCTTGACATGGAGGATATGTCATTTTTCTATGCCGTCCGAATTTTCCTGATTTCATGCGGCTTTTCGACGGTGTTTACTTTTCGTCAAGGTTCTGTTCTTTTTTCCCGAATACACTTGCGCCGCCGCTTCGCTTCTGTTACAATCAGTCTTGCCGTCCGCAAGGTGCGGACGAATGCTTTTCTCTTCCGTCAAATTTTACGCAGTCAGGTTCCTCGCCGCCGCGCAGAACCCCACTTATTTTCTTTTTCAGAGGAGCTTGCCTATGAACATCAGCTACGACAGCTACCGCGTCTTTTATTACGCCGCCAAATACCGCAGCTTCTCGCAGGCCGCCGCGGCGCTCTACAGCAACCAGCCCAATGTGACACGTATGATCCGAAAGCTCGAATCCGAGCTCGGCTGCGCGCTGTTTTTCCGCTCGCCGCAGGGCGTGCGCCTCACGCCCGAGGGGGAGAAGCTCTACACGCACATCGCCGTCGCGTTTGAGAGCATCGAGGCAGGCGAAGAGGAGGTCCTCTCCGACCAGAGCTTGCAAAGCGGTATCGTCCACATCGCAGCGAGCAGCCTTGCCCTGCGCACGCGGCTTTTGCAGGTGCTCGCGCGCTACCGGCGCGCATACCCGCACGTGCGCATCTGCCTGACGAACCACTCTGCCTCCCACGGCCTCGCCGCCGTGCAGAACGGCCTTGCCGACTTCGCCATTCTGGCAGAGGGCGCGTCCGTGCCGGATTCGCTTACGGCGCAGAAGATCGACGAAATTCAGGAGATCCCCATCTGCGGCCCGGCGTTTTTGGAGCTCACCGAGGAGCCCGTTTCGCTCAAAAGGCTTGCCGACTACCCGATCATCAGCTTGACGGAGGGGACATCGTCGCACGACTTTTATGCCGAGCTTTTCCTGCGCCACGGTCTTTCGTTCAGCCCCGATGTGGAGGTCGAGACCACGGCACAGGTGCCGCCCGTGGTGCAGAGCGACCTTGGCGTCGGCTTCGTGCCGCGCGAGATGCTTTACGGCACGCCGGAGGCAAGCGGTATCTACCCCATCACGCTCGAAGAGCCCATTCCTGCGCGCAGCGTCTTCCTCTTCCAGCGCAAGACACAACCGCTGAGCATCGCCGCGAAGAAGCTGCGGCAAATGCTGCTTGAAGACGCGCCGCAGGAGAGTGGAAAATAATCAGACAAAGTCCCGCCGGTTTCGAACCGGCGGGACTTCTTTCATATATGAATGCTTAATCGGCACGCTGCACGCGCTTTTCTTTGCGGTCAAGATAGAGGTAGAAGTCGACGTTCAGGATTACGCCGACCAGCGTGGACACCGGCGCGGCAAGGCCAATCTTCGTCAGGCTCGCGTTCGGCTGGATGCTCATCACATACGCAAACGGCAGGCGGACGAGCAGCGTTTGGATGAGCCCCTGTGCCATGACCCAGAGCGTCTTGTTGTTGCCGTTGAAGTAGCCGAACATGCTGAAGAGGATCGCCGTCAGGATGGTCTCGGGCGCGAAGCCCTTCAGATACTCAAAGCCTTTCTGCACGACCTCTGCATCCGGCGAGAAGATTCCCGCCAACACATCGCCCTTGAGCATCACGAGCGCGAACACGGCGCAGCCGAAGACCAGCCCCACGCCGATGCCCGTCAGCATCGACTGCCTTGCGCGCTTCTGATTTCCCGCGCCCACGTTCTGCGCGACGAACGACGCCATCGACTGCATCAGCGCGCTGGGAATCAGCATGGCGAAGTTGACGATCTTGCTCGCAACGCCGTAGCCCGACGACGCTGTCAGGCCCAGCCGGTTGACGAACGCGCAGAGCGCGAGGAACGACAGCTGCGTCAAAAACTCCTGTAAGGCGAGCGGCAGACCGATGCTCAAAAACTTTCTGCACTGGGGATTCAGGCGAAAGTCTGCGCGCGTGATGGCGAACGGCAGTTTCTTTCTGACGAGCAGTGCGACCGCGAGCACCACGCTGACAGCCTGCGCCAGAACCGTCGCGATGGCCGCGCCCGCGGCGTCCATGTCAAAGCCCGCAACTAAAACGAGGTCGCCCGCAATGTTGACAAGGCACGCCACCAGCACGAAAAGAAGCGGCGAGCGGCTGTCGCCAAGACCTCTAAAGATGGCAGAGAGCAGGTTATACGCAACGATGAAGAAAATTCCGCCGCCGCAGATGCGCACATAGCCTGCCGTGAGACCGACGGCCTCCTCAGGCGCCTGCATCAGCACGGAAACGGGCCGCGCAAAGCCCACGAGCAGGATAAATATCCCGACGGATAAAATTGTGAACACGACCGCCGCACCGCCGAGGACCGCGCCGATCTGCTCCGGCCGTTTTTCGCCGAGATACCGCGCGATCAGGACCGTAACGCCCATCGCAAGCTGCGTGACCACGAAAGTCACAAGGTTCAAGATCTGGCTGCCGGTCGAAACGGCGGAGAGGCCCGCCGTCGAGCCGAACCGGCCGACAACCAGCAGATCGACCGCGCCGTAGGCTGCCTGCAAAATGAGCGCGCCGAGCACAGGCAGCATGAAGAGCGACAGCTTTTTCAAAATGCTACCCTGCGTAAAATCACTGTGATCAGTAGACAAGGGTGATCCTCCTTTCGGCCATGACGTCGTAAAGCGCCCGAATGGTGCGGATGGTACATTCTGCGTCCTCGTCGGAAATATCGTCGAGAAGCGGCGCGAGCTGGGCGAAAAACTGCTCGTTGAACGTCTGCGAGAGCTTTCTCCCCCGCTCGGTGACGGTGAGATACGTCACGCGCCCGTCCTCTGCCGAGGCGGACTTTTGCAGATACCCTTTGTCCTCCATCTCCCCGACTGTGCGCGTCACGCCGGGGCGCGGCAGATGCAGCGCATCGCTGATGTCGGACACCTTGACGCGCACGCCCTCGCACTCCAATCGCTCGATCGCGTCGAGATACTGGATATAGGACGACGTGACACCCTTCGGCAGCGCCGGGAGCAGCTCACGGGCGCGCTTGGCCTGATAGCAGGCGTCCAGCAACGCCTTGATCTTTTCAACGGTCATAGCTACCTCCTGCATATAATTATCTTTGTTAATTATCTTCGGTA
>ENA-OPCZ01000691-OPCZ01000691.1-human-gut-metagenome-genome-assembly--contig:-NODE-691-length-20187-cov-4.183290_pt1 | contig 20187 bp, 19 predicted proteins | sample MGYA00241566_ERZ501483 | MGnify/ENA primary metagenome ERZ501483 (study PRJEB25962, sample SAMEA1965191) | human gut metagenome | biome: human gut; feature: human-associated habitat; material: faeces... | reverse complement strand
TTGCAGTACATTTCAATCGTGGATTAAGGGAGCAGCGCTACCGCTGAATAGTTACATGGCAACGATTGTTTTTATCAAATATTTGCATTGCGTATTGCTTGTTTGCAAATGGTATGTATTTGTTATCATAAAACATTGATATACAAAGAAAATCGCTTTCTGTGTCTATTTTTGTCTTTCGTTTTTTACGAAAAACCACCGTACCTTTGCAAACAAAAACGAGAAACAGATAGACATGGCAAGAAACCGAAACATATTGCTCACGCTGACGATTGAAAGTCCCATAGTGCTTGTAGCGGCTATGGCGACTTTCCGTCTGCATGAACTTGTTGCCATGCCTTCCGAAATATCAGTTCTTATACTTGTTGCAATATACGTTTGCCTAAAAGTCATATCTATTCTTTGTTCACCAATCCTCAAGAAGTTCGCCTCGTCTGAATGTTCGGCTATGCAAATTCAAACAGCAAGTATTACAACTGCCCATAATGACACAGAAATTCAGAAACAAAGAATGGAATTGTTCCACCAAGAATACCAGCACGAGCAACAACAATATGTGCAGAGAAAAGAAAATGCCGATGAAGCCAAACTCCAAGCTGTACTGAAGTATACAAAAGATACATTCAAAAGCCTTGATTTTGATGAAGCCGAAGTATTCCAACTCTGCGAGTGTGTTCGTTATTTCGTAACCAACAAACAGGCTCTTACACAAACAGACATTCGCATCAAGAGACGAGCATCTGTCACTCAGATAGCTTTGAAGAATTTTGCATGGAACATAGCATTTCAGTATAATATCGGTGGCGATGTAACTGCACTATTTGTTATGCGCACTTTCAATGAGTGGTTTGCCAACTCCACACTTGAAACCATCAGAAAGAATCTGCGTACTACAACAGGCAGACATAAGATTGAAATCAATGAGAAAATCATTTCTAACGCTCATGGTCTGTTATAATAAATTAAATATTCTATAGACTTAATCAATTTACCACACAAAATCACTATCTTTGCGTTAAATTCATTATATTTACAACAATATGGAAGATTTGAATCAACTTAAGTTGGTATTGGTCAAGAAAAAGAAAACCAACAAATGGTTGGCAGAACAGCTGAATGTAAATCAAACAACTGTTTCAAAATGGTGTACGAATACCAGCCAACCAGATTTAGCAACACTGAAACGTATTTCAGAATTGCTGGATGTCAACGTGAGTGAGATTATAAATTTTGATTAAACAACAAATGGTCATGAAATTAGGCAAATTAGAACAAATAACAGACTTGCGCTCTATTTGGAAACATGAAGCAAATGATTTCACTCCTTGGCTTGCCAAAGAGGAAAATCTTGCTGCATTAAGTGACGCCATTGGCATTGAACTTGTTTTAGAGGAACAAGAGTCCAATGTTGGTGACTTTAGCGTTGATTTGTTTGCAACAGAAGAGGGTACGGGTAGAAAGGTTGTTATTGAGAACCAATTGGAAGAAACTAATCATGACCATTTAGGCAAAATTATAACGTATGCGTCAGGAAAAGATGCAGAGGTAATTATATGGATTGTCAGAAAGGCCCGCGATGAACATAAAAAAGCAATAGAATGGCTTAACCAACATACAGATGATAGTTCAGCCTTCTTTCTCATAGAAATTGAAGTTTGGAAAATAGGCAATAGTGACCCTGCTCCTAAATTTAATATAGTAGAACGTCCAAATGATTGGGCTAAAGCTATGAAAAATGTGTCAATCACCAACACCCAATCTCAACAGATGCAATTCTGGCAACATTTTGTTGACCGCTGGGACAACGATCCCAATTTTGCACATACGTTTAGAAGACGAAAGGCACATCCACAAAACTGGTATGACCTAAGTATTGGAAGTTCAGAGTATCATGTTTGTATGGAAGTACATTTCCAAAAGAATGATATTAATGCGGGATTGTATATACCTGACAACAAGAACATTTATAAATCTCTATTAGACAACAAGAAGGAAATAGAAGATTCTTTAGGCGCATCCGTTGAATGGCGTAATGCCAAAAAAGCGAGCCGTTTTCTTGTAAGTAAGAGTCTTGATATAAACAATTCTGACAAATGGGATGAAGCGTGCGATTGGCTTATGGATATGTGTCTCAAAATCAAAGTGGTTACCAATAAGTTTAGCAAATAGGTTATGAGTAAGTTCAATGAAGCGACAAGGGTTCAAATGCCTGCAATGGTGCATCTGACACGTTTAGGTTACAGCTATTTTGGAAAAATCAATGAAGATATGGCAGGCAATGTTTACGACCCTGATACCAATATACTTATTGATGTTTTCAAACAGCAATTTGAATTTTTGAATCCATCCGCAAAAGGTGAATTCGGGCAAATCTTTCGTGCCATAAGGCAAGAATTGGCTAATGACGACCTTGGCAAGTCATTTTATAAACGACTAACAACAGCATCACCTGTACGACTGATAGATTTTGAGAACCCACAGAACAACTCGTTTCATTTCACAGCGGAGTTTACTTGTAAAAATGGTCAGGAAGAATTCCGTCCCGACATAACCCTGTTTGTCAATGGCTTGCCTCTTTGCTTCATTGAGGTGAAGAAGCCAAACAATCATGGTGGCATGGTGGCAGAGAGTAAGCGAATGAACCACGAACGCTTCCCGAACAGGAAGTTCCGTAGGTTCATTAACATTACTCAACTAATGATATTCTCCAATAACATGGAATATGACACGATGGGAGGTATTGTGCCAATTCAAGGTGCTTTCTATTGTACGGCTGCAAGAGAAAGTGCACCATTCAACTGCTTCCGTGAGGAGAATCCATCCAACCTTCCCGTTGCGCCATTCATAAAAGAATATCCTTACGAAAACATCAAGCAAGACGAGGAGAAGCGCATACTGTCTGATTTCAACTGTCAGGTAATTCACCACACGCCCGAATACCAGACCAACCTTGATGTGAACACACCGACAAACCGTATACTTACATCAATGTGTAGCCCAGAACGCTTGCTGTTCCTCATCAAGTATGGCATAGCTTATGTGAAAATGGAAAAGGAAGTGGACGGCAAGATAGAGAGCACCGACCAAAAACACATTATGCGCTACCAGCAGATGTTCGCGTCGTTAGCCATCCGTGAGCAGTTGAGAGATGGTGCTACGTCTGGCGTAGTATGGCATACGCAGGGAAGTGGAAAGACAGCACTGTCCTATTACCTCACTTATGTCCTTTCTGATTATTATGCCAAACACAACATGGTGGCGAAGTTCTATTTCATTGTCGACAGAATAGACTTGCTGGAACAAGCCACACAGGAGTTCGAAGCAAGGGGATTGGTGGTATCTACTGCCAACACTCGTGCTGAGTTAATGGCACAGTTCCGCAACAACCATGCACAGGAAGGAAATAGCGGTCATCCGGAGATAACAGTTGTCAATATCCAGCGTTTTGCCGAAGATAAGGAGAAAGTCAATCTTCCTGCTTACGCTATAAACTTGCAGCGTATCTTCATCATGGACGAGGCACATAGAGGATATAAGCCTGGAGGATGCTTCTTGGCAAACCTTTTCGATGCTGACCCAAATTCCGTCAAGATAGCTTTGACTGGCACACCGTTGTTAAAAAGCGACTGTGCTTCGAGTGTCGTCTTTCAACGATATTTCCATACCTATTATTACGACCGCTCCATTGCCGATGGATATACGCTGAAGATTATTCGTGAGGACATCGAGACATCATACAAGGAGCGCCTGTCGGAAGTATACGACAAGCTCGAAACTCTTGTACAAAAAAAGGACATTAAGCGTTCGCAAATCATAGAGCATGAGAGTTATGTGAACGAACTTGCCCATTATATATCAGACGACCTCCGTCAATTCCGCAAAATTCAAGGTGACGATACTTTGGGGGGCATGGTCATTTGTGAGACAAGCGAACAGGCACGCAAACTGTATGAAGCCTTTCAGCACATGCCAGACGGCGGGCAGACACAAACCATACAAATAAAAATGGGCGACCAAGTATGGATGGCAGCCGAAGCCATGCCGATGTATGGAACGAAAAAGAAGCCTTTGAGAGTAGGACTGATACTTCATGATAGCGATGACAAGGAGACACGCAAGCAAATCATCAAGGACTTCAAGAAGAATATGAGTATCGACTTGCTCATTGTCTTCAATATGCTCTTGACAGGATTTGACGCACCACGGCTGAAACGTCTTTACTTCGGCAGAAAACTGAAAGACCACAATCTTCTACAGGCTCTCACTCGTGTAAACCGCCCATATAAAGACAACAGATATGGCTATGTCATCGACTTCGCCAATATAAAGCGAAACTTCGAGGAAACCAACGAGGCTTATCTCAAGGAGCTTAACAGGTTCAACAACCCTGATGAAGTGGATGGTGACCACACAACCGACACATTCTCGCAAGTAATAGAAGACCCGGAAGAGTTAATCAGGCAGATGCGTGATGTGCGGCAGACTCTGTTCGACTACACTACAAACAATGTGGAGGAGTTTTCGTCTGAAATATCCTCCATAGAGGATAAGCAAGTGTTGCTTGACTTGAAAAAGACACTCATATCCGCTAAGGACTGTGCCAACATTGTACGCACCTTTGGTGATGATGACTTGAAGGAGACTTTCGGCAAGTTAGAGATAACCCGACTGCCCGATATGTTGAAGGAGGTGCAACACCATATAGACATCATCAACCAGAAGGAAGCCTTTGCCGTATCCGACGAGACCAAGCAGCTTGTCAACGAGGCCATGCAGGACATCCGTTTCAACTTCTCAAAAATTGGTGAGGAGGAGATGAAGATGATTGCAGGTGGACGTGAATTGCAGGACAAATGGTCAGTGGCAATACGTAAGTTCACGGAGAACACCGACCCTGACGATCCTGAATACATCACCTTGCGCGACGCTTTCATGCAGCGGTTCAAGGAGCATGGCTTTGTGGTTGACAGCATTGCCAAATTCAATCAGGAGAGCAAGGAACTTGATGAAATCATCGAACGGCTTGTCAAGTTGCAGGAAAGCAACAACCGCTTGCTGAAAAAGTATAATGGCGACACCAAGTTTGCCAATGTTCACAAGCGCATACGCGAGGAGAACAAACGGCGTTTTGCGGAGCATAAAGCCGCCATATTCAGCTATTATGACGACAATATCGTGGCTATCCTCACTGATATAAAATCGGAGATAGACCAAAAGGTGTACGACCGCAACGACATATTGAAGAAAGACGAGTATTTCGAGATGACTGTAATGACCGAAATTGCACAGGCTCTCTACAACTATCCCACCATTGAGCCGCAAATGGACGACTTCTCATTCATCCAGACTCGCATAGCACGTCAGTACATCAACCAATATAACGCAACATACCCAAGAAATTAAAACAAGAATATGACTATAAGAGAAAAGACAGTGGCTCTCATTGATGCCTTGAAAGCCACTTGCAAGACATACGGCATGGGCAACGACGGAAATGAGTATAAAATCATTACGCAGGTGTTTCTGTATAAATTCCTGAACGATAAGTTCGGCTATGCCCTCAAAACGTCAAAGAGTCTATACGCTGCAAAAATACGCACAGCAGAAAAGTGGGAGGTGGCTTACAATCAACTTACCGACATGGAACGCATGATGCTTTGGGCTTCACTGTCGCCCGACCTGCCCCGCTTGAAACCGGAACATCTGATAGCCAACCTGTGGAACCAGCAGGCTAAGGGCGACTTTGACTTCATCTTCGACAATACGATGAGCGACATTGCCGAACAAAATCTTGCTATATTCTCTACACAGACTACACAGAACACCAAGATTCCGCTCTTTGAGCCACTTACGCAATATGTTACAGACGTAGCACAACGTGCGCCGTTTGCCCGTGCAATGGTCGACAAACTCGCGAACTTCTCGTTTGAGGAAGCCTTCTCTGAACACTACGACTTCTTTGCCAACATCTTTGAGTATCTTATCAAGGACTACAACACGGCTGGCGGTGGCAAGTATGCCGAGTATTACACGCCCCATGCCATTGCCACCATCATGGCGCGTCTGCTGGTGGGCGAAAATGCCGACCTTCACAACGTGGAATGCTACGATCCATCGGCAGGTACTGGCACATTGCTTATGGCGTTGTCTCACCAAATAGGCGAAGACCGTTGCACCATCTTTGCACAAGACATCTCACAGCGAAGCAACAAGATGCTGAAGCTCAACTTGCTGCTCAACGGACTTGTGTCCTCGCTCGACCATGCCATACAGGGCGACACACTTGTTGCGCCTTATCACAAGAGCGATGACGGTCAGAGCTTGCGCCAGTTCGACTTCGTGGTGAGCAACCCTCCTTTTAAGATGGATTTCAGCGACACTCGCGAGAAAATTGCCGCTTTCCCTGCTCGTTTCTGGGCTGGTGTACCTAAAGTTCCTGCTAAGAAAAAGGAAAGTATGGCCATATATACTTGCTTCATCCAGCATGTTATCAACTCATTGAAGAACGGCTCTGGCAAGGGTGCCATCGTTATTCCGACTGGTTTTATTACGGCAAAGAGCGGTATTGAGAATAAGATATTGAAGCATATCGTTGAAAACAAGATAGTGTATGGTTGTGTCTCCATGCCAAGCAATGTATTTGCCAACACAGGTACAAATGTGTCTGTGTTGTTCTTCGACGCATCCAAGACTGCCGACAAGGTAGTGCTTATCGATGCAAGCAAACTCGGCGAGGAATACAAGGATAGTAACGGCCTGAAGAAAGTGCGTCTGCGTGACGAGGAAATAGAGAAGATTGTTACGACGTTCCAAAGCAAGGAGGCTGTGGATGATTTCTCTGTTGCCGTTACTTATGATGAAATCAAGGAGAAGGGCTACAGTCTGTCTGCAGGTCAGTATTTCGACATCAAGATTGACTATGTGGATATTACAGAAGACGAGTTCAACAAGCGGATGAGTGAATACGAGGCTACGCTGACACAACAATTCGAGGAGAGCCATCGTTTAGAGAATGAGATACTGGCTCAGTTGCGCAGCATTTCATTCAACCCTAACGCAAACAAATAGTAAAGGCATGGAAAAAGCTATTAGTATATTGGACAAGGACTACTTGCAATGGGTTAAAGAACTTTGCAAGCGTTATCGGAAAAGCCAAATAAAGGCTGCGGTAAAAGTCAATAATGTAGTTCTACAATTCTATTGGGAACTTGGTAGAGATATTTGCAACAAAGCTGCAGAAAACATTTATGGAAGTAAATTCTACGCTACGCTGAGCCGTGACTTGCGCCATGAAATGCCTGATGCAGAGGGATTGTCCGAAAGAAATTTGCGCTATACAAAGAAGTTCTATTGTTTGTACCAACAACAGGTAGAAAATTTGCAGCAACTTGCTGCAAATTCCGACAATGGAACGTCGCAGCAACTTGCTGCAAAATTGGGCGAGGGATATTCAAAACCGGAAACAGCCATACATATTCTGAACGATTTGTTCTCTGTTCCTTGGGGACACCAAATGGTACTTATAGACAAATGTTCAGGTGATGTTACCAAATCTTTGTTTTATGTGCAGCAAATTGTGGAAAATGGTTGGAGTCGTTCCATGCTACTCAATTTCATTAGTACAGGATTGTATGAACGTCAAGGCAAGGCTCTTACCAATTTCAAGAATACATTGCCTGAGGTTGACAGCGATTTAGCACAAGAACTGACAAAAGATCCATACAGTTTTGCCTTTACTGGCATAACAAAGCCATACAACGAGCGCATTCTAAAAGATGCACTACTCAACAATATTACCACATTCTTGACAGAGCTTGGAACTGGCTTTGCATACGTTGGCAAGGAGTATCGGCTACAGATTGGAGAGACAGAGAACTTTATAGACCTTTTGTTCTACAACCTCAATCTTTCGTGCTATGTCGTGATTGAGGTTAAAATCGGCAAGTTTGCATTTGCTGACGTAGGGCAACTCGGAGGTTATGTCGTGGCATGCAACCATATCCTTCGCAAGGAAGGACGAGACAATCCTACTATAGGACTGCTCATTTGCAAAGAAAAAGACCGCATACAGGCGCAATATGCCTTGGAGTCAAGTAGCCAACCGATAGCCATATCAGAGTATGAACTTGAAAAGTTCTATCCTGAAAAAGTAGAAGGTACCATGCCTACAATAGAAGAATTGGAGGCAAAACTTGGAGATAGTACGAATAAGTAAAATTATGGAATTAAAGAAATATAAACTTGCCGACATCGCTAATATTGAAATTAGCGGTGTCGACAAGAAAACAATAGAGGGTGAAACACCTGTGCGTTTGTGCAACTTTGTTGATGTCTATTACAACTGGGCTATCACCAAAGAAAAGGCAAAATCATTTATGCTTGCGTCTGCCAAACAGACCGAGATTGATAAATGTTCAATTGGCAAAGGTATGGTAGCCATTACAAAGGATAGTGAAACAAGGGACGATATTGGTATTGCGACCTACATTGCCAATGATTTCGAGGATGTACTTCTGGGCTATCATTGCGCCTTGATTACTCCCAATCCTGCTATTGTTGACGGAAAATATCTGAATGCTTTTATGCATACACGATACATTCAGAAGTATTTTGAGAACAATGCTTCTGGAAGCGGTCAGCGATACACACTTTCCAATGATACAATAGGCAATATTCCAGTATTGCTTCCGTCAATAGAGGTACAACATACCATTGGAAAGGTGTTATCAGATATTGACCGCAAGATTGAACTTAACAAGCAGATAAATGATAATTTAGAGGCTATGGCAAAGCAACTCTACGACTACTGGTTTGTGCAGTTTGACTTCCCTAATGAGGATGGCAAACCGTACAAGTCAAGTGGCGGAGCTATGGTGTGGAATGAAAATTTGAAACGTGAAATACCGCAAGGTTGGAATGATTGTAAAATCAAGGATTTTATGAGAATCTTTACAGGCAAGAAAGATGTGTCTAAAGCTGTGCCTGGAAATTATAAGTTCTTTTCTTGCGCACCAGAACCGATTTCTTCAAATGAATATATTTATGATGGATATGCCGTGTTGGTTTCAGGAAATGGGAGTTATACAGGGAGAGTTGGCTTCTATAAAGGTAAATTCGATTTATATCAAAGAACGTATGCTTGTGTTTTAGATGAAGACGAACATAACATATCTTTCTTCTATTATACATTGAGATACTTATTTCAACCTATATATAGTGGTGGTAAACATGGCTCTTCTATACCATATATTGTCTTAGGGGATTTGGCTGATTTCCGTTTTGCTTTTAATGAAACGATATGTACGAAATTTGTAGATGCAACAAAACCAATGTTTGACGAACAACTTTTGCGACAAAAAGAAATCGAAGTCCTTACTAAGCAGCGCGATGAACTCCTGCCCCTCTTAATGAATGGTCAAGCAACGGTAAATTATCATTTATCTGACGATTGACAGCAATTTTATTGTCTATATCAGTGAGAATACGCCCTATACTCTTCTGAGTTTCAAAATCAGGCACCCAAACTGTGCTGTCTTTGATTTTTTCGGGAGATGTATGGCGTATTTTCGTCTGTTGGGCAGCAGCACTCAACTGTTGGCGCACAATAGATGAAGAAATCAAGTAATAGCAAAAATTAGGGTCGAGACGTCCCTCTTTGCATCTTACAAGAGCAACGTCTTGACTCTGAATATACTTGCCACTTTCGGAAATACGCGCTGTTGTTCCCAACAATCCAAGTGATTGTTCTGTAAGTGGAGTGATAATGTCACCTTTGTTGAGTATAAACTCGTCACGAACAGTACCAGTAAAATACAAATCCGTCTTGGAAGTGTTCTCCTTGAAACCACCTCCATTCATATTAAAATTACCAAGGGTCAAACGTATCAGTTTTCCCTCCTCTGCGTAAAACTGACCAGAGAGACTTGCACCACGAGTAACCTCTACCAGTTCACCCAGCTTGTATTTTGTCATTTTCATATTCTGCTTGCTTTCATTTTGTGATGCAAAGGTACTCAAAATCAAGCAGAAGCCATTATTTGTAAACCTTAATTAAGAAATTTGCGGTGTGCAATCTTGACATTTGTCTGATTTACCATCGCATAATGCAGCGTAGTGTCAATCTTCACGTGTCCCAACATTTTTTGCACTTGTTCTATTGGCATACCCTTGTCAATAGCCATTGTTGCCAAAGTCCTGCGGAATTTATGAGGGTGAACCTTGTTAAGGTTTACTTTCTTACCGAGTTGGCGCAAACGGACTTCCACACCGCTGATGGTTAGGCGTGTATGTGGTTCATGAAGACTGACAAACAATGCAGGATTAGTGTCTGTGCGTTGCTCCAAATACTTTTTGAGATGTATCTTTGTTCTTGCATTGAAATACACTTCACGCTCTTTGTTGCCCTTGCCAAACACTACACACTGGCGTTCTTGAAAGTCAATGTCCTCACGATTTATTTTCACCAATTCTCCCACACGCATGCCTGTACTAAGCAGCAAATCAATCATCGCAATGTCACGCAATTCTTGGCAACTATCACGCAACACTTCGATATTCTCGTCTGTCAGCACCTCTTTGACTAAAGCATCCGTGCGTACCTTGTGTATTCTGCGCACAGGACTTTTGGTGATATAGTCCTCGTCTTCCAACCAAGAGAAGAAACTGGAATAGATACGTCGCAAGTTGTCAATCGTAACCTTGCTTAATCCTCTTTGTTCCTGCAGTTCAGCCAAATAGCAGCGAATGTCATTTGTCGCAATGTCGCATACATTCTTCTTTACTGTGGCTATCAGTTTCTCAATGGAAGACTTATAATAGTGGATAGTCTTGTCAGAACAACCCTCCACTTTCTTTGAAGATATAAAAGCTCCAAGAAGTTCAGCGTTTTCTTTATTGCGCTGTTCTTCTTCTGTCGCTTTTGGCGTTATCTCACACTCAGATAGTGCCTTTTGGGTCACATCTGTTAGCAATTCCAACTGTTTTTCAGTTAGAACGGCTCTCATACCGTCTAAAACGGCTTGTATAATCGTTTCTTTCATGTCATATAACTTGTATTGGTCTCTATATAATATATAGGGAAGAAAGAAACAGCACCGATAAATGATAATTTACCGTGGCTTGACCGTTCATTAAAAGAGGCAGCAACTCGTCTCGCTGCTTAGTCAATTCTATCATTTCGCAACGGTTTTCTATGATTTCTGCCAATATAGAGTCAAACATGTTCCTAAAATCTGCATTTGGACTGACCAATACAAATAACTCCTTCAAATCTTTGTCCGAAAGGTGTCCGACAGTAGAGCCTTTTGCTCTCAACTCTTTAGCCTTTATGTATGGCGCAATATCATATTTTGCTTGCATAATAGAAATTGTCGACTTGGATTTTGCCCTTAGTCTTACACTCCGTTGATTCAGATAAGAAACATTGTCATTCCAATAGTTTATGTGAAAGTTACCGTCCATTCCTATCAGTAAATCTTGCTTCTGTAATTTATACTTTTCGTCAACTTCCTCTTCTGAATATGCAGAAACACTATTCTCCAATATATCACGAATACGTACAACAGGAATGTTTGTTGGCTCTTCTGTGAATAATTCCGTAGAGAAAGGAAAGCCGTATTGAACGGATAATACGTCAAATACATTGGCAACATTCCATCCCTCTGGTATCTCACGCTTCAGCTTCTCATTCCAGACCATAGCTCCGCCACTCGACTTGTACGGTTTGCCTTCCTCATTCGGAAAGTCAAACTGCACAAACCAATAGTCGTAGAGTTGCTTTGCCATCGCCTCTAAATTATCATTTATCGGCAAGGAATTACCCCTTGCCGATAGCCCATAAGAAGGCGATACCTATTGTTGTAAACCAAATAATAAGCAGAACTTTCATCCAAAAGTCCGATAGCCATATACCTTCGCCTCGCTTACAAACTTCGCAAATACGTTGCTCATGAGTTTTCATCATAGCTGTCAGTTCTGCGAAGTGCTTTTTCAATAGTTCTGTTTCTTCTTTGATGTAGCCATTCTTTACAAGGCGAAATTGGTCAATGTCAGCTTGCTTGACAGAAAATTCTATTGGCTGTGAAGCTATGTTCTTTAGTTGTTCTACAACTGATAGTAAGCATTTGTTCAATAGAGCTGTAGTTTCTATGAGTTTGGCGATTTTATCCGTTTCAGTATTCAATGTTTCTGCATTATCAACACTCTGCATCAGATTGGAAATATCTACTTTGTCATTCTTTGATGTTCTCATATCGCAAAATGGTCTTGTGGTGAATTATCTTCTATTACCTCTTTTTATAGCAGGACGGCACATATGGCTTGCCATTCTTGCACATCGTCTTGCCCATTCCAAATCATCTTCGTCTTCATCCTTTCCCCATCCATCGGGAGTGCTACCACCACCGCCAGAGGATTCCGACATTTGTGTGGCTGCATCAAGATAACCTGCGAAAAGAAGAATAGCGGTTTGCTGTAAATCATTGATAGTGGCGAACACATTGTTCTCTACCAAAGACACATTTTGCATTAGAATATCGTTTACATTCGATGGAATATCTATCTTGTAGTCACGATAATTACAATGAATAGAATGGTGTACCAATGGTTGAGGTTGGTACTCGTTGCAGTTTCTGCACCTTGCATTATTTGCAGTTTGCAGTTCTGCGGACGTGTTCTCTGCATGATTTTTCTTGTCTGCATTGTTTTGTTGAAGAATGTCTTTATGTAATTCTTCCCATGTCATTTCTATCTTCGATGGCATGAGATTCCTACTTTTTCCAAGTGACGAAGATTTATAAGTAGAGTTACCTCTCTTAATGGAATATCCACGTACAACATCTTGCGAGTCTTTTTGCAACATCACATCATAGCCACATTGTTTTAATCGCTCCACATAATCATTCCAATCAAAACTATCCATAGAACGAAGTGCATCCATGCAGGCATCTGTAATCTCTTGTTTGTTCTGCTTCGATATGTCCGTAGCCAGTACCCAACCTCTGCGCTTGGAGATGTTATTGGCAGCAATTATTGCTCTTATATGGATATTGTGGTCATTGTTGATATTGCCATCATTGTCTATGCGACTGGCATCAATGTGAAGGTGCAATATGCCACTCTTGCTGTCACGATGAAGTGACACCACATATTGGCTGTTGCTGAGGTTCGTATGCTTGTCCTTTGTTCTTTTCGTTTGCTTGGATAAATCAATGAAGTCAAATTCACGAATGAAATCGTCTGCGAGTTCTTCCCAATCCGAATTAGTCCACCCTTTAGTTTCTTCGGCTGTAGGCGACACCTCAATTCTAATCATATTGTTCTTGATTGGTTTAGGACGATTGCCAATAAACTTTGCCTGATGCAATAACATTCTTGACCATAAAGACTCGGCAGCCACGTTGTCGGGCAACATATTCAACTTGATAATGTCCGACTTATCCTTATTTACCACATACCGCATGGAGTTTGCCCCATGTGATATTGCTCTTGCCTTTGCTATCATAATGTTCCGTTTATAATGTCAGATAATCTTTGATGTCGCCCCAACGTGTTATAAGAGGAATGGCTGCTTTCATCCATTCTTCTACAAACTTGGTGTTGTGGAAGTACAAGCCTCGCTTATCACTTTGTATGCTTTTGACTGCACTGACTATTCTAATCAAATCGCCTCGTGCATCTGACAGACTACACAAGGCTTCAATTTCTCGGTCTGTCAGTCTTTGCTTGGGATGCTGCCCCAATACACATTTGCGTACATAGTTACTTACTGTCAAGCCACAAGTATTGGCAAGTTCCGCCACTCGGTAGTATTCTTCAGAAGTAACTCTGACCTCTAAACGCTCAGTGCGTTTAGGATATGCGTTATTCTTTGCCGTTGCCATAAAATGGTGTTTTTTATTGGTTGATATTAGGGAATAGAAAAGGCATCAGTGCGAGCTTGCGAGTGCTGCAAGAAGCCACTGCCGTATGAATAAGTCGCACTTATTTGTACGACATTGGCATTTCTTGCAACACTACTAATAAAGTCTTTGGCACACTATCGCTCCTTTCTTCCCTTTATTTGTTATGTTTTCAAATCACATTCTTGTATTGACGTGGGATTTGGCGTTGCAAATCCTACTAATTCTAATTCCAGCCGTTCTATCAAAGTTCCAATACATGGATTACGCTTTATCATTCGTTGAAGTGCCATTGGCGGTGTCTCTGTCATGAGCAGAAAATCGGCAATGTCAAGTCCGCTTTTGCGTTGTTCCTCGTTGGCTACGAGTTCCAAATGTTCGATTATTACGACCTTACTGCATACGGCTGACAACATAGGAATCTTGCTGTTCCATACATCGAACGCTCCTAAATCAGGACATAACATAACCGAACGTTTCTTCAATACCTTTATGACTTTCTCCTTAAAACAGCCATGTATGCCACCTGTAGCCAACCATATAAAATCGGGCATAAAGTAAGAGGCTATTAAAGCCGACTTCTCGCTTTCTACAATCGCGACAGGCTTGGATGGATATTGCAATAATAGATGTTCGCCAAATAAGCATTGCTTCATGTTGAAGTTTTCCAGTTTAAGTTCGCTATGTACCCAACTTACATAGCTATGCGGTTCTTTCACTCTATGCCCATTGGTGGAATTGTATAGCATAATCTTTCCTGAACGCACTCGCCCCTGCCAGTCTATTTGCCAGTACACAGTAGCACCGCCCCATTTCTTTGATGTACCGACCTTGTACATTTTGAATATCCGCATAGCTTCCTTGTCGCCCATTACTCCTGCTAAGAATTTGAATAGAGGATTTATGTTGTAGTTGGTAAGAGTTCGTTCCATTAGCTCATTGTCAATATAAGAAGTTGGTGCTTCTTTTCGCACGACTGTTTGAACAGGACTTCTCCAATCTACATTTTCTACAGACATCGGATTGTCTTTGAAATAGTCTGATGGCTTATAATGGTATTGGCATGACTGCTCATGGTCACATCTACCAACATAATCGGGAAAGTTAATCTTACCCTCTGTATCAATATACCTAACAAAACAATATTTCTTGCCGCATTTAGGGCAAGTGGTCTTATTGCCTCGTTTGTATTTTTGAAGTGCAAAACGGTATTCAACCATGACAATTTTGTTTAGTGAAGTTGTGAGGGAAGAACCGCAAACTGCAATAACTGCAAGGTGCAAAGCAACGATTGCTATTGCAGTTTCTCGTATTCCCCTCTCTTTAGTTTCTTGATAATTCTATCGGTCGTGAGATTGACCAAGGCATACATAACCGACCTTTCCGACAAACCGACCTCTTTACCTGCTTGAATGGCATCAGCAGTAGTGAATGTATTTCCTACATTATTGAGAAATTCTTTCTTCTGTGGCTCTATGCCATCCATCACCATAGATTTCTGACTGGCAGCATAACATTCCTCAAAATAATCACTCAATCGTATGGCTGCTTTTGTAGAGTCAATATCAACGCAATCCTTATGCACTTCACCACAAGCCCACCGCAATATCTGAATAGTCAATGCAAGTCGAGCTGTCAACATCGGAGTTTTCATGATACGGCTATCCACCAAAGCATCATCTTTAATCCCATTTACTTTCCTAATTGCTGCGTTGCGCCATGCCGTAAAGTGATTACTGGCTTCTTTTGAAAACTCCAACACATTCAGTCCTGTCTCCTCATCGTCATTTGTAGAATATGGCAATGCCAATATTTGGTCTACAATGTTTTTCCACATCGCAGAATAATGGTCAAAAGAGGAAGAACTTGACGGTTCATCGTTTGACCATTCTGATATTATCTGAGAAGTTGGATAAACGAACAGAAAGCGGTCTAAGAGTCCATTGGCTTTGTAGCCTTTGTCTATCAGTTCGTGCATTCGGATGGTCTGCATTGTACCGACAATATTTATAAAAGGAAACTCTATGTGAATAGGAATAGGCATACTGCAACGTGACACGTCCAACGCCTTTCCACAGAACGCAGTCAATAATTGTTCTATCAACTGTCCTTTGCTGTATTGGTTTACAGCATTGAACATACCCATGATTTCATCCACATACAAAACCACTCCTCGCTTGTTGTCGTCAAGCGCACGCATCAAGGCTTCTGGAGTAAAGTCTGATATAATGACTCTGCGCAATATCGGTTTCGGTGGAAGTGTTCCGCAATCATCTTTCTTGCCTCGTTGTCGCTCTAATGCTTCATTGTATCGCTCCATTTCTTCCTTGAACTTGTGAATAGCCTTGGCATCATGTTTTCATATTGGTCGAAAGGCAAAATCTAAAGGTGGTGTTTTGCCCATGCCTGGTCGTCCTACCAATATCATATATAATGCCGCATTGCTTATCCAACCGCCACGAATACGAATGTTCACAGCATTGCCGATTGCCGTTGATGCTGCTATCAATAGTGAAGCAAGCGTATATTCTATAGAATAGTTTTCTTGACGAGCCAATGCGAGAACCATATCCTGTAGTTTTACAGGAAGTGCATCCAAAGGTATCTTGCTGTTATAGATACCCTCAAACTCCATTCTTAAACTGTTGCATAATTCAAGTGCATCCATTAGAATCTGTGGTTACGTTTTGATTTGAGGAATTGTGCAGCTTCTGCTTCCAATTCTTTTTGCGACTTTATCTTACCATCATGCAGCCAAGCGTCTATTTCAGATTTGAGAAACATGATGCGCTTTCCTCTTTTGTGAAAGGGTATCTGATGACAACTCGTCCAACCGTAAACGGTTTGCTCGGCAGGGTGATTGGGAAGATACTCACACAGTTCTTTCAGATTCAACCATTGATCCGTTGGTTGCTGTACAGATTGATTATTGATATTGTCAACCTTTGATGTAAGTTCATTCAACTTATCCATCATCCATGTCATTGCCTTGGGCAAATCCTCAAATGTAATGTTCTTTTCAGTCATATTGTTCTTTGATTTTATTGTTCGAATTGAGTGCAAAGTAACATGGATTTTGAATGCTGATTTTATGCTGACATACATCACATAAACAATCATCATCGAAACATAATCATCATAAGCGAAAGTCGTTGATTATCAAAGGTGTTTATGACAGCAGCCATTATCATTTTGTTTTGGTTATGCGGTATATCATTAGAATGTCATAAGGCTGTCATAAGATATTCTCTTATGTTTTTTCTATCGGTCTTTAGCCATTGTGGGGTGACTTGAAATCTCCTCATAACGAATTGCTTAGATAGCAAAGCATAAAGGGTGTTACTTGTAGTCACATCCTTGCAAGCCTGTATAAGTTAGGGAGTCGTTTCAACCGTACCCCTTTATATATTCTCTTCAAAGTGAAATAGTTTATTTGAGATGGGTTCGGTTGAAACGACCCCATAAATAAAAAGCCACCCACAGCGTAATGTGTGGATGGCCATATATAATATGGTGTCGGACTTGTTATTCGGTTGGACGTTCCGCTTCCGTTATTGGCAAGTCCAATGTTATTCTCTTTGTTGCGCTCTCTTTCTTAGCATCAACAACCTTTGCGTAGATTTGTGTTGTACGCACGTTGGTATGACCAAGCATTTTGCTTACAGTATAGATGTCTGTACCGCCCGCCAGCTGGAGTGTAGCATACGAATGGCGGAAGCAATGGAATGAGATATGCTTCTTTATTCCAGCTGCTTCAACCCATCTTTTGATAGGACGGTTTATCCAAGACGGTGCAGGTAATCCAGCGAATACAAGCAAGTCTCCGTCCTGTCGTTCACCACAAAGTTGAAAGGCTTGTTTTGATATTGGCATATACTCTACACCCTTTGTCTTCTGTTGCGTGAAGTTCAAGCGATAATTACCATTGAACATTTCAACTTCCGACCATTTTAATTTCTGAATATCACAATGTCGAATACCTGTGAGAGCTGAGAATAAAGCAGCACGTTTCAGTAATGGGTCACATGGTGTTTGCGCCAATCGGTTCAGTTCTTCAATAGTCAAATATTCTCTACGACTTTCCTGTTCCTGTATGCCCTTTACCTTTGCTGATATGTCAATGGTGAGATACCCATCAATAAAAGCCTGTTTCAGTCCTGCCTTGAAGATGGCAAAATAAGTGGAAGCCGTATTCTGTGAAATGGTTCCCGACTTGTTGCCGCCTTGTGGGGCTGTTATCAAGAAACGGCGAAAAGACTCTACCAGTTTCATGTCAATGTCGGCAAACAGGATGCTGTCGCCTTTAGCAAATATCTTCAACAATTCTCCCACACGTCTCCAATTGACAATAATAGAATCTGAACTATTGGCATGGCGAGTGTCGGCTACATGAGCAAAGTATTCAATAAAGTTGCATTGCGAACGCTCCAATTGTTCTGCTTGTTCTGCCTCATCCGCAGAATAGAGTGAAGCATTGTCATACTCCTTTTGTCGCATACTCCTTACCTTGTCGGCATAAATACACGCCTCTTGGTCAAGCTGTGATTTACAAAGAATGACACCATTCAAATCTCGTTTGGGCTTGTATGTAGTTTTGCCATCTGCACCAGTTCGGGCATTTCGGGACTTGTCAAAGACAGGAGTCGTGATAGTGCGGTTTAAATACTCACGCAATCGCTGTGGCTTATCTTTTCCCGATTGGAATACAGGATAAGCCTCTATGTATAGATACCATTCATCATGATATTCTGACTTACGGAGTTTTACCGTCACTCGTGTATTGGCTAATGCTTTCTTCATTATTTTGCTCCTTTATATAGGTTGTCTATTTCTTTCTTGGGTACATACACATAGTTGCCTATCTGCCGTGTGGGTATGGAATACTTGCGTATATGCGCATACACCGTGCTGTCATTGACCTTATACTTCTTGCTTATTTCTCCAATAGTATAGCAATCCTTGGGTTCAAGACTATAAAGTTTCTTCACTTGCTTCGGCTTTTCCGTTGCTTTTGGGCGAAGAGGATAGAGTTTCATAAGTTCCTCTTTGCTTACTCTCGTTTGCCGTTGTCCTGCATTTACACTTGTTACGACACCCTTACGGATTAAGCGATAAAGTGTTTCTTTACTGATACCAAAGAGGGCATAAGCCTCAGGCACCGTAATGAGTTCTTTTGACTTTGGGATGTCTCTCACTACTGCGTCTAAACGCTCTTGTCGTTTTTCTTCGTCTTTTCGACGCTTCCATGCAATGCCAGAGCAACGGTTGGAGCAGTACCACGACTCTATGGTCTTTGCCATGAACTCCTCGCCACACACTTGACATTTGCGCTTGATTTGAAATTTTGCTACTGGCATAATCTTTTTATTGTATAAACGTAAAATACGAGTTTTTATTGTTAAGTGTCACATTATCTACTAATAAGTGCCGTTACAAATATGGTACAAATATACAATAAAATAACGAGAAACAAGCATAGTCATCCACAAGTGTTAAAAACAAAAATAGGGCGCAACTCATTGAGTTACACCCTATTTAGCTATTTATTATTATAGATGTTTATCTATACTTACTTCACCTCCTCAAAATCTGCATCCTGAACATTGTCTGAGCCCTGTCCGGCGTTGCCCTGAGCACCACCGTTAGCGTTTGCCTGCTGGCCGCCTTGTGCGCCTTGAGCATTACCAGTCTGAGCATACATTTCAGCGCTTGCTGCTTGGAATGCAGTTTGCAATTCTGCGCTTGCAGCGTCGATGCCAGCCAAGTCTTGAGCTTTATGAGCATCTTTCAGTTTCTGAAGAGCTGCTTCGATAGGAGCCTTCTTGTCTGCTGGAAGCTTGTCGCCCAAATCCTTCAACTGATTTTCTGTAGAGAAGATCAAGCTGTCGGCCTGATTCAATTTGTCAACACGTTCACGTTCTTTCTTATCTGCATCTGCATTAGCTTCAGCTTCTGCTTTCATACGGTCGATTTCTTCTTTGCTCAAACCAGATGAAGCCTGAATCTTGATAGCCTGTTCCTTACCTGTAGCCTTATCCTTAGCAGATACGTTCAAAATACCGTTAGCATCGATATCGAATGTTACCTCAATCTGAGGAACACCACGGCGAGCCGGAGCGATACCTGTCAAGTTAAACTGACCGATGCTCTTGTTCTGAGCTGCCATCGGACGTTCGCCCTGTAATACGTGGATAGTTACTTCTGTCTGGTTATCGGCTGCAGTAGAGAACACTTCGCTCTTCTTGCAAGGGATAGTTGTGTTGGCTTCGATTAACTTAGTCATTACACC
>ENA-OPCZ01000678-OPCZ01000678.1-human-gut-metagenome-genome-assembly--contig:-NODE-678-length-20367-cov-3.011274_pt1 | contig 20367 bp, 15 predicted proteins | sample MGYA00241566_ERZ501483 | MGnify/ENA primary metagenome ERZ501483 (study PRJEB25962, sample SAMEA1965191) | human gut metagenome | biome: human gut; feature: human-associated habitat; material: faeces... | reverse complement strand
TTTGCTCTTTGGTCTGCGCCGAGTGTGGCTATCCTTTTTCCGGGCTGTCACAGTCGGATGCAGAAAGCGTTTTCTTGCCCCGAAGCTGTATACAGATACCGCGAGTGGGCAAAAAAGCGCTTAAAAGAGCAAAAGCAAATATGACAAAAGCCGTAGCCTATGATAAAAGCCGCAACCCACGCTAAAACGCAAGTTGCGGTTCTCTTTTTTGCTCTTTGGTCTGCGCCGAATGTGACAGCCCTTATTTTGCGGGGACGGTGTGCCAGATGTTCTTTGCATACTCGTTTACCGCTCTGTCGGCGGCAAATCTGCCGGAGCAGGCGGTGTTCATCAGCGACATCGAGTTCCAGCGCGTTCTGTCCGCCCAGAGCTCGTCGATTCTGTTCTGCGCCTGACGGTAGTCCGCGAAGTCCGCGAGAACCATGTAGGGGTCGTGATAGACAATAGTTCCGCTGATTTCCGGGAACTGCTTGCCGCAGAAGCCGCGGTTTATGAAATCGATGACATTGCGAAGCTCCGCATTGTTGTTGTAGAAATTCATCGGAACATAGCCCTTGCTCTTGAGTTCGTTGACCTCGGGGGTGGTCATGCCGAAGATAACAATATTCTCGTCGCCGACTGCGTCGTGAATCTCAACATTCGCGCCGTCGAGCGTGCCGAGAGTTATCGCGCCGTTCATCATCAGCTTCATATTGCCCGTGCCGCTCGCCTCGGTTCCGGCGAGGGATATCTGCTCGCTGACATCGGCGGCGGGCATCATATATTCAGCCATGGAGACATTGTAGTCCTCCATGTAGACGACCTTGAGCCTACCCTTGACATCGGGGTCGTTGTTGATGAGATCCGCGAGGGCGCAGATGAAACTGATTATCTTCTTCGCCATGAAGTAGCCGCTCGCCGCTTTTGCGCCGAAGATATAGGTGTGGGGCGTGAAATCGCCCGAGGGATTCGCCTTTATCGCGAGATATTTCGCGAGGATGTTGAGCGCGTTGAGGTGCTGGCGCTTATACTCGTGCAGGCGCTTGACCTGAACGTCAAAGATGGAGTTCGGGTCGAGCTCGATGCCGGTCTTCGCCTTGACGCGCTTTGCGAAGTCCGCTTTGTTCGCGGTCTTTATCTTCTCTATCTCCGCGAGCACGGCGGGGTTATCCTTATATTTTGCAAGCTCCGAGAGGCACTCGGCGTTATATACGAACTCGCCGCCGATGAGGTCGCTGAGCATCGAAGTCAGGCGCGGGTTTGCCTGGCAGAGCCAACGGCGGTGGGCGATGCCGTTTGTGACATTGCAGAACTTGTCGGGCGTGAGGGTATAGAAATCATGGAACACGCTGTCCTTGAGTATCTCGCTGTGGAGAGCGGAGACGCCGTTGACGCTGTGGCAGCAGGCGACGCAGAGGTTCGCCATGCGCACAACTCCGTTTGAGATAACAGCCATTCTCTCGACCTTATTAGCGTCGTGGGTCTGCTCCCAGACGCTGCTGCGGAAACGGTTGTCTATCTCCTTGACTATCTGATATATTCTCGGAAGCAGACGACGGAAGAGATCCTCGCTCCAACATTCGAGAGCCTCGCTCATGACGGTATGGTTCGTGTAGGCGAAAACTTTCGTCACAACATCCCATGCGTCATCCCAGCTGTAGCCGCACTCGTCGAGCAGCAGGCGCATAAGCTCGGGGATAGCGAGAGTCGGGTGGGTGTCGTTGATATGGATAGCCATCTTGTCGCAGAGATTGTCGAGCGAGCCGTACTTGCGCAGGTGGCGGTTGATGATATCCTGAACGGACGCGGAGACGAGGAAATACTGCTGGCGCAGACGCAGGCTCTTGCCCTCGGGATGGTTATCCGCGGGATAGAGGACCTTGCTTATGACCTCTGCCATGGCGTTTTGCTCCATGGCGCGCAGGTAATCGCCCTGATTGAAGGAGTTCATGTCTATTTCCGAGCTCTTTGCGCTCCAGAGACGCAGGACGCTGACGCCCTTGCCGTCCTTGCCGGCGACCATCATATCGTAGGGAACGGCGTGAACCTTCTTCGCGTTCTCTATATCGACGCTGTGATAGCCGTCCTCCCAGCGGTCAACGACATTGCCCTCGAAGCTGACGTCAACGCTCTTCTCCTCGCGCGCAACGAGCCATACCTCGCCGCCGGGGAGCCAGAAATCGGGCATCTCGGTCTGCCAGCCGTCAACGAGCTTCTGCTTGAAGATACCGTATTCGTAGAGAATGGAGTAGCCCATGCCGAGATAGCCGTCGGTTGCCAAAGCGTCGAGATAGCACGCCGCAAGGCGGCCCAGACCGCCGTTGCCGAGACCTGCGTCCGGCTCGCAGTCATAGAGCTTGTCGAGCTTTATGCCGAAGTCTTTGAGTGCCTCCTCCATGACGGGGATGAGATTGAGATTATAGAGCGTGTTCTTGAGCGAGCGTCCCATGAGGAACTCCATGCACATATAGTACACGCGCTTCGAGCCGCTCTCTTCGCAGCGCTGTTCAAACTCGTGTCTGCCCTGTCTGAGCATATCGCGGGTTATCATCGCGATAGCCTTGTAAAACTGCTCGTAGTTGGCCTCCTCTGGAGTTACGCCGAAAAAGTGAGAGAGCTTTGCGGTGATCTGCTCCTCGGCGGCCTTCTTTGTCAGTGAATAATCCATTATATCAAACCTTTCGTTTGCTTGTGCAGCATATACTGCCGGATATATAAAAATATACCAGATGTTATTTTATACCGAAAATGTAAATAATACAACCGAATACTCGCAATTACCGCTCGAACGCCCTCAGAAAAAACGAACTCCCCGGCGAGAATTTTCAACAAAAATGCCTAAAAATGTCAGAGACGATTGAAAATGCGGGTATTGTTTACAATTTGTTCACATTTATGTATACTTGATGCAACACGGCGCAATTATTCTATATGTGTACTCAAGAGGTACTGAAGAGACAACTACCTATCTGGTTTTAATAATTGTCAACTTCTTTTTTCATTTTTATTTTCTCTTTCCCCAAAGCTAAAGCCGAATGCTGCACACATTCGGCTTTAACTTTTTTTCGGGGAACTTTTTTATTTTTACAGGTCGTCTACATCCTGCACGGGCTGCGAGCCGTCGAGCGGAGTGCCCGAATAACTGCCGAGAACATCGGTCGGGATAATTCCCTCTTTGTTCATCGGGTCGTTGTACTGCGGAATTTCGATTATCTTTTTCTTCTGCTTTTTCGGCTTGTCCACAAAAAATTCTCCTTTCTTTGCGTTTGCGTTTTTAGCTTTCCGCGCAGGCGCGCCGATATTCCGCGAAGAAGAAAGTTGAATTTGCTCGTTATTTCTGATAGAATCATCTTGTCCGAAAGACGGAGGTGCAAAAAATGAAAAATTTCAAAAAATATATTGCCGCTTTGCTGATTTTTATTCTCGCGCTGAGCCTTTGCTCGTGCTCGCTGATTGATCGTCTCAAGCCCGCTCCCGCGCCGGAGACGGTCAGACTGACCTTTCCCGAGGGTACGACTGTCATTCAGGCGGCGCAGAAGCTCGAAGAGGGCGGCGTATGCACAAAGGACGAGTTTATCTCGGCGGTCAACAACACCGAACGGGACAACAAATTCGTTAAAGCTATAAACAATCCGCAGGAGCGCCCGTTCCTGCTTGAGGGCTATATCTATCCCGACACATATGATTTCTATGTCGGCGAGGGCGCGGAAAAGGCGCTCGGACGCTTTCTCGCAAACACTGAAGCGAAGCTCACAGACGATATGTATGCTAAAGCTCAAAAAATCGGCATGTCCATGGACGAGATAATCACGCTCGCTTCGATAATCCAGCAGGAGGCGTCGGTGCCGTCGGTCATGGCGAATGTCTCCTCCGTGCTCCACAACAGGCTCAATTCATCGAGCTATCCGCGCCTGCAGTGCGACGCGACGGTGTTTTATTTAAAGCGCAGCGTCAAGCCGTATATAAGCGAGGATCAGGCGGACAAGTACGATGAGTTCTACAATACCTACGACCGCAAGGGGCTCCCGGCAGGTCCGATAACGAACCCCGGAATTGAAGCGATAAACGCCGCGCTGAACCCGGCGGACACGGACTACTATTTCTTCGTCACCGACAACGACGGCAACTACTATTTTGCGAAGACCTATCAGGAGCATCTGAAAAACTGCAAAACGGCTGGAGTCGCGCAGTAAAAATTTTGCAAATATTGCTTTTCGTATCATTGAATTTTTCAGCCGCGCATAGTATAATTGGATTTTAGGCAAATCAAATATACTTCATCACAGGGGTATAAAGAGGTATTATGAACGGTCTTATTGCATCGGCAAAGAAAATAGAAGAATACGGCGCACTGCTCGACTGCGTCAAAAACACCCGTCTGCCCATAGGCATGACGGGTCTTTCCCATATACACAAGGCGCATTTCGCCGCCGCGCTGAACGCGGACTGCGGCAGACCCGTGCTTGTGATAACGGCGGATGAGGCGCAGGCTTCGCGCCTTGCGCTCGACATGAAAACGCTCGGCTGCCGCGCCCTGCTCTATCCCGCGAGGGATTTTGCGTTCCGCTCGACGGAGAGCCAGTCGCGCGAATATGAGCACAGGCGGCTCGGCGTGCTCGACAAGATGCTGCGCGGCGAGGCGCAGGCGGTAATCTGCTCCGCAGAGGCGGCGTCGCAGCTGACTCTGCCGCCCGAAGAGCTTAAAAACCGCACGATTGAACTCGCCGTCGGCGACGAGATGCCGCTCGAGGATATAGTAAAAGCGCTGCTTCGCGCCGGCTACTCCCGCTCGGCGCAGGTCGACGGAGTCGGTCAGTATGCAGTGCGCGGCGGAGTGCTCGACTTCTTCACGCCCGGCGAGGAATACCCCTGCCGCCTCGAGCTGTGGGGCGACGAAATCGACAGCATGGCGTATTTTGATATAGAAACTCAGCGCCGCACGGACAACATTGAAAAGATAAAAATAACCCCGTCAAACGAGATTCTCCCGCCCGACACGGACGAATTCGTCGAGCTGCTCGAGCGTTTTCGCTCGGAGATACACGGCAAGGGTGCTGTCAAGGCGCGCGAGTGCGTTGACAAGGATATAGACAGAATAAAGGGCGGTCTGCGTCTGCAATCGACGGACAAATATATGCCCCTGCTCTACGATGTGGCTTCGATATTCGACTACGCGAAGGGCTATATTCTCTGCGTGAGCGAGAGCTTTTCCGTCAAAGAGCGGTTTAACGCCGCCATCGGGCTCATGCACGAGGCGATGAAGGCGATGTTCGAGGAGGGCGAGCTCTGCCCCGGACTCGACAGATTTTCTCTGCATCTCTCAGACCTGCTGAACAACTATGAGCAGATGGGCGCCATATACATGGACAATCTGCCGCGCGGCGGATTCGACACGCCCGTAAAGGAGCTCATCGGCGTCAACGCAAGGCAAATAACAGCGTGGAACGGCTCGTTTTCCGTTCTCAAGGACGACCTCGACGCGCTGACGGACAGAAATAAACGCACCTGCGTTATCTTCGCGGGCACGCGCAAGGCCGCCGACGCACTGCGCGGCGATCTTATAGACGACGGCTACAGCGCGCTCTACATGGACGAACTGCCGAACGAACTGGCTCCCGGAACGCTGACCGTTGTGCCCGGCTGTCTCTCGGCGGGATTTGAATATCCGCTGGCAAAAATAACCGTATTCACCCACTCCGGCAGGGCGGCGGTCGCTCAGCCGAAGAGAAATGTCCGCAAAAGCTCGAACGCATTCCACAGCCTCGATGAACTGCACCGCGGCGACTATGTTGTTCATGTCGCGCACGGTATCGGCATATTCGAGGGCATAAACAAGCTCGAAGCGAGCGGCACGATAAAAGATTATATCAAAATTCGCTACGACAAGGGCGACATTCTCTATGTCCCGGTCACTCAGCTCGACCAGGTCTCGAAATACATCGGTCCGTCCGGCGACGACAAGCCCGTCCGCCTCAACAAGCTCGGCGGCAAGGACTGGCAGAAGACCCGCTCGCGCGTGCGCAGTGCGGTCAAGGATATGGCAAAAGAGCTCACGGAGCTGTATTCGCGCAGGCTCAAAATCGAGGGTCACGCATTCTCGCCCGACACGGATATGCAGAGCGACTTCGAGCGCAGGTTCGAGTTCGATGAGACCTCGGACCAGCTCAGATGCATCGATGAAATAAAGGGCGACATGGAGAGAAGCTGCCCCATGGACAGACTGCTCTGCGGCGACGTTGGCTTCGGCAAGACGGAGGTAGCACTGCGCGGCGCGTTCAAGTGCGTTGCGGACGGCAAGCAGTGCGTTATTCTTGTGCCAACCACAATTCTCGCCTATCAGCACTATCAGACGGTGCTAAAGAGGATAGAGGGCTTCCCCGTGGAGGCGCGTATGCTCTCGCGCTTCTGCTCGAAAAAGGAGATAGAGGACACTCTGAACGGTCTGCGCCGCGGCAGTGTAGATATCGTCGTCGGCACGCACAGACTCATATCAAAAGATGTTCAGTTCCGCGACCTCGGGCTGATAATAATCGACGAGGAGCAGCGCTTCGGCGTGGCTCAGAAAGAGAAGCTCAAGGAGCTCTATCCCAAGGTCGACGTTCTGACGCTGACCGCGACGCCCATACCGAGAACGCTCAATATGGCGCTCTCCGGAATACGCGACATGTCAATACTCGAAGAAGCGCCGCACGACCGCTCGCCGGTGCAGACCTATGTTGTCGAGCACAATCCCGAGATGCTCGCGCAGGCGATGAACGCGGAACTCAGGCGCGGCGGTCAGGTGTATTATCTGCACAACCGCGTTGAGAGCATCGAGCACACGGCGGCGGCGATAAAAGATATGCTGCCCGACGCCGTTGTCGGCATAGCCCACGGCAAGATGAGCGAAGACGAACTGAGCGAAGTCTGGCGCAAGCTACTCGAGGGCGAAATAGATATATTGGTATGCACGACTATAATCGAAACGGGCGTTGATGTTCCGAATGTCAACACCCTTATAATTGAGGACGCCGACCGCATGGGTCTCGCCCAGCTTCATCAGATACGCGGGCGCGTCGGACGCTCGTCGCGCAGAGCGAGCGCGTATCTCACATTCAGACCCGGCAGGGAGCTGACGGAGATAGCCACGAGCAGGCTCGATGCGATAAGAGAATTCACGGAGTTCGGCTCGGGCTTCAAGATAGCCATGCGCGACCTCGAACTGCGCGGCGCGGGCAATGTGCTCGGCGCACAGCAGCACGGTCACATGGAGGCTGTCGGCTACGAGATGTATCTCCAGATGCTCGAGCAGGCGATAAGCGAGGAGCGCGGAGACCAGACAAAGAAGCCGAAGAAGGAATGCCTTGTCGATCTGCCGATAGACGCGCACATCCCGCCGACATATATCGAGAGCGTGCCGCAGAGGCTCGGCATCTACCGCCGCATCGCGGACATAACCTCGCGCGCGGACGCGGACGATGTCACGGATGAGCTCATCGACCGCTTCGGCGAGCCGCCCGCTCCCGTGCTCGGACTGATAAGGACTTCACTGCTCCGGGCGTATTCCGCTCAGCACAACATCTATGAGATCGGGCGCAAGGGCGACAAGCTGCTGCTCTATATCGACGACCTCGACATGCAGGAGATCTCCGCCATAGCCGCGGGCTTCCCCGGCAGGGTGACAGTCAGCGCCGCAGGCAAGCCGCACATAGCAGTGCGCATCATGCCGCAGGATAAGATGCTCGACCTGCTTGAAAAAGTGCTCATGCTCATGAACACCGCGAATAAACAGAAAGACAGCTGACCGAAATCAGCTGTCTTTTTTCAAAAAAGGGAAGCGGCCGGCTGACAGATATCAGACGGTCGCTTGTCTTCTCCCCAAATAGATGCTGCACGCTTAGCACACAGCCTAGCTTCTTTTTTCATAAGGCTATTATATACTGTTTCTGTTTGGGAAGTCAATATTTTTCGCAATAAATAATATTTTACTTATTCGCCGCGGTCTCTTCTCGCCTGCTCGGGCGAGATCTCGGCGTGGGGGCAGACTATCTCGTCTATTATCTCCTGCGGAGCCGCCCAGCGCACGGCGTTTGTCAGTATCTGCTGAACCTGCGGGATATAATATGTGGGGTTAGCCTCATGACCGGGCTGGAAATAGAATACTTTTCCGCGCCCTCTTCTCCAGCAGCAGCCCGAGCGGAACACATCGCCGCCGGAGAACCAGCCCATAAAAACAAGCTCGTCGGGTTCAGGGATATCAAAGCTCTCGCCGTACATCTCTTCGACGGGTATCTCAACATATTCGCCGATACCCTTTGCTATCGGATGCGCGGGATTGACTGTCCAGAGGCGCTCAAAATCGCCGTCGCGCCAATGCAGGGCGCAGGAGGTACCCATAAGGCGCTTGAAGGGCTTCGAAAAATGCGCGGAGTGCAGCGCTATAAAGCCCATGCCGCGCAGAACTCTGTCGTGAACGCGCTCAACAAGCTCGTCGGGCACTTCGTCGTGCGCCTTGTGTCCCCACCAGATGAGCACATCGGTGTTTTCGAGCACTTCGGGCGGCAGACCGCAGTCGGGGTCGTTGAGGGTCGCGGTGCGCACCTCGATATCCTCCTGCGTGTCGAGAAAGCTCTTTATCTGACCGTGGATTCCGTGGGGATAAACTGCCGCTATCTCGGGCGATTCGACCTCATGGACGCCCTCGTTCCAGACGGTAACTCTTATCATTTTATCATTTCCTTTCGGGAGAAATTTTATCCAAGTCAAGTATATATTTTTGCCCGCCCGCTGTCAATGGATTTTCTCCCGTATTGCAAAATCGACTGCCGTTTGATATACTTTAATAAAGATTTTTCGGGGTGATATTTTGCTTCTCAACAAAAATGACGACATTGAACTTCATATAGATTCGGTCTCGCTGACGGGCAGCGGAGTCGGCAGATACAACGGGCTCGCCGTGTTCGTCCCCGCGACCGCGCCCGGAGATATAATAGAAGCGCACATAATCAAGGCGAAGAAGAGCTACGCCGTCGGCAAGTGCACGAAAATAATCAAGCCGTCGCCGGACAGAACCGACAACGACTGCCCGGCATATCCCGGCTGCGGCGGCTGTTCGTTCCGCCACATGAGCTACGGCGCGGAATTAAAGCTCAAATCCGACGCCGTGCGCGACGCATTCTCCCGCATCGGCGGACTTGATGTTGAACTAAAGCCGATAATCGGCGCGGAGTCACCGGACGGCTACCGCAACAAGGCGCAGTACCCTGTGGGACGCGAAAACGGCGAACTGAAAATCGGCTTCTACTCCCGTCGCTCGCACAGGATAGTTGACTGCCGCGCGTGCCGCCTCGCGCCGCCGGAGTTTGAAAAAATACTCGGTATAACGGCGGAGTGGATAGAGAAATATAATATTTCCGTCTACAACGAAACAAGCAGAAGCGGGGCTGTCAGGCACATATATCTGCGAAAAGCGTTCGCGACGGGCGAGATAATGCTCTGCCTCGTCAGCGCGCAGGAGAATCTGCCGAATACAGATGCGCTTCTTGACGCGCTCAAAAGCGAAGAGAGCATAAAGAGCGTGCTGATAAACATAAACTCCGACGACACGAACGCAGTGCTCGGAGGCAGGTGCATTTGTCTTTTCGGCGACGGCTGCATAACCGACATTCTCTGCGGGGTAAAGGTGAGGATATCGCCGCTGTCGTTCTATCAGGTCAACCGCGCTCAGGCGGAGCGCCTCTATAAAAAGGCCGCCGAATACGCCGGAGCGGAAAAAATAAAGCTCCTGCTCGACCTCTACTGCGGCGCGGGCACGATAGGGCTTTCCATGGCGGACAGGGCGGAGGAGCTAATCGGCATAGAGACGGTGGCGCCCGCTGTTGAGGACGCGAAGAAGAACGCCGCCGCAAACGGAATAGAGAACGCGCGATTTATCTGCGCGGACGCGGGTGAAGCCGCGGAAAAGCTGCTCGCCGAGGGCAAGCGCCCCGAGGTGATAATCCTCGACCCGCCGCGCAAGGGCTGCTCGGAGCAGACGGTAAGAGCCGCCGCAAAAATGGCTCCCGACAGGATAGTATACGTCTCCTGCGACCCGGCCACGCTCGCACGCGACTGCGCCGCGTTCAAGGAGCTTGGATATGAAGTCGAAGAAGCGACACCCGTCGATTTGTTCCCGAGGACAGCGCATGTGGAGACGGTGGCGAAGCTCGTGAAGAAAGGTTAAAGAACAAATATGAGAGCCGTAATTACCGACCTTGACAGAACGCTGCTGCGCACCGACAAAAGCATATCTGAATATACGCTGTCAGTCCTCGAAGAATGCCGCCGCAGGGGTATTCTTATCATGGCGGCGAGCGCGCGGCCGTTTCGGAGTATTCAAAAATATCACGAACTGATAAAGTTCGACGCTTTGACCACCATGAACGGCGCCGTCGTGTTCCTGCCGCATGAGATTTTACAGTTCGGCATCTCCCGCGAGAGCGGAGAAAAGATACTGTCAGAACTAATAAAATTCAACGATATCTCGCTCTCGATAGAAACGGACAGAGGACTATATTCCAACAGAGATATCCCCGAATGGAAGCCTATTGTTTATGACGGATTCCCGGCTCTTCCGGAGAACACGGTGCTCTATAAAATACTGGCAAGCGGGAATGAAAGCAGGCTCTATAAAAATATCTCCGATATTCTGACCGACGATGTTTACAGCACCGTTGCCGTAGAAGAGCTTGTTCAGATAATGAGCAGCGAAGCCACAAAGTGGAATGGGATAAAGAAAATGCTTTCGCATTTCGGCGCTTCTCCCGACGATGCCGTCTATTTCGGTGACGACAATGACGATATTGAGCCTATCGCAAGCTGTGCAACGGGCGTAGCGGTCGCAAATGCGATTCCCGCCGTACTTGAAATCGCCGACAGCGTCACTTCCTCCAACGACTCGGACGGAGTCGCGAGGTTTATAGAAGAAAATATACTTTAACTGCGACAAATCAATATAAAAAACTCACGGGCACCGGTTTCACGGTGCCCGTAGTTTTATCTTGTCTCATCCATCCAATCGGACAGGCGCGTCATGCTTTTTTCGCTGCCGACAGCATAGAGAATATCGCCCTCACGGAACATATAATCGGGATGCACATTGTCTGTCAAATTTCCGTTGTTTTCTATAGCGATTATGTTTACTCCGAACCTTCCCCGCATATCGGCGGACATTATCGTCATTCCGACGATCTTACGCGGAACTTCAAGCTTAAGGAGATTCAGCTTTCGGCTCAGCTGAACAAAGTCCAGCATATTGGGAGTTTCCAGTTTGTGGGCGAGTCTGACTGCCATATCCCTCTCGGGGTAGACGACTTCTGCGCCGAGCTTCTTGAGTATCTCGCCCTGCTCGGCGCTCGCGGCCTTTGATATGACCGTCGGCACGCCGAGAGAGACAACGTTGAGAGTAGTCAGAATCGAAGTGTCCATCTTTTCTCCGATGCAGACCACCACGATGTCGCAGTTTTGTATTCCGGTCTCCGAAAGCGTCTTTTTGTCGAAGCTGTTGACCACAAAAGCGTTCTCCGTGTATTCGCGCATCTCGCGCACCTTTTCCTCGTTTCCGTCGATTACGAGCGGCTCCGCGCCCGATTTCGCAAGCTCCACAGCCAGAGCAGAGCCGAAGCGCCCGAGTCCGATTATTCCGTAAGATTTGCTGTCGCTTTTTGATTTTTTAAACATCTTTGTCCTCCGTTCTCAGCCTATGGCTATGTTTCCGTCGGGATATTTTATTCGATCTCCGTTTGTGAAGTACCAGAGAGTCGCTATTGTAAGCGGCCCCAAGCGGCCGATATACATCATGACTATTGATGTAAGCTTGCTCGCGGTGCAGAGTCCCGTGGTTATCCCGGTAGTGTCCCACCGTGCCGAACGCGCTCGTCATCTCGAACAAGGCATCCCTTATTGCTATATCCGGCTCAAAGGCGCAGAGCATAAACGTTCCCACTGCTATCACACTTATACCCATGACCGCTATGACCGACGCTTTGCGGAACACACCGTGCGGCACAGAATAGTGAAAAGCCTTTCCCGAGGTGTTTGTCGCGGCGGTCTTTATGCCCTGTATCAGCGCAAACAGCGTGCTCGTCTTTATTCCGCCGCCGGTGGAGCCTGGCGACGCGCCGACGAACATTAAAAAGATCATAGCGAGCAGTCCCGCGTTTGAAAATTCGCCGAGCGAATATGTCGAGAAGCCCGCCGTCCTCGCAGTAACGCTGTTGAACAGGGCTCCTATCCACGGCATATCCTCGGTAATTCTGAAAATCACCGCGCCGCCGACCGTCAGCGCGACGCTCATCGTGAGCACTACTTTTGTGTGCATGGAAAATCTGCGCCAGCGAAATCGCTTTTCGACAATCTCGCGGATAACGAGAAAGCCGATTCCGCCGAAGAATATCAAAAGGCAGGTCACGAGATTTAAGAGCACATCCTCTTTGTAGGCGGAGAGGCTTTGGAAGTTTCCGAGGATGTCGAAGCCGGAGTTGTTGAACGCGGCGACGGAGTGAAAAAGGCTTATTCCGAGAGCTTTGAGCGGCGGGTAATCGCGCACGAAAACAATGAAGCTCAGCGCCGCACCGACAAGCTCAAATGCCGCCGTAGTCAAAAACACGCTTTTTATAAATTTTACTATTCCCTTGCCTGAATCGAGATTCATCGCATCGCGCAAAACACGCCGACCTTTCAGATTTATCCTCTTTCCGACAGCCAGAATGACTCCCGCGCCCATTGACGCGACTCCGAGTCCGCCTATCTGTATCAGTGCCGCAACAACGAACTGACCGAACGCGGTGAACGTGTCCCCTATATCGACGGTCACGAGTCCCGTCACGCAGACGGCGCTCGCCGAAGTGTAAAGCGCGTCTATGTATTTTAAGTCTACGCCGTTTTGCACGCTGCACGGCAGCATCAGCAGACCCGAGCCTATAAATATCGCGGCTGCAAAACCGAGCGCAATTATTCTTGCAGGCGACATTCTTTTTAACAGCTTTCTCATAATTCACCTCGTATCCCGCAAAAAAGACCTTCGGCAGAATAGGTCTGCCAAAGGTCTTGCTTCATTCACGGCCAACGCCGCCAATGTCCGCTGCCAGCACAGCTCCTGTGCGGTTGGTGACAGGCGGATGGGTAACCCATAGCTACTCCCCATTGGTTGTGGCTTAATTATATCCCTTTGCGGGCGAAAGTCAATATATTTATGAAAAAATTATCCGACATTAAAGGCAGAAAAGGTCTGCCGAGCTAATCGACAGACCCATGTCTTTATGAAATTCCTATTAATAAGCGAAAGTGTACTGCTGCTGCCATGTGCCGGTGAAGTCGGCGTCGATGGAGACGCCCTTCTTGAGCTTGCAGATAACGTTTGCGGGCTCGCTGACGTTGATGCTCGCAAGAGTGCCGTTCGCGTTGAGCACGAAAGTGAATGTGCCGCTCTGATAGTTGACCTTGGTGCTGACAGGCTCAAACGGTCCGAAGGAATCCTTCGTCAGCGAGAGAGTGTCGAAGCAAGAGCCGTGGTACTTGGGAACATATGTAAGTCCCTCGCCGCTCTCGGTAACGAGAGTGATGCTGACCTTCCAGCCGCTGCCCTGTTTGACGCAGGAAGCAGACTTGACGCCTGCGGGATCGACTTTATAGGAAGCGCGTTTTGCCGCGGGCAGGAAGCTTGCAAGAGTTGTGCCGTCGGAAGCCTTGCCGCCGTTGAAAGTCTTGTTGTCGGTCTTCGGATAGTCGTTGGGAAGCAGGGGCTCTGCGATTTTCGCTATAGCCGAACCGCCGGTGATACTGTTGATCTTCGAGGTAGTGCCCTGGACTCTCTTGACAGAGACCTTGCCGGTGTAGCTCTTCATAGCCGAAGCGTACTTGTTGAAGAACGCAACGATCTCAGCCTTGCTGCCGTTGACGGGAGCCTTTATCTCCGCTGCGGGCTTGTTGCCCTGCTGGCCGCCCTGAGAACCGCCCTGCTGACCCTGAGTAGCCGCCTCGCTGCCGCCCTCGGAGGGTGCGACTGCCGTGCTGTCGTCAGCGTTGCTCTCTGCCGCGTTGCTCTCCGCGTCGCCCGTCTGGGTGTCCTGAACGTCTGCGTTCGCGTCCTGCGAGCTCTCAGCCGTTGTGTCGTTCTTGTCGTCCTTGCCCTTACATGCCGCAAATGCAAATATCATTATCAGCGCGAGCAGGATAGCAATAATTCTCTTCATAGTTTGTCTCCTTTCATCTTTCGGCAGAGCATCCTCTGCCATGTTACGATTCAAGTTTACTTTATGTTTATTCGTTTGTCAAGAGAATAAACTTTATTTTATATTTCCATAATTTCCATAATTTTTTATCGATTTTTGTGCATTATATATTATATTCGTTCTTTATAATATAATAATTCGCCGCATTCCGGGCACACTATACAGCGAAAAAGAACAGAAAGGGTGCATAAAATGAGCAAAGACACACTTGAGCTGCTGCGAGAATGCGACAGCGGGATAAAGATGGCGGTCGGCAGCATTGACGAAGTGAGCGGACACATAAAGGACGAGGATCTAAAAAATCTGCTCGAAAAGAGCAAGGAGGAGCACAGCCAGCTCGGCGGTACGATAAAAGAACAGCTGGCATCGCTCGGCGACGACGGCAAAGACCCGGGGATAATGGCGAAGAGCATGTCATGGATAAAAACCAACGTCAAGCTCGGCATGAACGACTCGGACAGGACGGTCGCAGGGCTGATGACCGACGGGTGCGACATGGGCATAAAGAGCCTGACCCGCTACCTCAACGAATATAAGGGCGCGGACGGCGCTTCGCGCAGCACGGCGCGTCACCTAATCGGGATAGAAGAGGATCTTCTCTGCGGGCTGAGGCCGTATCTGTGATATATTTATTTGCAGGACGGCAGCATTATTTTATAAAATCACGCCCACCGCGGCGCTTCGGACGAAGCTGCTGCGATGGGCTGTTTCGGCATATTCCGCAACAAAAAGCATTTATACGCTGCAAATTAAAAAACGGCACTCCCGATTGAGAGTGCCGCTATGTATTTTAATTATTTGAGCATGCCGTGCTCTTTTGCATATTCGTAATACGCCTCGATGCTGCGTCTTCTCGCCTCGTTGACGCTCGAACCGGTTCTGGTGACGGTCGTCATCGGGATACCCTGCAGGCTGACGAGATACTTTGCGCTCGCGTTGAAGCCGCTGTCGATAGCGTTGTCGAGCAGGATTATCTCGTTGAAAGTCTCTCTCGCCTTGGCTATGTCCTTCTCGACGAAGAACTCGTCATACATCTTGCGGAACAGATTTGCGCCGCAGGAGGTCGGGGTTGCGCACACGCCGCGCGCGCCCGCCATATATGCATCAAACAGCAGCGGGATGTTCGCCTGGAGCACTGCGGAATCGCCCTGAACGGCGATTTTGTCCTTTATTCCCGCCATGGTGCAGGTGGTGTCCTTTATTCCGTGGAATCTGCCGGTCTTGACCAGCTCGCCGTATGCCTTGCCGGACATATTGCACGGCTGCATTCCCGGGAACTCATAGAGAATTATCGGCAGAGTAGTATATCCCGCGAGCTCGCTGAGATATTCGACAAGTCTCTCGTCGTTATCGGCATAGCCCTTTGAGACGAAAACGAGTCCGTCAACGCCAGTCTGCTCCATGCGCTTGACCTCTTCGACCTGCATATGCCATGTCGGCTCAAGGTTCGCCGTGGCGACGACCTCTGCGCTGCCGGAGTGCTTTGCGGCGATAGTCGCGCACTTTACTCTCTCCTCGGGAGTGAGCGTCGTCATCTCGGAGCTTCCGCAGACGGAGAACAGATGATGGGTTCCTCTCTCGACCTGCCACTCGACATACTGCGCGTAGACATCGTAATCTATCGACTTATCCTCTTTGAACGGGGTGAGCAGGAGGGAATAAACTCCCCTGTAGCTCTCAGGCTTATCAGTAAACATTGTTTCCACCTTCCGGATATTGTTTTTTCCAACGCTGATATCTTACTCCACAATGCACAAAAATGCAATAGAAAAAGGCTAATTGTTGCATTTGCTCTTGAAAAAACTACGGATTTCGATATAATTATTATTGATATTTATGCCGCCCGATGCGGCTTCGATTTTTTTACAAAAGGAGCAGATAAATGAAAAAACGCAGTATGGTATGCCGACTCGGGAAGTTTCCCCAGCTGACGAGAACGGTATTCACCTCCGCCGACGGTCTCGCGTCGGACAACATAACCGCGCTCTGCTACGGCGCGGACAACTGCCTCTATGTCGGAACGGACAGAGGTCTTTCAAAGATAGATGGAAAGAAAATAACCACGGTCGATATCGGCATTGAAAACGCGCCGATATCCATGCTCTTCTGCGCAAACGACGGGCATATCTTCGTCGGCACGGGCAAGAGCGTAATCGAGCTCAGCGGCAAAAAAATTATAGCGTCCCGCGAGTTCTCGTCCGACGCCGTCGCAATGAAGCAGGGCTGCAACAACGTCACATGGATTCTCACAAAGACCGTTCTCTACCGCTTCCCGCAGGGAGCTAAAGAATTCGATCTTAAAATCGGCGTGCCCGGCAAGGGCAGCTGCATCGCCGTTTTCGGCAACAACAAAGTCTATGTCGGAACCGAGAGCGACGGTCTCCACGCGCTCGTCGGCAAGAGATGGCACTGGTCGGAGCTCATGGAGGGCGTGACCGGAATACTCAGCAACAACATATCCTGCCTCGACATTGACCCCGCGGGCGATGTCTGGATAGGCACGGACAAGGGCGTCTGCGTCTACGACGACAACAGCTACTGGCTCGACAATTCGAAGATAACCGGTCTGCCCAATGGCGAGATAACCGGCATGGTGACCGACAGCGAGGGCAGAAGATACTTCACGACCTCCTGCGGTCTCATAATCCTCCACAACGGCAAGCTCTCATATTACGGCTACAAGCGCTGGCTGCCCGACATGCACGCGACCGGCATCGTCCTCTCGCCTGACGGCAGCTTCTGCGTCTCCACCGCCTCCGGCGGCATCAGCGTTTTCAAGACTGAGATGATGACGCTCGAAGAGAAGGCAAAGAGACTTCGCGCATTCAGCGAGAAATACAATGTCCGCAAGGACGGCTTTGTGCTCGAGCGCGCGCTTGAGCATGAGGGCGTTGTGTCCGAAAATGAAGGCTATGTCTGCACCGGCGACAACGACGGACTCTGGACGGGGCTTTATCTCGGCGCGCTGTGCTTTGAATACGCCTGCACAAAGGACCCGGAGGTTCGCGCCGCGGCTCACCGCTCGCTGCTCGCGATGATAAAGCTCACCGAGATAACGGGTATAGAGGGCTTCACCGCCCGCTCGATAAGATACATCGACGAAGCCGGCTACGGCACGGGCGTGCGCCACGAATGGCACCACACCGCCGACAAGGACGGCAACGAGCTCGAGTGGCTCGGCGAGACTTCGTCCGACGAGATGGTCGGTCATTTCTACGCATACTCGAACTACTTTGATCTCGTCGCGGACGATGAGGAGAAGAAGCTGATAGCCTCCGTTGTCAAAAAGATTCTCGACCATATTCTCGACAACAAGTTCAGACTCGTTGACACCGACGGCGTGCCGACCACATGGGCGAACTGGGACCCCGATCTGCTCAACAACGACCACAAGTGGATATATGAAAAGGGCACGAACTCGCTTCAGATTCTGACCTTCCTCAAGGCGGGATATCATATCACCGGCGATAAGAGATACGAAGATGCGTTTGAATATCTCATCAGGGACAAGCACTTCGCCATGAACCTCATGCAGTACAAAATCCTTGACGGCCACCTGCTCCACATTGATGACAACCACGATTTCCTCATGATATCGCTGCTCATGCGCTATGTTGACGACCCGAAGCTTCGCTCCGTGTTCGCCATGGGTCTGACGCATCACTGGGACGACGAAAAGGCGGAGCACAATGCGTTCTTCAACTTCGTCTACGGCGCATGCACGGGCGAGCAGTGCGACATCGAGACTTCCGTAGACGAACTTGCGGACTACCCGATGGATCAAATTCTCTGGACGCTCTACAACAGCTGGCGCGATCTCGACTGGGACATGCGCCCGACAGAGGTCGGTATGATCCCGCAGCTCTATCACCCGCTCCCGGCGCACGAAAGACGCATTAACAGCTGCGACAGCAACCGTTTCATCGCGGACTCCGGCATCGCCGGCGAAGCCGAGCGCCTGTTCACGAAGTCGGACGACCCGACGGCGTTCACGATGTTCCCCGGCACGGGCGACGACCACGGAATGTATCTCATGGCGTGCACAAACTACACCCACCCCTACTGGTTCGCGCGCTACTACGGACTCATCGAAGAGGCGGAATAAAATATAAAGCAGAAATCCTACCCGGGATGGGTAGGATTTTTTGTTGCAAGTAAAAGTGAGCAGTGGAAAGGCTCGCGATATCGGCGGATATCATTCGCACGCGAAATCTGCGCAATTTTATTTCTTCTCAAAACTCACGGACTTTTCTTTCATCGAGATTTTCCCGACCTGGTAGCCGTAGTTTGTAAGCTCCTTTTTGAAGTTCAGAAACGAGTGGTCTATCGACACGCCGGCGATATTTTGTATTTCATCAAAAGTGAGCTTCAGCGACTGCGCGCCGCTGTTTTTGACATATTCCCAAAGTGCGTTGTATTTGCTCCTTTTTTCGCCTCATTATTCGTCAATATAGCTGTTCCTCTTTTCGAGCACCCACGGGATATCCGCATCGAAGTCGAGCTGAATAACTGGAAGAGGAAAATCCGGCTCCGGCATGTCGATACGGTCGCTGAACGAAACGCCAAAATTCGGCGAGAGCGGATATGTTGCTTTTTCGTCCCAACAGGCTGTAGAGTCGCTTGTCGGTTTCCACGCGCTTTTGCCGCTGAGTAAAGTTCCGCAGATGTGGCAAAATCCACCGTAGTACAGCGTGTTTTCGTCTTTGGCGCAATAGACATAACATTCGCAGATTTTTTTCATGTCAACGCCGAGCGCGGAGAAAAAGTCCCGGATATTCTGCGGAAGTTTGTCGACGGCTCTCTCGAAGTTAAGACACCCGTCGCATTGGCACCCCTCGCTGACCGTTTTGGCGCGGTCATAGAACTGCCGTGTCTTTTCAACATCAACATCGATTTTGTATTCGCCGAATTGAAATATCAAGCTTTGCACCTCCGATATGAGCGGTTTCTTTGATTATATCAGCAAAGCGCGGAAAAATCCACCGGGATATGCAAAAAGGACGCAGTTTGCACTGCGTCCTTTTTCTGTTCTGTTGTGCTTATCAGCTGTGCTTTTTGCCCTTTTGCTGATTCGCGCTGTGGCAGGAGCCTGCCATAGCACAGTGGGCACAGTTGCAGCCGCAGGAGGATTTGCCTTTTTTCTTATTTTTTATGAGGCTGAATATTATCAGCGCCACGATAACGGCAAGCACAAGGCATATTATAATGGTTGCAATATTCTTTGATAACCACGCGAGCATTTCGGAAGACTCCTTTCACAGCATATAGCTTGGTTTATTTTGTGACCTTTACATCGGATGCGAGCTTTGTGGCCTCTTTGTAGGGGCGCACGAGCATGAAGATTATCAGGGCGAGGAACGCGAACGCGAACACAAGGCTTACGATATCAACTGCGCCGTGGATGTTGCCGGTGAAGAGGTTGCCGAACTGATTTATCATAAGGGAGATAACATAGGCGAAACCGCACTGATAGCCGATTGCGAACCAGGTCCACTTTGCGCTGTTCATCTCACGCTTGATAGCGCCGATAGCTGCGAAGCAGGGAGCGCACAGAAGGTTGAAGACGAGGAACGAATAAGCGGTCAGGCCGGTGAACGCCTTTGCAAGGGTTGCATAAACGTTGCCCTCTGCGCCATAGAGGATGCCCATCGTACCGACGATGTTCTCCTTTGCGACAAGTCCGGTAATCGAAGCGACGGTAGCCTGCCAGTTGCCCCAGCCGAGCGGAACGAAGATCCAGGCGATAGCCGAGCCGACCTTTGCGAGCAGGGACTGATCAAGCTGATCCTCTGCAAGCATTCCGAAGTGGCCGTCTACGAAGCCGAAGTAAGAGGTGAACCAGACAACGATAGTTGAAAGAAGGATGATTGTACCTGCCTTCTTGATGAAGGACCAGCCGCGCTCCCACATGGAGCGGAGGACGTTCTTGAGGGTCGGCCAGTGATAGGCGGGAAGCTCCATAACGAACGGAGCGGGATCGCCGGAGAACATCTTGGTCTTCTTCAGCATGATGCCGGAGATGATGATGGCGGCCATGCCGATGAAGTAAGCGGAGGTGGAAACCCATGCGCTGCCGCCGAAGATGGCGCCGGCGATCATGGCGATGAAGGGGACCTTGGCGCCGCAGGGGATGAACGTG
>ENA-OPCZ01000654-OPCZ01000654.1-human-gut-metagenome-genome-assembly--contig:-NODE-654-length-20787-cov-6.889302_pt1 | contig 20787 bp, 19 predicted proteins | sample MGYA00241566_ERZ501483 | MGnify/ENA primary metagenome ERZ501483 (study PRJEB25962, sample SAMEA1965191) | human gut metagenome | biome: human gut; feature: human-associated habitat; material: faeces... | reverse complement strand
TGCGCCACTATGCGGAAGTCCACCTCAAGCTGGAGCCGCTGCCCCGGGGCAGCGGGATGCAGTTTGCCGCCGACTGCCGGGAAGAGGTGCTGGACAAGAACTGGCAGCGGCTGGTGCTGACGCATCTTGAGGAAAAGCAGCATCTGGGTGTGCTCATCGGGGCACCCCTGACCGATGTGAAAATCACCCTCATTGCGGGCCGCGCTCACCTCAAGCACACCGAGGGCGGCGACTTCCGGCAGGCGACCTACCGCGCCGTCCGGCAGGGCCTGATGATGGCAGACCAGATCCACAAGACCCAGCTGCTGGAGCCGTGGTATGCCTTCCGGCTGGAGCTGCCCTCTGACAACGTGGGACGCGCCATGAACGATATCCAGAACATGGGCGGCAGCTTTGACCCGCCCGAGACCGGAGCCGACGGGGATACCACCCTGCTCACCGGCACCGCACCGGCCTCCACCATGCGCAGCTACCCCATGGAGGTGGTGGGCTACACCCGGGGCAGGGGACACCTGACCCTGACGCTGGACGGCTACCGTCCCTGCCACAATGCAGCGGAGGTCATCGAGGCCGCGGGCTATGAGCCGGAACACGACCTCGACAACCCGGCGGATTCGGTGTTCTGCGCCCACGGGGCCGGATTTGTGGTGCCCTGGGAGCAGGTGCGCAGCCACATGCATGTGGACAGCGGCTGGGGCAAGACTGCAAAGACCGAGGAAGCGGTGCAGGCCCGTCCCCGCCGGATGGCCGCCTACCGCGCTACCCTGGAAGAGGATGCTGAGCTGCTGAAGATCTTTGAACAGACCTATGGGCCCATCAAGCGGGACCCGCTGGCGGCGTTCCGCCCCACCCAGAAGCGGGAACGCCCCGATTTCAACGCCGAGCAGTGGGAAATCCAGCCCGAATACCTGCTGGTGGACGGCTACAACATCATCTTTGCATGGGACGAGCTGAACGCACTCTCCAAAGAGAGCCTGGAAGCGGCCCGCCACAGGCTGATGGACATCCTTTGCAACTATCAGGGCTTTAAGAAGTGCGTGCTCATCCTTGTGTTTGATGCCTACCGTGTGCCGGGCAGCCCCGGCAGCATAGAGCAGTACCACAATATCCATGTGGTCTACACCCGGGAAGCCGAGACCGCCGATATGTTCATCGAGCGTGTCACCCATGAGATCGGCAAGGGCCGCCGCGTCCGCGTGGCCACCTCCGATGGCATGGAACAGGTCATCATTCTGGGCCATGGTGCCCTCCGTGTCTCTGCCCGCATGTTCCATGAAGAGGTGCAGGAAGCAGAGAAGGAGATCCGGAGGTATTTGCAGGGGGAAGGGTAACATCCTCGCCCTCTCCGTCAGCGCTTACGCGCTGCCACCTCTCCCAAAGGGAGAGGCAATGCTGCCTTTATCCAAGACCCGCAATAGGCTCCCCCTTTGGGGGAGCTGGCAAAGCCGTAAGGCTTTGACTGAGAGGGCGAAATCTCACCCGAAAGGAGCCGCCTATGTTCAAAACAACTTCTGATTTTGTTTGGCAAAAGATCCAGCGCCGCCCCCGGGATGCGCATAAGGGGACCTTTGGCTCCGTGCTGGCGGTGGCGGGCAGTGCGTCCTACCGGGGCGCGGCGGCGCTGGCCGTGGAAGGTGCCCTGCGCACAGGGGCCGGTATCGTTACGCTGGCAAGTGTGGAGCCGGTGCTGGCGGCGGTGACCGCCCGCCTGCCCGAGTGCTGCCTCTGCCCCTGCGAAGCGGGGGCAGAGGGCGGCATCTCGCCCCAGAATATCGACCGCATCCGGCGGCAGAAGGCCTCTGTCCTGCTGGCGGGCCCCGGGCTGGGTTATACGGCCCAGAGCGCGGCCCGTGCCGCCGAGACCCGGGCGCTGGTAAAAACGCTCCTGCCCGGCTTTTCCGGTAGTGCAGTGCTGGATGCGGACGGCTTGAACGCCGCCGCTGACCTGCTCCAAACGGAAAAAATGCCTCACCCTCAAGGAGAACTGATTTTAACGCCCCACCCCGGCGAGATGGCCCGGCTGACCGGACACTCTGCGGCAGAGATCAATGCGGACCGGGAAGGCGCGGCGCTGCGCTATGCGAAAGCATGGAATGCTGTGGTGGTGCTGAAGGGGGCACATACCGTCATTGCAGGGCCGGATGGCCGCTGCGCGGTCAATCCCACCGGCAACCCGGGGCTTTCCCGGGGCGGCAGCGGGGATGTGCTGGCGGGCATGACCAGTGCCCTGCTGGCCTGCGGCCTGCCTGCCTTTGAGGCCGCTGCCTGTGCCGTTTATCTCCACGGTGCAGCTGCCGACCGTGCCGCTGCCCTGCACGGGGAAACCGGGATGCTCCCGCATGATCTGCTGGATGCGCTGGGGACCCTGTTTGCCGAAAACGGGCGCTGAGCAAGGGGACGATCCCATCAAGAAAAGAAACGCTTCCTTTCCTCTGGATTTGTGTTATACTGGAGCTATCCAAAACACAACGATCTGCCGGAAAGGAAGCGTTTCTTTTATGGTTCCTGCACTGGAAAAAATCATTGCCGAGAGCGACCGCATCGTCTTTTTTGGCGGCGCGGGGGTCTCCACCGAAAGCGGCATCCCCGATTTCCGCAGCGTGGACGGCCTGTACCACCAGAAGTACGATTACCCGCCCGAGACCATCCTGAGCCACACCTTCTGGGAGGAGAACCCCGGGGAGTTCTACCGGTTCTACCGGGATAAGCTCATTGTGAAGGGGGCAAAGCCCAACGCTGCCCACCTGCGGCTGGCAAAGCTGGAGCGGGAGGGCAGGCTGAAAGCCATCGTCACCCAGAACATCGACGGCCTGCATCAGGCGGCTGGCTCCAAGACCGTTTACGAGCTCCACGGCAGCACCCTGCGCAACTACTGCGTGAAGTGCGGCGCGTTCTACGATGTGGACTTCATTGCCAACAGTACCGGCGTGCCCCGCTGCCCCAAGTGCGGCGGCATCGTCAAGCCGGATGTCGTCCTGTACGAGGAAGGGCTGGACGAAGAGGTGCTCTCCGGGGCCGTGTCTGCCATCCGCAAGGCGGATACTCTCATCATCGGCGGCACCAGTCTGGTGGTCTACCCGGCGGCGGGGCTCATCCGGTACTTCCGTGGCCGCCATCTGGTGGTCATCAACATGCAGCCCACCGGGGCCGATGCGCAGGCCGACCTGTGCATTGCCAAGCCCATCGGTCAGGTGCTGAGCGAGGACGTACTGTTGGAGGACTGAGATGAAAGCTGTCATTCTGGAAAGCTATGTCATGGAGGAAGGCGACCTCGACTGGTCGGGGGTAAAGGCATTGGTGCCCGATACCACCAGCTATGTCCGCACGGCCTACGAGGAGATCGCCCCCCGCATTGGAGATGCGGACATCGTTCTGCTGAACAAGTGCCGCGTGGATGAGGAGATCTTACAGCAGTGCCCGAACCTGAAATGGGTGGGCATCATCGCCACGGGCACCGACAACCTGGATCTGGAAGCCTGCCGCCGCCACGGCGTTGCAGTGGCCAATGTGCCGGGCTATTCTACCTACAGCGTGGCCCAGATGACCTTCAGCCTGCTGCTGGCCATCTGCCAGTGCGCGGAGCGCTACAACCGTGCCGTCAAGCAGGGATGCTGGCAGCTGGATATCCCGGAGAGCATCGGCCTGCTGCCCCAGATGGAGCTCTACGGCAAGACCTATGGCGTTTACGGCTATGGCAGCATCGGGCGGCAGTCGGCCCGCATTGCCAGAGCCTTTGGCATGGAGGTGCTGGTCTGCACCCGCACCGTCCGGCCCGAATACGCCGCCGACGGTGTGGAGTTTGTGGATTATGATACCCTGCTGAGGCGGTGCGATATCCTCAGCCTGCACTGCCCGGCCACGCCCCAGACCCGGGGCCTTGTCAACGCGGAGGCGCTGGCGAAGATGAAGCTTGGGGCCATTCTGCTCAACACGGCCCGGGGCGCGCTGGTGGATGAGGAGGCCGTGGCAGCGGCCCTCCACAGCGGTCAGCTGGGCTTTTACGGGGCCGATGCCTTTGTCACCGAGCCTCTGCCTCAGGAAAGCCCCCTGCGGGCAGAACCCCACGCTATCCTGACACCGCACATTGCGTGGACGACCCGGGAGGCTTTGCAGAACCTGATGGACATTACCACCCGGAACCTGCGCACCTGGCTGGAAGGAAACGGCGAGCACATCGTCAACAGATAAAAAGGAGAGATGAATCATGCAGGCAACCATTCACAACGAATTCCTGACCCTGACCGTGGATACCCATGGTGCCGAAGCAGTCAGCCTGAAAAATGCCGCCGGGCAGGAGATGCTCTGGCAGGCCGACCCGGCTGTCTGGAAGCGCCACGCCCCCATCCTTTTCCCCTGGACGGGCAAGCTGACCGGCGGGGCCTTTACCCATAAGGGCAAGACCTACCCCGGCGGTCAGCACGGCTTTGCCCGGGACGTGGAGCACACCCTGCTCTGCGCCGAGGGTGACACCATCCGGATGGAACTGCGCTCGGATGAAAAGAGCAAGGCAGAGCGCTTCCCGTTTGATTTTGTTCTGACCAGCACCTTCCGGCTGGAGGGCAGGACGGTGCACCACACCCTGACCGTCACCAACCCCGCCGATGCCGCCGAGGAGCTGCAGTTCGGCATCGGCTACCACCCGGCGTTCCGCATCCCCTTTGATGACCAGCACACCACCACCGATTACGAGTTCCGCTTCGACCAGCCGGAAAGCCCGATGATCCTGGACGCTTACCCCAACGGTCTGCTGACCGGCAAGTGCGGTTACCGGTGGAAGAACGAGCAGAGCATCCCCCTGACAGACGATCTGTTTGAGAACGACAGCTTCTGCATGGCCGGTCTGCGCAGCCGCACGCTGGGCATCTACGAAAAGGACACCGGCAAGGGAATCGTCTGCAATGTGGAGGGTTACCCCTACACCCTCATCTGGTCGGCTCCGGCAAAGCCTGTGCGCTTTGTCTGCATTGAGCCGTGGCACTCCCTGCCCGGTGCCCAGACCGATACCCAGGAGTGGAGCCAGCGCGCCGCTGCCGCCTGCCTTGCCCCCGGCCAGACCTGGGAGACCACCCTCAGCACAACGTTTGAGCGCTGAAGCAAAGTTTGGCAAAGAAATGCAGGAACCCCTTGACAGAGGGGACTGCATTCTGATTTAATTAGAATCGATAAAAGGGAGTAAAGGGCATCCCGCAGGGCCTGCGGGGTGCTGCATGGCAGCGTCATCACGGCAGAAATGCCCGATGTCATGTGTTGGCTTGAGACTTTTGTCACAGACAGAGTGCTGTGGCAGGGGTCTCTTTTTTCTTGCCCGGCACAGGAACACAAGGAGGAAAAATAAATATGGATCTTCTGAACACATTCGCCAGTCTCTTTTCCAATTTTGGGAATCTGACCTGGCAGATGGTGGTGATGTGGGGCATCGGTGCACTGCTCATCTACCTTGCCATCGCCAAAAAGATGGAGCCGAGCCTGCTGCTGCCCATGGGCTTTGGTGCCATTCTGGTCAACCTGCCCCTCTCGGGTGCCATCACGCAGGGGGATACGGTGGGCCCGATCTCTGCATTGTTTGAAGCGGGCATGTCCAACGAGCTGTTCCCGCTGCTGCTCTTCATCGGCATCGGTGCCATGATCGATTTTGGCCCGCTGCTGGAAAAGCCGTGGCTGATGCTCTTTGGTGCGGCGGCCCAGTTCGGTATCTTCTTTACCCTGTTTCTGGCGGGCTTCTTCTTTGACCTGAAGGATGCTGCCTCCATCGCTGTCATCGGTGCGGCAGACGGCCCCACCGCCATTTTCGTGGCCAACACGCTCAACTCCCAGTACCTCGGTGCCATTATGGTGGCAGCCTACAGCTACATGGCGCTGGTGCCCATCGTGCAGCCGCCCGTGATCCGGCTGCTGACCACGCAGAAGGAGCGCCGCATCCGGATGTCCTATGAAAAGGGCAGTGTTTCCCAGCTGACCAAGATCCTGTTCCCCATCGTGGTCACGATCATTGCAGGCATGGTGGCTCCGGCCAGTGTGGCGCTGGTGGGCTTTTTGATGTTCGGCAACCTGCTGCGGGAGTGTGGGGTGCTGAATGCGCTGAGCGAGACCGCCCAGAATGTGCTGGCAAATCTCATCACCATCGTGCTGGGCCTGACCGTTGCCGGGCAGATGACCGCCGACAAGTTCGTGCGGCCCGACACCCTGCTCATCCTTGCACTGGGTCTGGTGGCCTTTGTCTTTGATACGGCCGGCGGCGTGCTGTTTGCAAAACTGCTGAACCTTTTCCGGCCGGAGGGCAAAAAGCTGAACCCCATGATCGGCGCGGCCGGCATCTCGGCCTTCCCCATGAGCGGCCGTGTGGTCAACAAGATGGGCCTGGAAGAGGACAACCAGAATTTCCTGCTGATGTATTCCATCAGCGTCAACGTTTCGGGACAGATCGCGTCCGTCATTGCAGGCGGCCTGATCCTGACCCTGATGGCTTAACGGAGGTGATCGCATGCTTCATCTTACTTCGTGGATGACCACGCTGCCGATGATGCTGATCGGGATGGTCGGCATCATCCTCGTCATCGGCATCATTGTTCTGGCAGTGATGCTGCTCAACCGGCTGACGGGCCGGAAATAAAAGAAAAAGGCGATGCAGCTGTTCAAAACTGCATCGCCTTTTTGCTTGTGTAAGATTACAGAGTCTGGATGGCGGCCTTGATGCGCTGGGCGGCGACCTTGGTCTTTTCGGCATCGCCGAAGGCGGTCAGGCGGAAGTAGCCCTCGCCGCACTCACCAAATCCGACACCCGGGGTGCCGACCACGCCGCAGTTCTCCAGCAGCCAGTCGAAGAACTCCCAGCTCTTCATGCCGCCGGGGCAGCGCAGCCAGATGTAGGGGCTGTTCTTGCCGCCGCAGTACCACACGCCGCACTCGTCCAGTGCATCGGCAATGACCTTGGCGTTCTGGCGGTAGTAATCGAGGTTGGCCTGGATCTCAGCCATGCCGCTCTCGGTGAACACGGCGGCAGCAGCGCGCTGAACGACGTAGGGCACGCCGTTGAACTTGGTGGTCTGGCGGCGCAGCCACAGCTTGTTCAGGTTCATGCCCTCGCGCTCCAGCTCGTGGGGCACGATGGTGTAGCCGCAGCGGGTGCCGGTGAAGCCTGCGATCTTGGAGAAGGAGCAGATCTCAATGGCGCACTCACGGGCACCCTCTACCTCAAAGATGCTGCGTGCCAGAGCGGGATCGGTGATGAAGCACTCGTAGGCGGCATCGTACAGGATAACGGCGTTGTTCTTTTTGGCGTAGTCCACCCAGGCCTTGAGCTGCTCGCGGGTGTAGGCGGCACCGGTGGGGTTGTTGGGGCTGCAGATATAGATGATGTCAGCCTTCACGCTGTCGTCGGGCATCCCGAGGAAGCCGTTCTCCTGCCCGGTGCGGCTGTAAATGATCTTGCGGCCGTCGGTCACGTTGTCGTCCACATAGGTGGGGTACACGGGGTCCGGAACCAGAACGGTGTTGTCTACATCAAACAGGCCCAGCACATTGGCCAGGTCGCTCTTGGCACCGTCGGAGATAAAGATCTCGTCCTCAGCCAGCTGGGTGCCGCGGCCTGCGTAGTAGCCCTGAATGGCCTGCTTCAGAAACGGATAGCCCTGCTCGGGGCCGTAGCCGTGGAAGCCCTCCTTGGTGCCCATCTCAGCGGCGGCATCCTGCATGGCGGTGACCACGCACTTTGCCAGAGGCTGGGTCACATCGCCGATGCCCAGGCGGATGATCTCCTTTTCGGGGTGTGCTTCCTGATAGGCGGCCACCTTGTGGGCAATGTCCACGAACAGGTAGCTTGCCTTCAGCTCGCCGTAATGGTGATTCATTTTCATAAGTTGTTCCCTCACTTTATAAGATTGCCCGCCCTCTCAGGCCGCTTCGCGTCCAGCTCTCCCAAAGGGAGAGCCGATGCAGCGTCTACGCCAGCAGAAGCTGACCGTTGAGCCGCAATTGCCTCTCCCTTTGGGAGAGGTGGCATTGCAAAGCAATGACGGAGAGGGCGAGGATGTTAAACTTCCGCAACTCCCTCGTACACCGTGACAGCGCTGCCGGTCATCAGCAGCTGCCTGCCGGGCAGTACCCGGATGACCAGCTCACCGCCGCGCAGCTGCACATGGATATCCTGCCCGGCGGGGCAGATGCCCAGCTCAGTCAGGGCTGCCACGGTGGCGCAGGTGCCGGTGCCGCAGGCCCAGGTCTCGCCGCTGCCGCGTTCCCACACCCGCATCTTCAGGTGGGCGGCATCCACCACCTGCACAAATTCGGTGTTGATGCGCTCCGGGAAGTTGGCGTGATGCTCGAACGCCGGGCCGATGGCTTCCAGCTTCAGGCTGTCCACATCCTCCACCACGGTCACGCAGTGGGGGTTGCCCACGCTGATGCAGGTCACCTTCCACACTTTTCCCTCTACGGTGAGCGGCTGATCCACCAGCGGGCCTTCGCCCATGTGGATGGCAGGCAGGTCGGCCGGCAGGGTGCTGTAAGCGCCCATCTCCACCTGCCACAGCTGTGCGCCCTGCCGACTGATGCGCTTGACACCGCTGTTGGTGTCGATGGTCAGGACAGGCTTTTCCACCCCGTGGGTGTAGAGCCACTCGGCCACACAGCGCACGCCGTTGCCGCACATCTGGGCCTCGCTGCCGTCTGCGTTGAAGATGCGCATCCGGCCATCGGCCCAGGGGGTCACAGGGGCGCAGATGCAGATGATGCCGTCCGCACCCACGGAAAAATGCCGGGCTGAGAGCCGCTGTGCAAGCGCGGCAATGTCTGCGGGCACACCGGATGCACGGCAATCCAGATAGATGTAATCATTGGCACAGCCCTGCATCTTGGTAAATGACAATTTCATGGAGCATTCTCCTTTACAGGCGGGACCTCTGCGGCCATACTGATGCGGCATGGCCGCAGAGGTTTGGTTCGTCACATATAATCATAAGAATCAAACGGGCTTCTGTCAAGCAAAAAAGAGGGCTTTGTGCAATTTTCATCGGTTTTTTCTGCCCGTAAAGGGCCGGAATGCAAAACAGGGCTTGACAAGATACGGCCCATGGGATATAAAAAGAGAGAGTGCTTTTGCGCGCCGGAGAGGGCGTGCAGGCAGAGAAGAAAGAATCATTGACAAAAGGAGACCGCGACGATGGATACTTTTGAAAAGATCCGTGCACTGCTGGCAGAGCAGCTGGATATTGACCCTGCTAAGATCACGATGGAGAGCGACATTATGAGTGATTTCGAGGCCGACAGCCTGGATATCGTGGACATGGTGATGACGCTGGAGGATGAGTTTGGTATTGAGGTGCCGGACGATGCCATCGAGAATCTGCGCACCGTGGGCGACGTGGTGGAATTTGTGGACAGCCACAAGGGCTGATAACAGCTTTGCAAAAAGGCCCCGCACCCGCAGCGCTGCACACGGCGGCACTGCAGCGGGGCTTTTAATATGAGCTCGTGCGGAACGGCTGGAACACAGGCGTTTGGCGCACGGCTTAGGAGGATATAACAAAATGGCAAAAGACAACAAGAAGCTTGTGCAGGCGATCACCAGCCAGGAAGAGAACTTTGCACAGTGGTACACCGACATCTGCGTCAAGGCAGAGCTGGTGGAGTACTCCAGTGTCAAGGGCTTCATCATCCTGCGCCCCTATGGTCAGGCCATCTGGGAGCTGATCCAGAAGGACATGGATGCCCGGTTCAAGGCAACCGGCCACGAGAACGTGGCTATGCCCGTGCTGATCCCCGAGAACCTGCTGCAGAAGGAAGGCGAGCTGGTCAATGGCTTCGCGCCGGAGGTGGCGTGGGTCACGATGGGCGGCTCTGACAAGCTGGAAGAGCGCCTGGCGGTGCGTCCCACCAGCGAGACCATGTTCTGCGACCACTGGTCCCGCGTGCTGCACAGCTACCGTGAGCTGCCCATGAAGTACAACCAGTGGTGCAGCGTGGTGCGCTGGGAAAAGACCACCCGTCCCTTCCTGCGCAGCCGTGAGTTCTGGTGGCAGGAAGGCCACACCATCCACGAGACCGCCGCCGAGGCCGAGGCCGAGACCCAGCAGCAGCTGAACTGCTACGCAGATGTCTGCGAGCAGGATCTGGCCATCCCTGTTGTCAAGGGCCGCAAGACCGACAAGGAGAAGTTTGCCGGTGCCGAGGCTACCTATACCATCGAAGCCATGATGAAGGACGGCAAGGCCCTGCAGAGCGGCACCAGCCATTACTTCGGCGATAAGTTCAGCAAGGCTTACGACGTGACCTTTACCGGCCGCGACAATCAGCTGCATCACCCGTTCCAGACCAGCTGGGGCGTTTCCACCCGTCTGGTGGGTGCCATCATTATGACCCACGGCGATGACGACGGCCTGATCCTGCCCCCGGCAGTGGCCCCCATCCAGGTCGTGGTCGTGCCCATCGCCGCCCACAAGCCCGGCGTTTCTGAGAAGGCCGCCGAGCTGGCTGAGAAGATCAGCAAGTATGCCCGCGTCAAGCTGGACGACAGCGACAACGCCCCCGGCTGGAAGTTCTCCCAGTGGGAGATGAAGGGCGTGCCCCTGCGCCTGGAGATCGGCCCCAAGGATCTGGAAAAGAACCAGTGCGTGCTGGTCCGCCGCGACACCCGTGAAAAGATCTTCGTGAGCCTGGATGAGCTGGAAACCGCGATTCCGGCCCAGCTGGAGGCCCTGCGCAAGGACCTGTACGAGCGTGCCCTCGCCAACCGTGAGAAGCGTACCTGGGCAGCCACCACCATGGAGGAGGTCAAGGAGCTGGCCAAGGCCAACACCGGCTACATCAAGACCATGTGGTGCGGCGACCTGGCCTGCGAGATGAAGATGAAGGAAGAGGCTGGCCTGTCCAGCCGCTGCATGCCCTTTGAGCAGGAGCACATCAGCGATGTCTGCCCCTGCTGCGGCAAGCCCGCCAGCAAGATGGTCTACTGGGGCGTGGCCTACTAAGCCGCCCCACAGTCAGAGCCTGATCAGATGAAAAAAAGCAGCTTTCCCGTCCAACGGGAGAGCTGCTTTTTTGTATCTGCCTATTGACAACCGTGTATCTACTGTATATACTGTAAATATACAGATGCAACGGAGGCGGCAGACATGAATCTCTTCATCGATAACAAGAGCGGTGCACCCATCTACGAGCAGCTCTACACCCAGATCAAGAACCAGATTTTGAGCGGGGAACTGCAGCCGGAGGAAGCTATGCCGTCCATCCGGGGGCTGGCGCGAGATCTGCGCATCAGCGTTATCACCACAAAGCGGGCCTACGATGAGCTGGAACAGGAGGGTTTTCTGTATGCGGTGCCCGCCAAGGGCTTTTTCGTGGCGGCGAAGAACACCGAGCTGCTCCGGGAAGAGAACCTGAAAAAAATCGAAGCACACCTGACGGAAGCCGTCCGGCTGGCGGCACCCTGCGGGCTGACCAAACAGGAACTGACCGAAATGTTGGAATTGCTGTGGGAGGAATGAACCATGAACGCATTAGAACTGCACGGCCTTGAAAAGCACTACCCGGATTTTACGCTGGGGCCCATTGATCTGGAACTGCCCGGCGGCACAGTCTGCGGGCTGATCGGTGAGAACGGCGCGGGCAAGAGCACCACCATTAAGCTGATCCTGGACATGATCGACGGAGACGCTGGCACCGTGAAGCTGTTCGGGCAGGAGGGGATCACCCCGCTTGCCAAAGCCGATATCGGCGTGGTGCTGGGCGGCGAGGGCATCCCTACCTGCCTGACCGCGCCGCAGGTGGGAAAGGTGATGGCGGGCATCTATCCCAATTGGGATGCCGCAGCTTACGCGGATTATTGTAAGCGCTTTGAACTGCCGGAGAAAAAGCGCTACGCCGATTACTCCACCGGCATGAAGATGAAACAGTGCCTTGCCGTGGCACTTTCCCACCACCCGAAGCTGCTGCTGTTGGACGAAGCCACCAGCGGTCTGGACCCGGTGGTGCGGGATGAGCTTATCGATCTGCTGCTGGACTTTGTGCGGGATGAGAACCATGCAATTTTGATCTCGTCCCACATCGTCAGCGATTTGGAAAAGCTCTGCGATACCATTGCCTTTCTGCACAAGGGAAAGCTCCTGCTCTGTGAGGACAAGGACACCCTGCGGGAGGAGTACGCCCTCTGGCACGGCACTGCCGGGCAATTGGAGGAGCTGGATAAGAACGCCATCGTCAGCCGTCGGGTGACAGCCTACGGGGCCGAGGCACTGGTGAAGAGGGAACTTGTCCCGGCGGGCAGTACCCTGACACCGGTGAGCATCGAAGAACTGTTCGTTTTGATGGTGAAAGGGGAGAATGTGCGATGAAAGGTTTGTTGTTGAAGGATTGGTATCAGGTCAAAACAAATATGCGGATGATGTACCTCACGGTGCTGGCCGTGCTGGCGATCTGGATCCTGAGCACTTCCGGGGATTCGAGCTTTGCGGTGAATTATTCAGCTGTTTTTCTGGGGATGATGCCCGCCTACCTGCTTTCCTACGACCACGCCAGCGGGTGGACGGAGTACAGCTTTGCCCTGCCGCTGAGCAAGGAACTTCAGGTGGCAGAAAAATATCTCGTGGGTCTGCTTTGCACGGCGGTCTCTGCGGCGCTGAATGGAATTTTCTGCGGCATCCGGTTCTGGATGGGAAAACCGCTTCCTGCGATGCCGATCGGCCTTTTGCTGGGGGCGGGCGCAGCTTCCATCCTGCTGATAAACGGGATCATGCTGCCGCTGTACTACCGTTTTGGCGCAGAAAAGGCGCGGATGCTCTACATGCTGATGTTTGCCGGAATGGGCGCTGCCCTGGGCGGCGGAATGGTCCTGATGGATGCCGTTCCGGAACCGGGCGCGGCCATTGCCATCGTCGGTGTGCTGGCAGCGGTGCTGGCCCTGTATGCCGTGTCCTGGCGGGTGTCGGTGGCATGGTATGGAAAGTATAAGAAGTAGGCTCTTCTTTGTGCAATATAGCAATAATCCGGTAAAAAAACTGTAAAAGGGGTTGAAAAATCCGGCCCGGCGTAGTATGATAACGGGGCTGAAAGAAAAATCTTACACCAAGGAGGAGTTTGTTTCCATGTCCAGTGACCATACGGATCACCCCAAACAACGCTTCTCCTGCGATGCGGGCTGTGCAAACGTGTTAGCCGCATCCTGAACTGCATGCCCTTTGTACACCGCAGGAGTTGTAACCAGACCGATGCGGTGTATTTTTTATGCCCGGAAACGGGAAATGGAGGGACCAAACCATGCAGAAGAAAAATTATGTGCAGGAGATTCTGGACATCATCCACAGCGGTCTGCCCCAGGCAGAGCTGGCTGAAAAGCTGTCCGATTACCATGAAAATGACCTGGCCGATGCCCTGACGGCCCTGACACCGGAGGAGCGCCAGAAGGTGTACACCACACTGGGCGTGGATACGGTGGCAGAGATCTTCTCCTATCTGGACGACGCAGAGCCTTACCTGAAGGAGCTGGACCCCGAGCGGGCCGCCCGGGTCATCTCCCACATGGATTCGGACGATGCCGTAGATGCTCTGGATGACCTGGAAGAGGACGATAAGGCAAAGATCGTCCACCAGCTGGACAAGGATGCCGCCGATGATGTGAAGCTGCTGCTCTCCTATCACGAGGACGAGATCGGCAGCTGCATGACCACCAACTACATCTGCATCCGCAGGGATATGACCATCCGGCAGGCCATGAGTGAGCTGGTGAAGCAGGCAGGCGAGAATGATAACATCTCCACCCTATATGTGGTAGATGAGAACGAGCACTTTTATGGTGCCATCGACCTGAAAGACCTCATCGTGGCCCGTGCGGAGGAGCGCCTGGAAAAGCTGATCGCACGCTCCTACCCCTACGTCACCGACCACGAGAAAATCAGCGACTGCATCGACCGCATCGTGGACTACGCCGAGCGCTCGCTCCCCGTCCTGAACGACAGCGGGAAGCTGCTGGGCATCATCACCTCGGCGGATGTGGTCGAACTGGTGGACGACGAGATGGGCGATGATTACGCAAAACTCGGCGGCTTGACCAGTGAAGAGGATCTGAACGAGGGTGTGTTCCAGAGTGTGAAAAAGCGCCTGCCCTGGCTGATCGCCCTGCTGTTCCTCGGGATGCTGGTGTCCTCGGTGGTGGGGGCGTTTGAATCGGTGGTGGCGGTGCTGCCCATCGTCATCTGCTTCCAGTCCATGGTGCTGGATATGGCCGGCAATGTGGGCACCCAGTCGCTGGCTGTGACCATCCGTGTGCTGGTGGACGAGAACCTGACCACTGCCAAAAAACTCCAGCTGCTCTGGAAGGAAATGCGGGTGGGCCTGACCAACGGTGCACTGCTGGCCGTGCTGGCGCTGGGCTTCCTGGGCGGCTACATCCACTTCTTCAAGGCCTACGCCTGGGGTGAAGCCTTCCTGCTCTCGGGCTGTGTGGGCGTATCTCTGGTCGTGGCCATGGTGATCTCCAGCCTGGTGGGTACGGTCATCCCCATGCTGTTCCATAAGATCCACATCGACCCCGCCGTGGCTTCCGGCCCGCTCATCACCACCATCAATGATCTGGTGGCGGTGGTGGTCTACTATGGCCTGGCCGCCGTGGTGCTGATCGATATGTTCCATTTGGGCTGAAATAGAGAAAGGCTGCTGCCGACAACTCCCTCAGTCACGGCTTCGCCGCGCCAGCTCCCTCTTGGAGGGAGCCTTGACGTAATGGCAATCTGTGAAAGCCTCCCTCATTGAGGGAGGTGGCATCGCGTGAGCGATGACGGAAGGAGTTTGGCAACAGCCTCTTTTTACTTATTCTGTATCCAATACCGCTGTGTCAGCGTTCCATCGGAGGAATCGAACTGCTCATCCTCCAGCACGCCGCCGTTGGCGCGGATGGTCTTTGCTGAGGCAACGTTGTAATGGTCGCAGCAGATGCGCACCTTTTCGATGCCTCGTTCTTTTGCCTTTTCCAGCGTCAGGCGAAGCATCTGGGTGGCGTAGCCGTTCTGCCGCTCCGAGGGGCGGACGCTGTACCCGATGTGCCCGCCGTAGGTCAGCAGGTAATCGTTGAGCCGGTGGCGCAGGTTGGTCATGCCCACCAGATGCTCATGCTCGTCCAGAGCCAGATACTCCGTGGCGGGCACGAGACCGGCGGGGGTTGTGGCTGGGTCTTTCAGCTTGCGGAGTTGGGCCAGCCAGGCATCGAAGTCGGCATATTTGTCCAGAGCCGAGGTGCCGTCCATCCGGGAGTTGATGGCCAGAAATTCTTCCCGGTAGGCCATTACCTGTTCCCGGTCGCCCTCATCCGGCTCCCGCAGGTGGATCTTCTGGGGTGAGGTGCGCCGGGTGGCGGTGCGGAAATCCGGAGCCTTCATCAGGCCGTGGCAGTTGCAGTAGAAGTAAAGCGCACCTGCGCCCCGCAGGGAGAAGCGGGCAGAGGCATCTCCCTCGGGGTAGAGCTTGACCAGCTGCAGCTTATCGCCGGTGAGGTAGGCCAGAAACGAGATGTAATGGTTTTTCTCCATGGGGTGGTGCAGGGTGACGAAGAGCTCGTCCTCCACCCGCTCCACGGTCAGCTGATGATGCTCGTCGGCATCCTCGGCTTCGGCGATGTCCAGCGCAGGCAGGGTGATGCCGCAGCAGCTTACCACGGCCTGCCCGGTGGCGTGGAGCACATTGCCGCAGAGAGGGCAGACGTAGAGCTTGCTCCGCAGCAGGTTGGCTGCCCGGTTCCGGTTGATGATGGGTTCTCCCTGCATCAGCTCCAGCACGCTGACCCCCAGAGCCGCAGCCAGCGGTTCCAGCAGGGAGATATCGGGCAGGCCCTTGGCGGTCTCCCACTTGGAAATGGTCTTGGCGCTGACAGAAAGTGTTCCGGCAAGCTCTGCCTGGGTCAGGCCCTTGGCTTCCCGCAGCTGCCGGATGGTGCTGCCTGTGACGTATGTGTTCATAATGAATGAAACCTCTCAGTCTCGCGTTGCTCGACAGCGTACGGGTTGCGGCTCCCAGCATCCACTTCGCACAAAGTATTGTGCTCGTGTCTTGCTGGCCGCGGCCCCAACAACTCCTCCCTTCATCCGCCACTGGCGGCGGTCGTCGTCGTTGCCTAATAGGGGAGCCCTTGGCAAGTCGGGCAAGCGTAATTGTTGAACCAGAGTATACTATACAAAAAAACTCCACGCAACCTACGCTGCGTGGAGTTCGTGCTTTCAGGAATTATTCGGCCTCGGTCTCGTCTTCCTCGTCCGGGTCCAGCTCCATGGTGAACACGGCCTTTTTCAGCTTGCCGCAGCCCTGGGCCTTCAAGCCGGATTTGTACGGCTCCCCGGCCAGATAGAGGGCAAAGCGGCCCTCGCAGAGCATTCCGGCAATGCTGGTGCCGGCGGTGCCCACGGTGGTATCAGCGGCTTCGTCAGCGGGCCGGGTGGGGCTGAACTCGCCCAGGGACACTTCAAACAGCTCGCTGCCTTCGAGGTCGGTCTCAAGGGTCAGGTGGTTGTCGTGCCGGACAAAGGGGGCCTTGTCGCTGGCCTGCGGGGTCACGGTGCTCACCATGACCACAGCCTTGTCACCATCGATGCGGGTGCGCCCGGCGGGCAGGTTGTTGATATCCCGCGCCATGATGAACTCGATGACGCTGTCCAGACTGCTGCACAGGCCCAGATAGTTGGGGAGATTGTTCAGGGTATCGTAGATCATGGATCAGTCCTCTTTCGGGTCGGTCAGAAGCTCCTTGATGCTGGGCACAACGCCGCCCAGATTTTGCAGCTCCGACGGGATGATGATCTTGGTGGCCTTGCCGTTGGCGACCTTGGCCAGTGCTTCCAGGCTGCGCAGAGCCAGCACCTTGTCGTTGGGCATGGCCTCGTTCAGCAGGCGGATGGCATCGGCGTTGGCCTTCTGCACCGCGAGAATGGCCTGCGCCTCGCCCTCAGCTTCGAGAATGCGCTGCTGTTTGACGGCATCGGCACGGAGGATGGCGGCTTCCTTTTCACCCTCGGCGGCGGTAATGGCGGCCTGCTTCTCACCGTCGGCCTTCAGGATGACGGCGCGCTTTTCGCGCTCTGCCTTCATTTGCTTCTCCATGGCTTCCTGAATCTCGCGCGGCGGGATGATGTTCTTGACCTCCACGCGGTTGACCTTGATGCCCCACTTGTCGGTGGCTTCGTCGAGGATGGCCGTGATCTTGCCGTTGATGACATCGCGGCTGGTCAGGGTGTGATCCAGCTCCATCTCACCGATGATGTTGCGCAGGGTGGTGGCGGAAAGGCTCTCGATGGCTGCGATGGGCTGGTTGACACCGTAGGTGTAGAGCTTGGCATCCATGACCTGGAAGAACACCACGGTGTCGATCTGCATGGTAACGTTATCGCGGGTGATCACAGGCTGGGGAGGAAAGTCCGCGACCTGCTCCTTCAGGCTGACCTTTTTGGCGATCCGCTCAATGAACGGGATCTTGACATGCAGGCCGGCCGACCAGGTGTCGGAGTAGCTGCCCAGACGCTCCACAACGTACACCATGGACTGAGGCACGATAACGATGTTGGTGACGACGATGAGCAGGATGACAAAGATGAGCGCGAGGATCACGAACAGCATGATAGGCATAGAGACGCTCCTTTTTTCAGTGGTTGATGGATTCGGTCAGGATGGGTTCCACGATGAGCAGGGTGCTGTGGATCTCGGTGACCCGGCAGGCCTGCCCGGGGGTCAGGGTATCGCCGGGGGTGGCGCAGCGGGCGCTCCAGTCCACGCCATCCAGCCGCACCCGGCCCGTCTGCTGGGCAGAAACGGGGGTCAGCACCCGGGCCTCCCGGCCAAGGGCGCGGTCACCGTTGGTGGGGGTGGGCTGCTTGTGCAGCCGTTTGGCCAGGGGCTTGAATGCCAGCAGGCAGACCGCGCTGACCGCAATGAACACCACCGCCTGCACCCGGAACGAGTGGGTGAACAGGCAGCAGAGCAGGGCTGCCGCGCTGCCTGCCGCAAACCAGACGGATACCATGCTGAAGGTCATGCCCTCCAGCGCCAGGAAACCGACGGCGGCAAGGAGCCAGAAAATGGGGTCAATGGACATCGAACATCCCTCCTTCTTCGTTTATTATATAACAAAGACGTGGAAATGACAATATGTTGTTATTTAAGGGCGAGTGCTGCTCTGTCCAACCTCTCAGTCGCAGGCTTCGCCGCGTCAGCGAAGATGACGGAGAGGTTTAATCCGTCTCCTTATACATAATCATAATAGCTGTGGTCCGGGTTATGCCCCACCTCTTCCACCACGATGGTGAAGCCCATGGGATTCACCTCAGTGCTCTTGCCGCTGGCAAGGGTCTCCACGATGATATGCTCGGTGCGGTTGACGATGATCTCCGCGGTCTCCACCTTGCCCACCCGCTGGTAGTGCAGGATACCGTCCTCGGCACGCAGGACCCGCAGCTGGCCGGTGCGGAAGGCCTCGCAGGTGTGGCGGAGCTGTGCCAGCTGTGCCAGCACGGGGCGCAGGCGCTGTTCGTGGGCATCCCACCGGAAGAAAGCCCGGTTGAAGGGGTCCCGGTAGCCCTGCATGGCAATCTCGTCGCCGTAGTACAGGCAGGGCACACCCGGCAGGGTGTAGATGATGGCGTAGGCCATCCGCAGGCGGAGCAGGCCCTCCTCGTAGGCATCGCCGGTCACACAGCGGCCGCTCTGCCACGCGCGGCCCCGGCCATTGGCGGGCTCGTCAGCGATCACGGTCAGGGCACGCTCGGTGTCGTGGGTGGAGAGGAAGTTCAGGGCGGTGTCCATGGCCGGGGCAGGGTAGTGCTCGCAGATGGTCAGGATCTCCGTCATGGCCTGCTCGGCGGGCTTGCCCTTGACGAAATCCAGCACGGCGTTCTTGAAGGGGTAGTTCATCACGCTGTCCAGGCCCTTGCCCAGCAGATAGGTGCGGCGCTTATTGAAGCCGAACTTGGTGGTGGCATCCTCCCACACCTCGCCCAGCAGGAACTTTTCGGGGCCGACCCGCTTGACGGCGGCGCGCACCTTCTCAATGAATTCGTCGGGCAGCTCGTCGGCTACATCCAGCCGGAAGCCTGCTGCGCCGCGCCGCAGCCAGGTGTCGATGACACCGCCCGGGCCGGTGATGAACTCCACATAGGAGGGGGTCTCCTCGTTGACCTCAGGCAGGGTCTCAAAGCCCCACCAGCTGCGGTAGCCGCCCTTGTACTGGGGGCCGAAATCGTACCAGCAGCGGTAAGGGGAGTTGGGGTCCCGGTACGCGCCGCCCTCACCATAGCGGCCCTCGCGGTTGAAGTAGCGGCTGTCGGAGCCGGTATGGCTGAACACGCCGTCCAGCACGATGCCGATGCCGTACTTCTGGGCGGCGGTGCACAGTGCCTCAAAATCCTCGTTGGTGCCCAGCAGGGGGTCCACATTCAGGTAGTCGGCGGTGTTGTAGCGGTGGTTGGAGTGGGCCTCAAAGATGGGGTTGAGGTAGATGAAATCCACCCCCATCTTGTGCAGGTAAGGGAGCTTTTGCTGGATGCCCTTGAGGTCGCCGCCGAAATAATCCTCATTCAGGTGGCCGCCCACCTCGTTGGGCTGCCAGAAGGGCTCGGCGTGCTTGTCGGCCTGATAGATGCGGTCGGCAAAGGGCATGGGCTTGTTCTCCACCCCTTCGCAGAAGCGGTCCGGGAAGATCTGATAGAACACTTTGCCCTTGATGCTTTCGGGGGTCTCAAAGTCCTGCTCATAGACCGTGATCTGCCAGCTTTCGCCATCCTGCCAGCTGATCACACCGCAGTTGTCGGGGCCGCGCACGATGCGGCGGAAGTCGGTGTAGAGGTCGAAGTAGTAGAAGTAGAGGCCCGGGTCATTCAGAGGCACTTCCACAGAAAAGTGGTTCTGCCTGGGGGTCTGGCCATCGAAGTTCATCCGGTAGTAGACGGGAACATCGAACTTGCCCTCTTTTTTCAGGACAAGGTGCGGGTCTACATAGCCCAGCTCCTCGGGGATGCAGAGCGACAGCCGGACAGTCTGCCCGGCGCGCACCGCACCAAAGGGCTGCTTGAAATAGGGGTCAAAACTGTTGAACAGACAAGACAAGTGGGGTCGTTCCTTTCTCAAAAAAAGCCCCGGTTCCGTAATGGCTCCGGGGCAGAGATATATTTGTGCTAAACCCTTCCGTCAATGCTTCGCATTGCCACCTCCCCTAGTAGGGGAGGCCTTGGCAGAACGGTGAAGTCTGTGCGCAAAGGAAAAGCTGTAAAACTTCCCGTAACGCCAGAGGCCCCACTACTAGGGGGGCTGTCACCGTAGGTGACTGGGGGGTTAACCTTTCCAATTACTTCACAGCAGAAGCGTGCCAGATATCGCGGGCGTAATCCAGCACAGAACGGTCTGCGCTGAAGATGCCGCTGTTGGCGGTGTTCTTCAGGCTCATCTGTGCCCACTTCTCGCGGTCAGCATACAGGCGCTGCAGATCGGCCTGAGCACGGCGGTAATCCTTGAAGTCGGCCATGACCATATAAGGATCGCTGGTGCGCAGGTTCTCGGTGACCTCGTGGAAGTCCTCGCCGTTCCAGCCGCGCTCCAGGAAGTTCAGAGCGGCATTTGCCACGTCATCGCCCATGATGAAGGCGCTGGGGTGGTAGCCCACCTGCTTGAGGTTGTTGACCTCGGGGGTCAGCATACCGAAGATCAGCTCGTTCTCCTTGCCGGCGGCATCGGCGATCTCAACGTTTGCGCCGTCCAGCGTGCCCAGCGTGATGGCACCGTTCAGCATGAACTTCATGTTGCCGGTACCGGAAGCCTCGGTGCCTGCCA
>ENA-OPCZ01000652-OPCZ01000652.1-human-gut-metagenome-genome-assembly--contig:-NODE-652-length-20873-cov-5.927274_pt1 | contig 20873 bp, 20 predicted proteins | sample MGYA00241566_ERZ501483 | MGnify/ENA primary metagenome ERZ501483 (study PRJEB25962, sample SAMEA1965191) | human gut metagenome | biome: human gut; feature: human-associated habitat; material: faeces... | reverse complement strand
AATATGAAACATGCAAACTGAAGTAGAAATAATGAATCCATACGCTTCTTATCTTTTGTTTACTTTCTTGTATTTTTGACATCTTTCTTTGCCATACATTATTATAAAATAAGTAAATACACTTGCAAAAGTACGATAATAATTTCAGAAAAAAGAACAATAGCCTCAAAATCTTTTACTGAAAGAAGATTAACAGTAGAGGGTGTGTCATGGACTGATGACACACCCTCTTTCATGTTTATTATACAAGCCTATTTATCTTATGAAAGGCGTACAACTATTCAAGTATTACAAGAGAGAATTGAACTTCTCCTGAAGGGTAGCCTTAGAAGCTGCACCCACAAACTTGTCAACCAACTCACCACCTTTGAAGAACAAGATAGTAGGGATATTGCGAACACCGAATTCCATAGCAATGTCATCATTCTCCTCAACATCACACTTACCTACTACCAACTTGCCATCATACTCGTTGGCGAGTTCAGAAACGATAGGAGCAATCTGGCGGCAAGGACCGCACCATGTTGCCCACAAATCTACTACCAATGGGAGCTCACCATTCTTGTAGCTCTCAAAATTGTCATTTGTAATTGTTACTTCCATTTTATTCTATATTAATATTATTATAAATATGATATGTCTTACTGCAAACCGTATGCCAATTTTATTTAATTGATATGGTATGACATTTTAGGGTGCGCCTCAATATATTGTATCAGTTCCTTGCCCACATTGACAGTCTTATCTTGCGCCCGGAACATGATGAAGGTATTGCTCTCCACATCATGTATCTGAAAATACAATTGAGTTTTCCCTGCCAGATCATCTTTCAACATCGTATTGAAATCATTGATAACTGTATCATCAACGATATCACTATCCAGCGTAATCGTTAATTTCTCGATACGGTTTTCTTTAATCGTCTGCATGTAATCAATACTGTTGATCTTGAATTCCAGATAATTACTATGGGCATATCTTGGAGCGCATTTTGCAGTAACATAGACTGTACTTCCTTCTACGAGCATGCCACGCCATTGTCCCCAATCTTCACCAAAGAGAGCCAATTCTCCGGAACCCTCAAAATCTTCCAGTGTTACAAATCCACAAGGCTTGCCAGTTTTGGTAAACGTTGATCTCAGCGCAGTAACGATACCCCCAAAGACAATTTCAGCCTTTTTGGACAAGGCCTCCTTGTCGCCCAATTCTGTACAATGCGTATTGCACATCGAATGGAGAACGATACTATAATCATCCAGCGGATGAGCAGACAGATAAATACCTACCAGTTCACGTTCCTTATTCAATTTCTCAATCGTGCTCCATGGCTCTCCCTTAGGAATAGGAGGAGTTGCAATTTCTACCGCTTCCACTCCACCGAAGAGAGAAGTCACAGCTTCCTGCTGTTCACGCTGGTAGAGCTGTCCATACTTCACCAAAGTATCCAGGAAGACATTTCCCTTGGAATCCTTGGCAAAGAAATCCTCTCTTGGGATTCCGAAACTATCGAAACCACCACTCAGCGCCAGACTTTCAAAAGCCTTACGATTCACATTAGAGAAATCTACTCTTTGGGCAAAATCGAAGATATCTTTATAAGCACCATTCTTCTCACGCTCTGCCACAATGGCATCAGCCGCTGGAGCACCCATACCCTTGATGGCAGAAAGGCCGAAACGGATCTCGCCATGCTCGTTCACACCAAATGCACGGTAACTCTCATTGACATCCGGGCCCAACGTCTTGATATTCATAGACTGGCATTCTTCCATCAACTTCGTAATCTCAGTAATCTGAGAAAAACGGCGAGTCATAAGCGCAGCCATATATTCGGCAGGATAATGCGCCTTCATATATGCCGTCTGGTAAGCCACCCAGGAATAACAGGTTGCATGCGATTTGTTGAAAGCATAGGAAGCAAACTTTTCCCAGTCGCCCCAAATTTTCTCAAGAATGGCAGGATCATGACCATTTTCCTGACCTTGCTTGATGAACTTAGGCTTCATCGCATCTACAATATCCTTCTTCTTCTTACCCATCGCCTTACGCAAGGCATCAGACTCACCACGAGTGAAGTTGGCAAGCTGACGGGAAAGAAGCATCACCTGCTCCTGATAGACCGTGATACCATACGTATCCTTCAGATACTTTTCCATACATGGAATATCATACTTGATTTCTTCCTGTCCGTTCTTTCGGGCAATAAAAGATGGGATATAATCCATAGGTCCCGGACGATAGAGCGCATTCATCGCAATCAAGTCTTCAAAGACCGTAGGCTTCAACTCGCGCAGATACTTCTGCATACCAGGCGACTCAAACTGGAAAGTACCAATGGTCTGACCACGCTGATAGAGTTCATAAGTCAACTTATCGTCAATCGGTATTGTATCCAAATCAACATCTTCACCTAATGTCTGCTTTACTACCTTGCAGGCCTCCTTCAACTCGGAAAGTGTCTTCAGACCCAAGAAGTCCATCTTGATCAAACCGGTAGATTCAATCACGTGGCCATCATATTGGGTAACGGCAGTCTTCAGTCCAGGGAAATCCGGGTCATCAGCAGTTGAAACCGGCACCCAATTACTAATCGGGTCTCGACAGATAATGAATCCACAAGCATGAATACCTGTACCTCGTATCGTACCTTCAAGCATTTTGGCATACTTGATGGTATTGCTTTCACGAGGATCAGTAGAAAACTCCGCATCCCTCAATGCCGGCGTATATTTGATGGCATTGGTCAAGTTCATCTTAGCTCCATCAGGCAATCGGTCTGGGATAGCCTTACAGAGTGCATTTGCCTTATCCAGAGGAAGTTTCTCTACACGGGCAACATCCTTGATGGAATTCTTGGTTGCCATACTACCATAAGTGATAATATGCGCACAATTCTCATGCCCATACTTATCCATCACCCATCGGAGCACTTTTCCACGACCATCATCATCAAAGTCGGTATCAATATCAGGAAGATTGACACGGTCTGGATTCAAGAAACGCTCAAACAGCAAGTCATATTTCAATGGGTCTATCTTGGTAATACCCAAACAGTAAGCTACCACAGAACCTGCGGCAGAACCACGACCCGGACCTACAACAACCCCCAATTCTTCACGTGCTGCACGAATAAAGTCGGACACAATCAAGAAGTAACCAGGGAAACCCATCGTCTTCATGACATGCAACTCAAAGTTGACATGCTCATCGACATTTTCCGGCAAAGGATCACCATATAATTTCTTGGCACCCTCGTAAGCAAGGTGCTTCAGATATTCCGCCTCAAACTTAATACGGTATATTTTGTCGTAACCGCCCAAGCGGTCTATCACTTTCTGTCCTTCTTCTGGCGGCAACTGGTTCTCCCCATTCTCATCAGAAGTAAATTCCTTGTAAAGGTCTTCTTCTGACACCTTCGCTCGCAACTGTTCCTCGGTACCGAAGCTCTCTGGAATCGGGAAGAACGGCATGATAGGTCCATGGTCGATACTATAGATTTCCACCTTATTATATATATCGAGCGTATTGGACAAGGCTTCAGGAATATCAGAGAACACTTCATTCATCTCCTCCCGAGTCTTAAACCATTCCTGCTTAGAATATCGCATACGATTCGGATCATCCAGATCCTTACCTGTAGCAAGACAGAGCAAATGGTCGTGAGCCTCAGCTGTTTCCTTATCCTCAAAGTGACAGTCGTTGGTACAGATCAGTTTAATGCCATATTCCTTGGCAAATTCTATGAGCACCTTATTGGCACGCTGCTGCAATTCGTAGGCTTCACGATTGGCAAGGATACGTGGATCATCAGGCACTTTGTGGCGCTGCAATTCCAAATAGTAATCATCACCGAAAAGATGATGATACCATTCACAAGCCTCGCGTGCACCTTCGATATCACCATCCAGAATCTTCTTAGGAACCTCGCCAGCAATACAAGCCGAACAGACAATCAGATCCTCATGATATTTCTCCAAATCAGCACGATCCGTACGTGGGCGCATATAATATCCGTCCACCCATGAATTGCTGACCAATTTGATGAGGTTTTTGTAACCATTGTAATTCTTCGCCAAAACGATGAGGTGATAACCACTCATATCACCCCTGTTTTTATCACGATCCTCTTTTCTTCGATGGGCTACATACATCTCACAACCAATAATAGGCTTAAAAGGTTCCAGACCTTCTTTTTTTCTACCCTTATTGACTTTTCCGCAATAATCGGTCAGTTCCTTGATGCCAAACATGACACCATGATCGGTAACGGCCATACCCTTCATGCCGTCCTTGATAGCCTTGTCAACAAGATGAGGAATCTTGGACTGACCATCAAGGATGGAATACTGTGTATGGACATGTAAATGTATGAAATCTTCCATTTTTTATACTAAAAAGCGAATTTTGAGTTCAAAGTTACTGCTAAAAGTTGACATAACCAAAAGAAATTGCGGAAAAATTTGCGAAAATGACAAAAATAATGTACCTTTGCAGTGATAAAAACTTAATCTCTCTGTAATGGGACAAAAAATAAAGAAACTAAAGAAGATTAGATTACACCGTGAAGGTACCGACCAGCTGATTTACGGTATCATTGCTATCATAGCAATTGCGGTGATATTGTGGAATGCCTTTGACAACAAAATACCATTTTGGTCTTTCTCTGTAGTCATGGGTGTTGTGTATTGCATCGTGCTTAACTTCTATCGTTGCCCTATACGTTACCTGAACGTAGAAGACACCGATAAATTAGTCGTGGCTCCTGCCGATGGCAAGATTGTTGTCATTGAAGAAGTTGACCACGCACCTTACTTCAATGATAAGCGCATGATGGTTTCCATCTTCATGAGCCTATGGAATGTGCATGCCAACTGGTTCCCTGTTGACGGCAAGGTGAAATTCGTGAAACACGTAGATGGCAATTATCACAAAGCGTGGCTTCCTAAGGCGAGCGAAGAAAACGAGCACTCTGATGTCATGATTACTACTCCTGATGGCGTGGATATATTATGCCGTCAGATTGCTGGTGCTGTGGCACGCCGTATCGTTACGTATGCCAAGGAAGGTGAAGAATGCTATATTGATGAGCATCTGGGATTCATCAAGTTGGGTTCCAGAGTTGATGTCTATCTGCCTGTAGGTACCGAGATTTGCGTCAAGATGGGGCAATCTACGACAGGCGACCAGACCATCATCGCCAAATTGAAATAGTTTTCGGGCAAGTTGAGCCATTCAACTACTGATCATCATATATAAAAATGAATATAAAGAAACATATTCCTAACACGATTACCTGTTGTAACCTCGTATCTGGTTGCATCGCAACATCGTATGCTTTCGGAGGAGCACCCAAGATGGCACTTCTCTGGATTATCATAGGTGCAGTATTTGACTTTTTTGATGGCATGAGCGCACGCTTGCTCCATGTTTCATCACCTATAGGAAAAGAGCTTGACTCTCTTGCTGATGATGTAACATTTGGAGTTGCTCCTTCAACCATCGTATTTTCACAACTTTTCGTGATGGAGTATCCGGCAATCTTAGAGCCATTACGTTCATGGTTACCTTATACTGCATTCATCATCGCAGCCTTCTCTGCCCTAAGATTGGCAAAGTTCAATCTTGATGAGCGACAGACGACATCATTCATTGGTGTTCCGACTCCTGCCAATGCGCTGTTTTGGGGATCGCTGATAGTAAGTAGTCCTTCATGGCTAACCAACGACAAATGGTCTGTGGCTATCATCTTGGCAATGATTCTCATTACCAGTTTCTTGCTTGTATGTGAATTGCCACTCTTTGCTCTGAAATTCAAGCAATGGTCATTCAAAGGTAACGAAGTCAAGTATTTCTTTATAGGTCTGACCGTTATCATTCTTGCCGGCTCTGTATTCACAGAGGGCGCTATCGGATTTCTTCAGGCCTGGTGGATTATCATACTTGCCTATGTGATTCTTTCTGTGATTCTGTATTTAAAGAAGAAATAAAGCAATAGCCTATAGTTTACTTATACGTGAAACTATAGGCTATTTTCATACAAGGAAAAGAATGGAATAAAGGAATTAATTGTGTACTAAGGTACCAATCTCCTCACCATCCATTACCTTTTTCAAGTTACCTACGACATCCATATTGAATACATAGATAGGGAGATTATTCTCCTTGCACATCGTTGTTGCAGTAAGGTCCATTACCTTCAATCCCTTCGTATAAATCTCATCGTAAGTAATATCAGAGAACTTAGTAGCAGTAGGATCCTTCTCTGGATCTGCAGTATATATACCATCCACACGTGTACCTTTCAGCATCACGTCTGCCTCTATTTCAATACCACGCAGAGAAGAACCGGTATCAGTAGTAAAGTAAGGGCTACCAGTACCAGCAGAGAAGATACAAATATAACCATTCTCCATAGCCTCAATAGCCTTCCACTTGGTATAGAACTCACCGATTGGTTCCATACGGATAGCCGTAAGCACTTTGTTCTTTACGCCCAAAGCTCCAAGCGCACTACTCAAGGCAAGAGAGTTGATGACCGTAGCACACATACCCATCTGGTCACCTTTGACACGGTCGAAACCCTTTTGGCTTCCACTCAATCCACGGAAGATATTACCACCACCAATGAACTCCCATTTCATGTACTTCCTTGATTTGTTTTGCATAATCACTAAGACGCTCCGGATCAATGCCGAAACTCTGTTTACCCATCAAGCTTTCACCGCTCAATTTCAAAAGGATTCTTTTAAACTTAGCCATGTTTTATATGAATTAAAATTAATAATTTACGTTTTTGCCTACTATTCTTAGAGTTGCTTTATTCCCTGACAATACTGATTTCGCCAAAAGCATACGAACGGATTCTTCCCTGTCTATCATGCAAAATCAAGTGACCATCATCCTCAACTTCAACCAAGGCGCCTTCAAATTCACCATCTGCATCCCGATAAGGATGGAAGCCCTTTCTGCGATACAGAGACAAATGATAGATTCCCGACACGTCCATGTAGTCTGCACGGCGCAGCAATTCATAATACTTTTCGAATCCATCAAGGATTTTCTTCAAGACTTCATCACGATCCACCTCATGTCCAAGAATCTGAGCTAAGGAAACCGGATTAGGAGCATCACTATGAAAGACAAGCTGATTGACATTTAATCCTATGCCAAAAACACAACTCTTGATGCCCTTGGAGTCGATTGTATTTTCTATCAGCGTACCACTGATTTTCTGATCGTTCCAATAGACATCATTAGGCCATTTCAATGTGATGTTCTCCACATAAGAATCCAATGCATCCTTGACAGCAAGAGCACCAGCCATAGACAAGACAAACTGGCGACGCACAGGAATCCAATGAGGATACACCTTGATACTGAAAAGCAGGTTTTTCCCTTTTTCACTTTCCCAGGTATGCGTACCCTGTCCTTTACCAGCCGCCTGATAGTCAGCAACAGCGACAATCATTTCTTCATCACCCTCCTCACGATAATTTTTAAGATACCGATTGGTAGAGTCAATCTCTTCTAATCTTATAATTTTTGTTTTCATTTCACCTTATATTAATAATAGTGGCATTTAGCTTTCAAGAGAGACAAAATAGTATAACCCATATTACTTATAGTAGTAAGGGGTTGAAAGCATCCTCTATCCAGTCAATACTCTCAACATGAGGACGCATACCGATAACAGAAATAATATCAAAGCGAATCTCGCAATCAATCATATTCTGTTTTACGTATGCATTAGCAGCAATAGCAATATTACGCATTTTGGTAGTATTGACGGCTTCCTCTGGTTGCAGATATACATCATTCCGGCGGGTTTTTACTTCTACAAAGACGAGTAATTTGCCATCTTCTTTCAAGGCGATGATATCCAAGTCTCGCTTCCCTACTCTCCAATCCCGCTCAAGAATAGAAAATCCCTTCCGTTGCAGGAAACGGGCAGCTTCATCTTCACCCCACTTACCCAATTCATTATGTTCTGCCATATCTATACCAATTCGTCATTTCATTCTTTTGTATGCTGCATGAGCCATGAAGCATAATTTATTTGCAAAAATAACACTTTTCCTTTTAACGTCAAACTTTTTATTGCTTTTTTTTAAGAACAAAACGGTTTCTTTCAAAAAAGGTTTTATATTATTTTGTTTTATCTCGCTTTTCCATTAATTTTGCACCCAAAACAGCAGGGAAATCTTTGTTTAAAAAAGAAAGCCTGTAGGAAATCAGATAAAAACAGACAGGAAATCACAAAAAAGATAATATGGAAGAACAAAAGAAAAAAGACGAGGAATACATGAAGAAAGCAATACTCGAAGCACAAAAAGCCTTCGAGGAGGATGAGATTCCGGTAGGAGCCATCATCGTATGCAAAGACAGAATCATATCCCGTGCTCATAATCTGACAGAAATGCTTTGCGATGTAACAGCACATGCAGAAATGCAAGCTATTACATCAGGAGCCAATATGCTTGGCGGTAAATATCTGAAAGACTGTACGCTCTACGTTACGGTAGAACCTTGCGTGATGTGCGCAGGAGCTATCGGATGGGCTCAAATATCCAGAGTCGTCTATGGCGCAGCTGATGAGAAAAGAGGTTACTCCAAATTTGCTCCCAACGCTCTGCATCCCAAAACGACTGTCACTTCAGGTGTATTGGAAGAAGAATGCAGATTGCTCATGCAGGATTTTTTCGGAAGAAAAAGATAAAGAGTCGGTACAAGAAGCTGGACAAGAAGAATTCAACTGAAGAGATTCGTCTGAAAGAATTTCGATAAAAAGAACTCGAAAGAATAAAAGAATTCGGCATAAATATGGAAAACAATAACGCTTCCCACATTTATGCCGAGATTTTATGAATAACACGAAGGAATCAAAACTCCTTCATTTTCTTGTATAATCCTTATTTAACAAGCACAACCAGATACTTGCTGGTGCTCCAGAAAATATGTGGATTAGTAATGCGCAATGTGTACTGCTTATTGGCATCACGTACCAGTGTATAACTACTTGATGGATGAGCTGTCATCAATTTAGCAGACTTAGAGTAGAGCTTGATTTCTGTAGTATTACGGATATCAATCTTGGTGAAGTAATTCTTATTGAAATTACCATTCATCACCTTGCCGTTCTCTAAGATACGCTGACCCTTCAATTCCTTCTTTGTACCAAATACATACCAAGCTGTATTCAGCTGCTTGTCCTGTGCATTGATAGTCTCAGTCTTCTTCTGACTTTCAGTCTTCAAGTTGCTGACATTGGTATTCAAATTATTGACAGACTCATCGAGTTCCATGATATGAATATCCTTCTTGTCCAATTCCTCACGGAGAGTCTGGAGCTGCTTCTCCTTCTCTACCAACTGAGCCTGAAGACCCTCGATAGTCTTCTTCAACTGAGTAGCGTTCAAAGAACTGCCTTCCAATTTCTTCTGAAGTTTTGCAATCAGCTCTTTGTTCTTTTTCATTTGAGCAGCGATGAACTGTATATCTTCTTTCATTTTCTGCTTACTGCTTGTACCCTCTCCGTTCTTAGCCAAAGCAACACGTCCCTCAGCCTCACTAATCTGGCGAAGACCTTCCTGAACCTCATTGAAGGTACCCATCATGTCATTAATCTCACTATCTCTTTGAGCAATTACCTCATTGAGCGAATCTGCAAGATGCACATTAGCCGATTCCGGACTGTTTTTTCCATCCTTACAACCAGTTACTAACAAGGCCGCGCAGCAGACGATAAAAAATAATTTTTTCATAATCTTTCTCCTTTTAATTTTGATACTTATTCATTTTACGTTCTTCACGTCGCTTTTCTTTCATTTCCTCCTTAAGTTGCTTAGGATCCTTACCGGCAAGCACAATTACGAACTCGCCTCTTGGCTCCACTTCCTCAAAATGAGCAATCACTTCTGCCAAAGTACCTCTGACACTTTCTTCGTGTATCTTTGAGATTTCACGGCAGCAACTTACTTGTCTGTCTTCACCAAATACCTCAGCAAACTGCTGCAAGGTCTTTACCACACGATAAGGCGATTCATAGAAAATCATCGTGCGAGTTTCATTTTGCAAAGACTCCAGATAAGTCTGTCTCCCCTTCTTTTGGGGAATAAAGCCCTCGAAACAGAATCTGTCACAAGGTAAACCAGATGAGACAATGGCAGGAATGCAGGCCGTAGGACCAGGCAAAGTCTGAACGGTTATCCCCGCTTTAGCAGCCTCACGTGCCAAATAAAAGCCGGGATCGCTGATTCCAGGAGTACCAGCATCCGAGATGAGAGCTATGGTTTCACCCGCCTTCAAGCGTTCTACAACAGAAGCCGAAGTGCCATGTTCATTAAACTTATGATGCGCCATCAATCTGTTTTTGATGTCGAAATGCTTCAGTAGGACGCTCGATGTTCGAGTGTCCTCGGCGAGAATCAAATCAGCTTCTTTCAAGACTCTGATAGCTCGCATTGTCATGTCCTCCATATTGCCAACAGGAGTCGGTACGATATATAATATGCCCATACGGGGTACAAATGTAGTTAAATAATCTTTCTAAGCAAAAAAAAAACGATTTTCTTTGCATTTTTTAAAACCTTATTGCTAATTTTGCCACGAAATGACAGAAAATCTACTTGGGGAGACACACCGTCCCGGCAGAATTGAAGTGGTGTGCGGATCTATGTTCTCTGGAAAAACAGAAGAATTAATCCGAAGAATGAAGCGAGCAAAGTTCGCCAAGCAGAAGGTGGAAATCTTCAAACCTTCCATCGATACGCGCTACTCAGATGAAGAAGTTGTGAGCCATGACCAGAACTCTATCCGGTCAACTCCAATTGAATCCTCTGGGTCTTTGCTCTTATTGGCTTCCGACATCGATGTGGTCGGTATTGATGAAGCCCAGTTTTTTGACAATGGCCTCGTTGAAGTTTGCAACGAACTGGCTAACCGTGGCATCAGAGTCATCGTTGCCGGATTGGATATGGACTTCAAGGGAGTTCCTTTCGGCCCGATTCCTGCCTTGTGTGCCATCGCAGACGAGGTTACCAAAGTGCATGCCATCTGCGTGAAGTGTGGCGCCTTGGCTTACGTAAGCCATCGTCTGGTGAACAATGAGCGAAGAGTTCTGCTCGGCGAAAAAGACGAATATGAGCCTTTGTGTCGAGAATGTTACCAGAAAGCACTGAAAGGAGAAGATTAAAATTCTCCAAGGAATCATGCCTAACTCTACATTATTATATAATACTTATGGCAAAGGAAATCACATTTGACAAATTTATCCGTTGGACAGGCATTGTGCTCATTATAGGAGCTGTGCTCTTTGTTACCAACTATTTAAGTAGCGTACTCTTACCATTCTTCATCGCTTGGTTTTTCGCTTACTTACTTTATCCTGTAGTCAAGTTCATAGAAAACAAGTTGCACGTTAAGGTGAGGGCTTTGTCTATCATCATAGCCATGCTGCTTGCCATTGGTGTCATCGGTGGAGTTATCTGGATGATTATCCCTCCTATGATTGACCAGTTTGACAAACTGGGCGATGTGCTGACTAAGTGGCTGCACCAGACCACCCATACCAACAACCTCACTGCGCTCATCAAGGACTGGATACAGGAGAATCAGGGGCAAATAGAGAAATTCATGAAGAGCAAGGATTTTTCCGATGCCATCAAGAGTGCCATGCCTAAGGTTTTCTCCGTAGTAGGACAAACAGCAAATATCATTCTGAGCATCATCGCTTCGATGATTACATTATTATATATGTTCTTTATCCTGCTCGATTATGAGACTCTTACCGCCAATTGGATACGAATCTTCCCTAAAAAGAGCCGTCCTTTCTGGCAAGAACTGATGAAGGATGTAGAACGCGAAATGAACAACTATATTCGTGGTCAGGGAATGGTGGCATTATGCATGGGCATCATGTTCTGTATCGGATTTACGATTATCGGTTTTCCAATGGCTATAGGTTTGGGCATCCTGATTGGAATCATGGACTTAGTACCATACCTCCATACCTTTGCACTCATCCCTACTGCTTTCCTTGCCATGCTCAAGGCGGCAGATACGGGTCAGAACTTCTGGTTGGTATTCGGATTAGCCTTCCTGGTATTCTGTGTAGTACAGATTATAACCGACATGGTGGTGACACCTAAGATTATGGGTAAGGCAATGGGACTGAATCCTGCCATTTTGCTCCTGAGTCTTTCTGTATGGGGTGCTTTATTAGGATTCATTGGCTTGATCGTAGCCCTTCCTCTTACCACACTTCTCATCGCCTATTGGCAGAGATATGTGACCAGAGAGAAGCCTCATTATGAAAACTACCAGACTCCGGAAAAAGCTGCCAATGAACTGAAAACGCCTTCCAAAGTGCCTTCTGAGGAATAAAAAGTAAAGAAAAACGAGAAAAATGCGAGTTTTTTACAAAAAATCTGCTTTTTATTTGGTGGATTCAAAAAAAAGCTATACCTTTGCACTCGCTTTTGAAACATAAAGTTGGAGATTGACTCGCTAGCTCAGCTGGTAGAGCACAACACTTTTAATGTTGGGGTCATGGGTTCGAGCCCCATGCGAGTCACAATCCTAAAAAAGACTTCCAAAATATTGGAAGTCTTTTTTGTTTTATCATCATTCTATTTTTCTGATACAGACTTATTACCATTCATTTATATCCGCTTTGGCTTCCACCTTATTCTCTATATTATCAGGCAATTTAGAGAAGAAATCGTAGCCAGTAATTCGCTCTACTTCATCGATAGAATTGACAAAGTCTGTCTTTTTCCTTCCTTTCTGAGACTGGTTTCTACAGATAAAACCAATAGCTTGAGGATAATCACCCATACGAAGGACTACTTTAAAGAAAGCCTCAGGAACCACTACTTTATTCCTTCCTATTTTGCGATGCTGCTGGTTTAGATAAATAGGACCACATACCACATAGACCTTCCCGTATTTTTCAGCCCACGAACGGCATTGTTGCTCAATACTATTCCACATACCACGATTCAAACCATTATCCTGTGGACACATATTGGTAATCAAGAAACAATCCTCCATCGCTTTTTCACTCCATTTGTTATCAGCAGCAGGACACATGTGACCTCTATCATACCCGCTATTATAATAATCAGACAGATAGCCCTTTGGATCAGGCATATCTTCATCATCCTGAAAAGCCATACGCTGTACTTTACCAGAAGCATGCTCTGCAGAGATTGCCCAAGCTACCCAATTAGGATTTTTCATCTCATGATTGTAAGAAACGGTATAGGAATAGCGCTTCCTGATGGTTTCCGACAAGGTGCCCCTCGTATAAACAGGAATTTCCAAACCATCATAGTTACCTTCTGCTACAGAAGCTCCACTTGTTTTCGAGGAAGACTGGTTTGCTTCAGAAGCCACCTGATTTATTTCAGAAACCGCCTTGTCTATCTCAGAAGCAGTCTTGTCTATTTCAGAAACCGTCTTGCCTGCTTTAGAAACAATCTTATCAAACAAGACTTTCTGGTTTGACTTGCTCTCTCCACAACTCACAGCAATAGAGAATACAAAGAGCAATACAAGAGATTTCAACACAAACTTATTTAACTTTTTCATACTGATTATTTTAGTTTACCTAATTATTAAAAATATCATTTACCGAAAAACCACAAGTCCCCAACTACTTTTATTTTCCTTTTTCTATGATTTTCAATGCATAAGCAGGAATATACGTTGTGCAGACAGCAAGTCCTTCTACCACACATACCACACACTTGTCCTTGAAGGGTCTGGCATAATAACCACGTACCCCGGCAAATCGTCCGGAAATAATCTCTACATAATCGTTCTTTTCAAGATTATCAGAATAACGTCCATCTACAAAACGGCTGAACTGATCATTGCAAACCCTGATAAAATCTTCCATCTGCTTGTCTGGAATGATAATGGGACGAGTATGATGAACGGAATCCATGCGAAGCATGACTGGTATTCCCAAAGCTTCGAGTGCAGACTTTGCTTCCAACATATTTTCATAAGAAGTCTTGACAAAAACCATATTTCCCATGACAGGAACATCCATGAGTATCTCTTTTCCATGAATTACCCTCACAACTTTATGCATAGGCACAAAACACTCTGTCCCTCTGCTGTCGAAATAATCTCTCACCTTCAATTCTCTCCGGCAATTGGGGCGAAGATACAACCAATATTTTTGTGTTGCGCTATAATCCATGTTTACTCAATTCTTATATCTATAAGCTTAGGTTTACACTACCATATTATTACACATGCAAAGGTACATAATGTTTTCTAATTAAGCAAGAAAATAGACAGAAAAATATTATTAACATTAATTAACCACTATCTAATGCAAGATTCTTATTATTTGGGGTTTATAACAATGGAAAGAATAAAAAAGAATCATATATTCCCAACCAAATTCTTTATCAAAAAGGTAGGAAAATAGTATAATAACAATTAAACATAAGAAAATGAAAAAAATTACATTGCTATCTTTAGTTGCTGTATTGTTCACAGCACTAACTTTCACTTCATGTAATACAGGTGATGATAACGGCTACAGCTATCTTACAAAGGAGCAGCAAGATGCTTACCAGACGAATATGGCAGGTTCTTATTCTAATCTGGTACTCTTATTCGATCACAAGAATGATGCTAACGTAAAGAATCAGGCAGATTCTGTAGAGACATCATGCTATTTCAGTATGCGTAATGATAGTACATTTACCATCAGCAACTTCCCTATCAAGAAACTTGCCGAGCACATCTCTAATCCTGAATTGAAGGAAGCCATCAGCAAGGTAGAAGACAAGACCGTGGCAGGAAAGTACATGGTTTTACCAAACAGTCCGACAAACCAAGCATATTTTTATGCTTGTCCAAGTCCTATCAACCTCAATCTTACATACGGTTCAGATGCTAAAGAACATAAGGTTGTATTGGTATTCACTACCTCCTCTTACTATACAGGCGGCTGCATTTGGTCAACCAGGCAAATCGGTTTCCCATTCTATCTTACCTACATCTTTGTAGATGGCGCACAGACCAACTACATCAAGAATTCAACACATTCAGGTGCATTTGTAAGTTTTGCTTGCCGCAATAAAGCGACATCAAAACAATAAAAATATTATCAAGAAAAGAATTAAACTATCAAATATATGCGTAGTTAATACTCTCTTATATAAAATATAAAAACGTAAAGAGGCGCAACCATTGTGAAAATGTTTGCGCCTCGTCTTTTACAGATTATAAATGTTTTAAAGCCATCTTTACATTAAAACACTTTACTTTAATGCATTGTTTCCTCTAAAGTATTGTTTTCTTTATAGCATTATTCCTTTCTCCAGAGTTTACTCATATCCTCCAGACTCTTTCCCTTTGTCTCTGGTACAAGTTTCCACACAAAGAGGGCTGCACAAATACAGATGGCTCCATAAAGACCATAGGTAAACCAATGACCGAAATCATCTCCTTCCACCAAATGCATATTAAACAGCGGAACGAAGGTTGAGCTGACAATAAAGTTGAAGATCCACTGGAAGGCAACTGCGATGGCAACAGCAGCGCCACGAATGGTATTTGGGAAAAGTTCTGCGATGAGCACCCAAGCAATTGGTCCCCAAGAGAACATGAAGCTGGCGCTATAAACCATAATACTGAGCATCGTGATGGTTCCTAAAGAAGGATTTCCGAAGGTCAAAGCCACACCAAGTGCTCCTATTGCCATACCGATAGAACCGAAGATCAACAAAGGTTTACGTCCCCATTTCTCTACATAGAATACAGCAACTAAAGTAAATGAAATATTCACTATACCCATAATCACAGTCTGAACCATCGGATTGCTCATGCCCATATCCTGGAAGATACGAGGAGCATAATAGAGCACGGCATTAATGCCTACAGCCTGCTGGAATACAGAGAGCATAACACCCACGAAGATGCACATAAAACCATAGGAGAAGAGTTTTTCTGTCTTCACCGTTACCGTATTCTTAATATCCTGGATAATCTCGTGAGCCTTATTACTTCCATTGATTCTTGAAAGAATACCATAAGCCTTCTCTTCCTGTCCTACCATGACGAGATAGCGAGGAGTTTCAGGAACGAAACAAATCAGGAAAGTGAACAAGCCGGCTGGCACACATTCGCTTCCGAACATATATCTCCAACCCGTTTCAACCGTCCATTCCGCATCAGCCCAGTTGGCAATAGCACCCGCAGCATCATAAATCGGATTAGCATGATCTCCCATAATGATGAAATTGACAAAATAGACCACCAACTGACCGAAGATGATAGCAAATTGATTCCAACTAACCAGCATGCCACGTATATTACTTGGTGCGATTTCTCCAATATACATAGGACAAATAGCCGAAGCCATACCTACACCAATGCCACCCAAGACACGATAGATGTTGAAAACAACAAGCAAAGTCCAGTCTGGCTTTCCCTGTGGCAGGATGTAGCTCTCCGGTTCCATTGATCCCCATGCAGACAGAAAGAAGCAGACACCCGCAAAAATAAGCGAGCGCTTACGTCCCAACTTACTGGCGAAGAGACCAGAAAGAGCACTACCGATGATACAACCAATCAATGCACTTGAGGATGTAAATCCGTGCATGAAATCCGTGTATTCGAAATCACTTGCGCCCTTGAAGAAAGCTTGCAAACCCTTTTCGGCACCCGAAATTACAGCGGTATCATAACCGAAGAGCAAGCCACCCAATACAGCGACCATCACAATTGAGATAAGATAGGCTTTAGAGCCATTTTGATTCTGTTCCATATTTTTTAGGTTTAAATTGTATCTGTTTTAGAATAGTTTGTAAAACTATACTTATTACGTTATTTTTCCACAAATATTACACAATTCTTATAAAATATTACGTTCATCTTTCGTTTTTCCCCATATTTTTTCATTTTTGCTCTTTATTTTATCGTTTTGCTCCTTATTTTTTCGTCTTTCAGCCTATTTTTTTGTATTTTTGCAAACAAATAGGGCTATACACTTTGTCATCCGCAAAAGTAAGGCCCTCAGAGTCTATTCAACATTCAAATTACACCCTACATTACAAAAAGAAATAAAGAAGATGAACATAACAGAATTTCTGAATAACGGGGCCCAAGAGAAAGGTTTTTCATTTGAGGTTCTTCCTCCATTGAAGGGAAATGGTACGGCAGCACTCTTCCGCACCATCGATGCCCTGAAGGAATTTAACCCTCGATTTATAAATATCACCACGCACCACAGCGAGTTTGTCTATAAGGAGTTGGACAACGGCTTGCTTACCCGCCAGCGTGTGCGTCGCCGCCCAGGTACAGTTGCGATTGCAGGTGCCATCCAAAACAAATACGACATTCCGGTTATTCCTCATGTCATTTGTAGTGGAGCCAGCAAGGAAGATATCGAGTATGAACTGCTCGACCTCCAGTTCTTAGGCATTTCAAATCTCCTCGTACTGCGTGGAGACAAGGCGAAGGATGACCGCCAGTTTACACCGACCGCAAATGGTCACATGCATGCTACAGACCTCTTGAAGCAAGTCAACCAATTCAATGATGGCTTCTTCATGGATGGTACTCCTATCAAACACCCGGGAGAAAAATTCTGCTGTGGCGTAGCTTGCTATCCGGAGAAGCATGAGGAAGCTCCAAATCTGGAGATGGACATGCAGCACCTCCTGGAGAAGCAACAATTGGGCGCAGCCTATGCTGTAACCCAACTCTTCTACGACAATCAGAAATTCTATGATTTCGTGGAAAAGGCAAGAAAAATGGGTATCACCATACCTATCATTCCTGCCATCAAGCCTTTCGCAAAACTGTCACAACTTACCGTTGTACCTAAGACTTTCCATTGCGACATTCCAGAGGAGCTGGCACAGGAAGTCTTGAAGTGTAAGACTGATGAAGACGCAAAAGAACTTGGTATTGAATGGACAACTGCTCAAGTGAAAGACCTCTTCGAGCACGGTTACAACAATGTTCATTTCTTCACCGTCTCCGCTGTGGATAGTGTAAAACAAATCGCAAAGACTCTGTTTTAAGCGAGAGATTTCAAAAAACGCTAAAGACGTTTTAGAAACATGAACTAAATAATAAAATCCTTTATATAAAAGGAATTGGTAAAAAAAGAAGTCGGTTTAAACGTTTTAAATAGAAAAGATATAAAATAAGAAAACGGAGTTTACTCCTACAAAAAATACTATAATATGAAGTTTAGCGAAGTAATAGGTCAGAAAGAAGTATGGGCACGACTGATGCAGATGGCCGAGGAAGAACGTATTCCTCATGCCATCATGTTCTGCGGTCCTAAAGGCTGTGGCAAGATGGCTGTAGCTTTGGCTTTCGCCAGCTATCTGATGGGAGAAAAAATGGAAGAGAATGCTTCTACTCCTACAGACGCTGAACGCCGTACCAGTGCCATGCTCAAGAAATGGGAACATCCAGACCTCCATTTCACCTTCCCTACCATCAAAACATCTGATATGGGAAGTGAACACAAGCCTATCAGCGACGACTTCATTACCCAATGGCGAGAATTGCTTGCCGAAGGTCCTTACTTCCAGATCGACCAATGGATGAGGAAAATGGGGAAAAATGATGCTGACTTCAACAAGCAGGCTATCATTACTGTAGAAGAGACTGACGAAATCTCCCGCAAGCTCAATTTCAAGTCGGTACTCGGAGGCAATAAGGTAAGCCTCATCTGGCTTCCTGAGCGCATGAATATTACGAGTGCCAACAAGATATTGAAACTTCTGGAAGAACCGCCTGCCAAGACTTACTTCATCATGGTGAGTGAAGAACCGGAATTGCTCCTCGAAACCATCAGAAGCCGTACTCAAAGAATCGATTTCAAGAAGATTTCTGATGAAGAGATGGAAGAAGCACTCATCAGCAGAAGAGGATTAGAGCAAGAGAATGCCCATCGCATCGCACGCATCGCACATGGCAACTGGAATGCGGCTATCGAAGAACTCAATGCCGGCAATGAGAACAGGCAGCATCTGGACATGTTTATCATGCTCATGCGACTTGCCTACATGCGCAATATCCACGACCTCAAGAAATGGAGCGAAGTAGTAGCTACTTTCGGACGAGAAAAACAGAAACGTATGCTTGATTATTTCACGCACATGCTCAGAGAAAGTTTCATGTACAATTTCCGGCAGGAAGAACTGATTTACATGACGCAAGAGGAAGAGAATTTCGCCAAGAATTTCGCCCGTTTCATCAACGAGGCTAATATCATCGATATATTCAACCTCTTCGATGAATGCAAAAGGGATATTGGGCAAAATGCCAATGCCAAAATAGTCTTTTTCGATCTGGCTCTCAAAATCATCGTATTACTCATCAGAAAATAATGGTTGAAGAATGCGGAATCAAGAGTCAGTAAAGACGATTATCAGATAAGAAATATTCATTGTACATAGAGAATTTGTACAATACAACATATATACATCATAAAATATACACTATTAAAATCAGATTATTGTGGATTACAAGGATATGAAATTCAGAATGTGGAATGGTTGCGACCGAGGTCTCTGCTGCAAGGCAGTAGGACGCCAAGACCGACAACTGAACACATACGACTGGCTTGCCGATGTGCCTGGCAATGCCGAAAGCACAGACCTTGTGGAAGTGCAGTTTAAGAACACCCGAAAGGCATATTATCACAACGTCAACAACCTCGACCTGAGAAAAGGGGATGTCGTGGCGGTGGAGGCAAGTCCTGGCCATGACATTGGTGTGGTTACTCTTACAGGAAGATTGGTGAAATTGCAAATCAAGAAAGCCAATCTCAAATCTGCAGATGACATCAAGCGCATCTATCGAATTGCCAAACCTGTAGATATCGAGAAGTGCAAGGAAGCCAAGAGCCGTGAGCACGGCACCATGATTCAGAGCCGACAGATTGCGAAAGATCTTGGACTGAAGATGAAGATTGGCGATGTGGAATATCAGGGAGACGGCAACAAAGCTATCTTCTATTATATTGCCGACGAGCGTGTCGATTTCCGACAACTCATCAAGGTTTTGGCAGATACTTTCCATGTACGCATCGAAATGAAACAAATCGGAGCAAGACAGGAAGCAGGACGCATCGGTGGTACAGGACCTTGCGGACGCGAACTCTGTTGTGCCACTTGGATGAAAAACTTTGTGAGTGTAAGTACAAACGCAGCCCGCTTCCAGGACATTTCTCTCAACCCTCAGAAATTGGCTGGTATGTGTGCAAAACTCAAATGCTGTCTCAACTATGAGGTAGATAACTATGTGGAAGCAGGCAAGAAAATTCCTGCCAAGGATATTATTCTGCAAACAGCTGACGGAGATTTCTACCAGTTTAAGACAGATATTCTTGCAGGTCTTATCACCTATTCTTCAGATAAGAATATGGCTTCCAACCTCGAAACGATTACAGCAGAACGAGCTCAAGAAATCATAGCAATGAACCGTCAGGGCGAAAAGCCTTTGAGTTTATTGGAAGACGGTAAGGTGAAAGAGAAACCAAAATCTGCAGACTTGCTTGCAGAAGCAGACCTAAGCCGTTTTGACAAGGCAAAGCGAAAGAAAAAGAATAATAAGAATCGCAACAAAGCTGTTAATGGCGAAAATGCTCAGCAGCAAAATGCGCCACAGCAGCAAAATGCCGATATTCCAAATACTGCATCTGCACCTGAGGAACGTGACGGAAATAGAGAGAATCGACGCAATGATAATCGAAACCGCGGTCAGAGACCTCAGAGAAATAATCGCCAGCAGGGAGAGAGACCTCAGAGAAATAATCGCCAGCAGGGAGAGAGACCTCAGAGAAATAATCGCCAGCAGGGAGAGAGACCTCAGAGAAATAATCG
>ENA-OPCZ01000643-OPCZ01000643.1-human-gut-metagenome-genome-assembly--contig:-NODE-643-length-20960-cov-4.112509_pt1 | contig 20960 bp, 15 predicted proteins | sample MGYA00241566_ERZ501483 | MGnify/ENA primary metagenome ERZ501483 (study PRJEB25962, sample SAMEA1965191) | human gut metagenome | biome: human gut; feature: human-associated habitat; material: faeces... | reverse complement strand
CTCCGGAATAAACGGTTTTACAATATAATCGCTTGCACCTAATTCCATCGTCAATACCTGTTGTTCTGTTGTATCATCCGCCGTGATGATCACCACCGGAATATTTAAGATCCTTGGATCATTCTTCCTTTCCTGCATAAACGTCTGTCCATTCATGCCAGGCATCATCAGATCTAACAGGATCATATCCACTTTATAATTCTGTTCCTCTAAAATACGAAGTGCCTCTTCCCCATCTCCTGCCTGCAGGATACGGTAATCTGTTTCAAAAATACTCTCCAGCGATGCCCGGTTAATCTCCATATCATCCACGACAAGCATGGTTTTCTCGTTTACCTCTTCTTCCATCAGTGCAAGACGGTACTTTGCAAGTTCATTGTCCATCTCCCGCTGGACCGTGATATCATCAATGCAGCCAAAAATAATATGGCGTTCCCCTACCCTGTTAATATACTTCAGGCGGAGCTTGATCCAGATTTCCCTGCCAGACTCGAGAAAACGTTTCACTTCACATTCCGCAGTACTTTGATTCTCCACAACCTGTGCAAAAGTATCCATAAACCTTTCTCTGTCAACATGATCAATGGATCCCTCAATCTCTTTGTGCACACGGTCTGTGTCATGATAACCAAACATGTCAAAATAAGCGTCATTTACACGCACCACTTCAATATTTCCGTCGCTGTACTCATAAATTGCGGCTGCCTGCATCATGTTGGAGAAAATCATTTCCATCTGCATATTCGCTGTCCAGATGGCATTCGTATCGTTGGATGTTCCTCTTGTCTCATCATCTTCAAAGTATGGCTGTTCATACAACAGCTTTTCATATTCTTTTACCGGCATTGGTCTTGCAAAATAAAATCCCTGCACATATTCGCATCCGATGCTGTGCAGAAACGATACCTGCTCTTTGCGCTCAGCACCCTCAGCTACGACCGGCATGTTCAGCCACTTTGCCATGCGGACTACCGATGCCAGAATGTTTTCACTCCTGCCATCATCTCCGGAACCATCCAGAAACTTCATATCAATTTTCAGGACGTCAACCGCAATATCTTTTAGTACATTCAGCGAGGAATAACCACTTCCAAAATCGTCCATCAAAATAGAAAAACCTTTTTTCTGAAGCTGTTCCATCATCTCTTTGATTGCTTTTGGGTTTCCTGTATATGCACTCTCTGTCAGTTCTAACTGCAGCCATTCCGGTGGAATATTGTATTTTTCTGTCAGTCCACAGATCACATCCACAATTTTTGGATTATAAAGACTTACACGCGAAATATTGACGGAAACCGGAAATATTTTTCTTCCCTCATCTCTCCATCCCGCAAGCAGCTGGCATGTCTTTTCCCAGACATACTGATCCAGCTTCAGGATAAAACCGTTCCGCTCAAATACCGGGATAAATTCTCCCGGCGATATCATCCTGCCATCTGCTGTGATCCATCGCACCAAAACCTCTGCTCCTGCAATGGAATTTCGCTGAAGTTCATATTTGGGCTGCAAATACAGCACAAACTCTTCGTTCTTCAGCGCATTCTTCATATTGTTGATGATGTGCTGCTCCTTGATGATCTCCTCGCTCATCTCTTTTGTGTAAAAGAAATAGTTCTGGATATAATTTCCCTTACAGTTTTTGGATGCAAGATTGGCTTTGTCATACATTTCGTTGATGGAAAGATCACGGTTTTTCACAAGATATACCCCGAAGAAAGGCGTGATATCAAAATCCAGAGGATATTTTTCCATCTGATTCGTGAATTTCTTCACAAAGTCTGTGATCTCTTTCTCATTTTCATAAGAAAAGCATACCGCAAAAATATCTGCCTCAATTCTTCCATAAGTAATATAACGATATTCTTTTTCCACATTCTGCAGATAATCTGCCATATACTTTAATAAATGATCACCCTCATCCATTCCAAAAAAGGAATTGATCAGCTGGAATTTTTCAATATCGATCCTGATGAACACAAAATCTTCCGTACCGAAAATATTCAGCATATTTCTCGTATTATAAAAGAACTTTGATTTGTTCAAAATGCCGGTAAGCACATCATACTCCGCACGGTACTTTAATTCATCATCCACTCTCATCTGACTGCGCTCGATCACATTCTTTACACGAAAACGCACGATCATCGGATCATAAGGTTTCCGCATAAAATCCCATGCTCCGTATTCCAGACACTTGCACTCGATCTCATCATTGATGCCTCTCAACATCGCGATCACAGGTATATTCTGATATCTTACATCTTTGTGAAAAATTTCTAAGAGTTCCAGTCCGCTCATGTCCGGCATGATCAGGTCAAGAATGATCACAGTTACCGCCTGATACTTCTCCTCTAAAACTGCTAATGCATTCTGTCCATTTTCTGCTTCAAGCACGATATAATTGTCATTTAAAATTTCCCGCAATGCAGTCCTGTTATGTCTTGCATCATCCACAATTAATATTGTATGTTTCCTTGTCATAAGCCCTTGTGCCAGTCCTTCTCCATTTGTTAGTGGTTTCAGCCACCAGTCAAAATCTTTTTTCTTCCGTACATACCATATACTTATATGATAACAGACTTAATTTTTCTTTTCAATACAAGAATTTTTATCTGTCATTCACTTAAAAATCCATGTAAGAGAGATACAGCTCCTCAAAATCATTTTCTTCTGCCAGATTGATGACGTCTGCCATGGTCTGGATTTTTTCAAGTTCTTCTTTTGAAATTCTGCTAAGTAAAACCTCTTTTGTCCCTGCAAGAACTGTATTTCCGGCCGGAATCGTTTTCATCTCCAGTTCTTTCGGGATCAGGCCAATCCCTGCCGCCTTTTTGATATCTATCTTTGTTCCAAATCCACCTGCAAGATAACAGTTGTCCACTTCGTCAAACGCAATACCCGCCTTTTTTACTAAAATATCCACTCCTGCGCGGATCGCCGCTTTTGCCATCTGAAGTTCCCGGATGTCATTCTGTGTGAATTTTACTTTTTCTGCCAGTTCATATCCGGTGTCAAAATAAAGATCCGAATATGTTCCATGTTCATCGATCATCTGATGCTCCCGGAGTTCATACACCAGATCGATCATACCTGTTCCGCAGATTCCGATCGCCTGCTGTTTCTTATTTTCTCCATCTGTTTCACCGATCACCTGAAATCCGGCTTTCCCTGTCTCTTCCATGAAAACATGTGAGATCACTCCCGGAATGCTCGCCATGCCACAGGAAATATTTCCACCTTCAAACGCTGGTCCCGCAGACGTGGACGTCACATACATATGACGGCAATTTCCAAGCACCATCTCCCCATTCGTTCCAATATCCAGCAGCAAATGATATCCTTCGGATCTGTGCATATTCATTTTTGCAATGCCAGCCATGATATCAGCCCCTACAAACGCTGAGATCCCAGGCAAAATCACAACTTTTGTATCCAATTCTTTCATTCCAAGAAAATCCGCAGCACTGCCTTCCATCCATGAAAGGTCAACTGGCAGAAAAGGCGCCACTCCCAGTGTCTCACATGAAAATCCGCGAAGCAGATGACACATCGTTGTGTTTCCTGCAATCACGATCCTTTGTATCTGCTGTTCCGTTATCTTTTCTTTTTGAAGAAGCTCCCGGATCAGTTTCTGAAGATCCTGCCGGATACACCTCTGTATCTCCCACTTTTTTCCACTATTCGATGCAGAAATTCTCGAAAGCACATCCGAACCATAAGCTCTCTGGTGATTAACGGATACGGCAGTCTGGCAGTCTGCTTCTGTTTCCAGATTCACAAGCAGTGCCGCCAGAGTCGTTGTTCCGATGTCGATGCAGATTCCATAAATTGCATTTTCTGTTTTCTCTGCCGTTCCTTCTGCTGTATTTTTGTCCTGTATTCCGCCGCTTGTTTTCGCTTCTGCTGGTGTTTGGGTATCAGCTTCTGTAAGTCCTTCTGTGTCCGGTTTCTGCTGCTTCTCCCACTCTGAAAGAACTTCTATCGTTTCTTCTGACTCTGGGAGTTCCACTTCATATGCACCTACCGGATGAGATTGACAGGCAAGACGGTATCCATCCTCCAATTGTTTTTCCGAAAAAACTTCTCTATCCCGCCTTGTCGGTTCTGTTGCGCCACGTTTGTACCGCACAATACATTTTCCGCAGATTCCATTGCCATTGCATGGAGCACTGATGTATTCATTTTTTTCCTGTAACATTTCCAGAAGATTTTTCTGTTGTTTTGATCTGTCTATAATCATTTTTTCCTTTACACTGAAAAATCAACAAATCAGCACAGCTTCCTCGATGGAAACAGTGCTGATTTTTGTATTTTATAGTTTTTCAACTACGACTTTGCAACGTTTTTTACAGAATGCAATTCCGTATGCAAGAAGATCGTTTCGTCCATCCTCACGGAGTTCTGCGTCATATCTGTGATTCTTAATCTGCTCCATAGCTCGTTCACACGCCTTGTCAAGTTCATTCATGGAATGTGCGTATTTCAGTTCTATCACGATTCCAACATCTGGATTCTTAGGCTTAAGCAAAATATCTGCATATCCATCACCAGATTCTCTATTCGATTTAACCGCCCAGCCCGAATAATTTTTTAAAATACCGATCAGAATACCATGATAAAAAATCTCTTTTTCTTCGTTTCTTGCTTTCGTATCTAAAACGCTGATTGTTTCGCCAAGAAACATCGTAAGTTCCCGCTGGATATCATCTGTCTTTCCTTCAAGAAAACCCCTGTTGATTTTTTCCGTAGATGCGTGGTCATTCGCAACTACCTGGTCAAACCAGTCACGGATTTGTAAAAGAAAGACTTCCCTGACTTCCTTGTTTGGAATGATCAATCTATACATCCCATTTTCTACATCACCATTTTTTGTGAGATATCCGGTTGTAAAAAGAACACTCCACAAATTATCAATGCTGTTATCAATCTCATCGTAGGTCAGATCCAAACGGATTCTCTTTTCGACTGCCTCTCCCACAATCAATTGTTCGATTTCATCCTTTGTAGTTTTATCTGCCATGTCGATAAATCGTTTTACAAGATCATTTCCACTACTGTTAATCCAATATGCCTTTGGCTGCGATTTAGCCTCACTTACCAAATCGTCAACATAATTGATTACATCCCATGGGCAATAAATATCTGCATTACCAAAACGATAGCCATCATACCATTCCTTCACTTCTGTGAAATGCTTCTGCAGATTGTAGTCTTCCAGCAATTTTTTTACTTCTTCATTCGTAAAGCCGAATTCTTCATCATATCGAACATCGTCTGCCGAATAAACCTTAAAATTATTCAAGCCAGTAAAGATGCTCTCTTTGGAAACCCGAAGGCATCCTGTTAATACAGCAAACTGTAGAAAATCATTTGTTTTAAGTGCTTCACCGAACAATCCACGAATAAGTGCCACCATTTCTCTATAATAGCCATGCTGAAAGGACTTATCAAGTGGAACATCATACTCGTCGATCAAAACAATCGTTTTCTGACCATAGTGTTGATATAAAAGTTCTGAAATTTTCTTAAGTGAGAATTTCAGCTTCGTTGCAAGAGTAGTTTCCTGTTCCCCTTGAAGTGAAATCAAATCACGATATATATTCTTTTCGTCATTGTCCAGTCTGCTACTGTTCAGCAAGAACTTAAATCGTCTCACCTCGCCAGCAATCAACTCACACAGGGCAGACCGTGCTTCTTCAAATGTTAGTCCATCTACACCTTTGAGAGACAGAAATATAACAGGATACTTTCCCATATATTCCTTACAAAGTTCTTCATTCTGCGAAATATAAAGGCCATCAAATAATGCTGTGTCTGTTCCAATCTCGAAAAAGCTCTTAAGCATACTCATATTTAAGGTTTTTCCAAATCGGCGTGGTCTGGTAAATAAATTCACTTTACTCCAATTTTCAAGAAGCTGCTCTACCAATTTTGTTTTATCCACATAATAAAAGTCTAACTTCCGAATTTCCTGAAAGTTCTCAAAACCGACTGGAAGCTTTTTTAATTCCTGCATATTTTACACACTCCTCCGAAGCTTTAGTCTTAGGATTGGGTTACATACAGCAAGGTAGACCTGTCCTAGTGTGGTTTAATTTTACCATTTAGTTTGACAAGTATCAAGCCGATAAGTCGTTGCTAAACAAAAATAACACCGATTTTCATATGTTAGTTTCTTTATGAACAAAAGCAAACGAGACATTTAAATGAATATTCAAAGAATCCGAGATTTGAGAGAAGATTCCGATTATACACAGGAATATATTGCAAAGCTTCTGAATGTAAACCAGCGCACTTATTCCAGATATGAAAATGGAGAACATGCAATTCCACTTACAATACTTTCTTTTCTTGCAGACATCCAAAAAACCCATATCAGCGAATCAACGCTGATATGGGTTTTTTTATACACAACCTTCTCCAAAGAATGAGTACTCTTATTTATTGCTGATAGCTGCCTGAGCTGCTGCTAAACGAGCGATTGGTACACGGAATGGTGAGCAGGAAACATAGTCTAAACCAATCTTGTGGCAGAATTCTACTGAAGATGGATCTCCACCGTGCTCTCCACAGATACCAACATGAAGTTTTGGATTTACTGGTTTACCAAGTTTGATTGCCATATCCATTAACTTACCAACACCGTTCTGGTCAAGTTTTGCAAATGGATCGTTCTCGAAGATCTTTGTATCATAGTAAGCATTTAAGAACTTACCAGCATCGTCACGGGAGAATCCAAATGTCATCTGGGTTAAATCGTTAGTACCGAAGCAGAAGAAATCAGCTTCTGTAGCGATCTCATCAGCAGTAAGAGCTGCTCTTGGGATCTCGATCATAGTACCAACTTCGTACTCTAATTTAACGCCTGCTGCTGCGATTTCAGCATCTGCTGTCTCAACAACAACTTTCTTAACATATTTTAACTCTTTTACTTCACATACAAGTGGAATCATGATTTCTGGTTTTACTGTCCAGTCTGAATGTTTCTTCTGTACGTTGATAGCTGCACGGATAACAGCTTTTGTCTGCATCTTAGCAATTTCTGGATAAGTAACTGCAAGACGGCATCCTCTGTGTCCCATCATTGGGTTGAACTCATGTAAAGAAGCGATGATGTTCTTGATTGTCTCAACGGATTTACCCTGAGCTTTTGCAAGTTTCTCGATATCTGCTTCTTCAGTTGGAACGAACTCATGAAGAGGTGGATCAAGGAAACGAATTGTAACTGGGTTACCTTCCAATGCTTCGTAAAGTGCTTCGAAGTCTCCCTGCTGATATGGAAGAATCTTCTCAAGAGCAGCTTCTCTTTCTTCTACTGTATCAGAGCAGATCATCTCACGGAATGCAGCAATTCTGTCTTCCTCAAAGAACATATGCTCTGTACGGCAAAGTCCGATACCTTCTGCACCAAGCTCACGAGCTTTCTTAGCATCTGCTGGAGTATCTGCATTTGTACGAACTTTTAATGTTCTGTATTTGTCAGCCCATGCCATAACACGACCGAACTCACCAGCGATTGTAGCATCAACTGTCTTGATAGCTCCATCGTAGATGTTACCTGTTGTACCATCGATAGAGATGTAATCTCCTTCATGGAACTCTTTTCCAGCTAATGTGAATTTCTTATTTTCTTCGTCCATAGCGATATCGCCACATCCGGATACACAGCATGTACCCATACCACGTGCAACTACGGCTGCGTGGGATGTCATACCACCACGTACTGTTAAGATACCCTGGGAAGCCTTCATACCAGTGATATCTTCTGGAGAAGTCTCAAGACGTACTAATACGACTTTCTCTCCTCTTGCATTCCAAGTCTCAGCATCTTCTGCTGTAAATACAACTTTACCACAAGCAGCTCCTGGAGATGCTCCAAGACCTTTTCCAAGTGGAGTTGCAGCTTTTAATGCAGCAGCATCAAACTGTGGATGTAATAATGTATCTAAGTTACGAGGATCGATCATTAATACTGCTTCTTCCTCTGTCTTATGTCCTTCATCAACAAGGTCGCAAGCGATCTTTAATGCAGCTGGAGCTGTTCTCTTACCGTTACGGCACTGTAACATGTAAAGTTTCTTGTTCTCTACAGTGAACTCCATATCCTGCATATCATGGTAGTGATTCTCAAGAGTCTCACATACTTTTAAGAATTCAGCGTAAGCTTCTGGAAATTCCTGCTCCATCTGTGCGATTGGCATTGGAGTACGAACACCGGCAACTACGTCTTCACCCTGTGCATTGATTAAGAACTCACCCATAAGTTTGTTCTCACCTGTAGCTGGATCACGTGTAAATGCAACGCCTGTACCGGACTCGTTATTTAAGTTACCGAATACCATTGGCATTACGTTAACAGCAGTTCCCCAGGAATATGGGATATCGTTGTCACGACGGTAAACGTTTGCACGTGGGTTGTCCCAAGAACGGAATACAGCTTCAATAGCAAGTTTTAACTGCTCTACAGGATCTGAAGGGAAGTCTGTTCCTAACTGGTTCTTGTACTCAGCTTTGAACTGCTCTGCTAATTCTTTTAAGTCTGCTGCTGTGAGGTCGATATCGAATTTAACGCCTCTTTCTTCTTTCATCTTGTCGATAAGCTGTTCGAAATATTTCTTACCAACTTCCATAACTACGTCAGAGAACATCTGAATGAAACGTCTATAGGAATCGTAAACGAAACGCTCGAATGCTGGATCTGGGTTACCAGCGATCATAGCTGCTACTACTTCGTCATTTAAACCAAGGTTTAAGATAGTATCCATCATACCTGGCATAGAAGCTCTTGCACCTGAACGAACAGATACTAATAATGGATTCTTAAGATCGCCGAATTTCTTTCCGTTGATCTCTTCCATTTTCTTAACGCCTTCCATAGCCTGAGCCATGATCTCGTCGTTGATCTTACGTCCATCTTCATAATACTGTGTACAAGCCTCTGTTGTGATTGTGAATCCCTGTGGTACAGGAAGTCCGATGCTTGTCATCTCTGCAAGGTTGGCACCTTTACCACCAAGCAGGTTACGCATGGTCATGTCGCCTTCGCTAAACATATAAACCCATTTGTTTGCCATTTTATAATTCCTCCTAATATAAAATACTGTAACTTTTATTCAAACAGAGAGCATTAACCCCTGTTCTTGTCACAAGTATGCACGTTTTTCCAAAACGCACATACTTATAATACCACACATTAACCAAAAGGCAACAACTTTTTTGCTTCTTTTCGCCTATTTTTTATGCACATTTCACAATTTGAAATTCTATTCCATATTATGGAACTCTTACCATTCAAATTTCTTTGCAAAATATGCATCCAGATCTTCGATCTTGATACGCTCCTGCTCCATCGTATCACGGTCACGGACAGTCACTGCTCCGTCTGTCTCAGACTCGAAATCGTAAGTAACACAGAATGGGGTTCCGATCTCATCCTGTCTTCTGTAACGTTTTCCGATATTTCCTCTGTCGTCAAACTCACAGTTATATTTCTTTGCAAGCTGTGCATATACTTTCTCAGCGCCCTCATTTAACTTCTTGGATAATGGAAGTACACCGATCTTAACAGGCGCAAGTGCCGGATGGAAATGAAGCACGGTTCTCATGTCCGGTTTTTCCTCTGTACCAATGTTCTCCTCATCATAAGCAGCACATAAGAATGCAAGTACCACACGGTCAGCTCCAAGAGATGGCTCGATCGCATATGGGATATATCTCTCACCTTTTTCATCATCAAAGTAAGTGAGATCCTGTCCTGATACGTTCTGATGCCGTGTGAGGTCATAGTCTGTTCTGTCAGCGATACCCCATAACTCGCCCCATCCAAATGGGAATAAGAACTCAATATCGGTTGTTCCCTTGCTGTAGAAGCTAAGTTCTTCCGGTGAATGGTCACGAAGACGCATCTCATCCTCTTTGATACCAAGTGTCTGTAACCAGTCACGGCAGAATCCTCTCCAATACTGGAACCACTCAAGATCAGTACCCGGCTCACAGAAGAACTCTAATTCCATCTGTTCGAACTCACGGGTACGGAATGTAAAGTTACCCGGTGTGATCTCGTTACGGAAAGATTTACCGATCTGACCGATTCCAAATGGGATTTTCTTTCTGGAAGTTCTCTGTACATTTTTAAAGTTTACGAAAATTCCCTGTGCTGTTTCAGGTCTTAAATAAACTGTGTTCTTTGCATCTTCAGTAACACCCTGGAATGTTTTAAACATTAAGTTAAACTGACGGATGTCTGTGAAGTTATGTTTGCCACATGTAGGACATGGGATCTGATGTTCCTCGATGAAATCTCTCATTTCTTCCTGTGTCCATCCATCCACAGAGCCCTTTAATTCAATGTTCTTCTCAGCAGCAAAATCCTCAATGATCTTATCTGCACGGAAACGCTCATGGCACTCTTTGCAATCCATTAACGGATCAGAGAATCCTCCGAGATGTCCGGATGCAACCCATGTCTGTGGATTCATAAGGATGGCACAGTCAACACCTACGTTGTAAGGGTTTTCCTGAATGAATTTCTGCCACCATGCTCTTTTTACGTTGTTCTTCAACTCTACACCAAGATTTCCGTAATCCCATGTATTTGCAAGACCTCCGTAAATCTCAGAACCCGGATATACAAATCCTCTTGATTTTGCAAGTGCTACGATTTTGTCCATCGTCTTTTCCATAATAAATTCCTCACATTCTATTATATTATTGCTGTATTATGCAATTATTTATAACTCGTACTTATGATTTATTGTATCATCGCGAGCCTATTTGTAAATGATATAAGTATAGACATCTGTACCGGATGAACCGCCGGAAAGATTTGTGACTACATCATTGCCGGAAGCTTCCTCTGTTCCTATGATCACTTCTCCCTCAATGACATCCCCTGCGTCTTCCGTACTTTCTGTCTCCAAGACGGCCTCTGTGGATGGTACTTCTTCTGCTTCCGTGATCCAGGTTTTCTCGATTCCGGTTCCCTCTTTAATGGAAACAGAATCTTTTCCTGTCACCGTCACGTTATCGCAGGAAACATATAAAATTTTGCCGTCAATCTTCACATCGGTATTTGCCTTAATAATGACAACTTTCAGATCTTCCTGTGCGAGAATATCCCCTCTCGTCACTCCCGTGACACTGCCGTCTTTATCCACGCCCGCAAAATCTGTGTCAAAATCATACCCGGCAGCCAATGCCTGCACGATTTTACCCTCATACAATTCCACACCATTAAACGCTGTATAATCATCCACCGTTTCATAGTCCATCCGGAGTTTTGCTGTGCCATCTTCCACGGTCAGATCATCCACTTTTACAGAATTTTTTCCATTCTCTGTATTGTACTCATCCACTGCGGAATCCACAAACTCTTTCAGCTCCGTCTCATCATAATAAGACTGGTCAAGCTGTTCCACATCCATTGAAACTACTTTGCCATGTTTTGAAACATAAACGGTATTTGTGTCTGCCTCCAGACTGGAACCACACCCGGCGAGCATACCTGCGCAGATCATGATTGTCAGTCCAATACACCCTAATCTCTTCATGTTACAGACTCCATCCTCTTTCTATTTCATTCAATGTTAATCTTGGATATTATACAATTTTTATATCATGTTTTCAACCTCTTCCAAAATTTTTAATGATTTAAAAGAATGGTTGATATAATATTTCATGTATTCCCTGATACACTGCTGTAATTCCCACAATACCTGATCGGATACAGAAAACGTGTAAAGTTTTGCAAGCTTTGCTGTCATAATATACTGCATGGTATAGACTGTGGATTCCTGCACTTTCTGATAGGTCGGCAACGCCGCCATATTTTCAGGTTTCCGCCTTAACTCATTCACGCAGTGATCGCAAAGCATGCGCGCCGTCTTTCCCGAAAACCAGTGCAGTGCCTCTTTTTTTCCGCATTTTGTGCACCCGAACACATTCGGTGCTTCCCCGTTGATTGTGAGTGTCCGGAGTTCATAGATACATCTCACAAGCCGGTTGGAAAAAGCAGGGCTTTCGAGCGCCCGGAGTGTCTGGTAAAGCAGTTTTAACATTTCTGTCTCATCGTTATTTTCCTGACAATAATAATCTGCAAATTCCAGAAAATAAAATCCATAATAGGCAGCGTTGAAATCTGCTGCAAGCTCCCGGAAATAATTCTGGATGGACACTTTGGCAACTGTATATGTAGAACGTCCCTCGAAAAGTTCAAATTCCCCGAAGGAGAAAGGATTTGTCGCAGCTAAAAACTGACTGTTTGGTTTTCTTGCCCCTCTGGCAAATGCTGTGATTTTTCCTCTCTCCCTCGTGAGCAGTGTTATTCTTTTGTCATAATCGCCAATCGGCATCGCATTTAAAACCATTCCGGTCATTACAAGGTTCTGCCCCATTCTGCCTTACTTCCTGCTCTCTGTCACTCTCTTTTTCTCTGCATATCTCCAGATAATCGTCAATCCGTCCTGTTTCCCAAAAAGTGTTCCAGGTTTTCTCCATCGTTTTTCCCTCCTGCCATCTGTATACAGATAGGATTTGCGTTGTGAAAAACCTTATACACGTTAAATATTGGCAACGGTTTAAATTTCGTCCTTATTGTATCCAAAATTTTTGATCAGAAAATCGCTGTCACGCCAGTCTTTCTTCACTTTCACCCAAAGTTTCAGATTTACTTTTGTATCCAATAACCGCTCGATCTCGTAACGCGCATTGCTTCCGATTTTTTTGAGCATTGCACCGCCTTTTCCGATGATAATTCCCTTGTGGGAATCACGCTCGCAGACGATCGTTGCGTCAATGTCAATGATATTCTGTCCCTTTCTGCCCTTCATCCGGTCGATATAAACGGCAATTCCATGCGGAATCTCATCATCGAGCGCATGCAGTGCCTTCTCACGGATGATTTCTGCAACAATAGCGCGCTCCGGCTGGTCGGTGATCGTATCCTCATCATAGAACTGCGGTCCATACGGCAGATATTTGAAAATCATGTCAATGACCGTGTCCAGATTCTTTGCACGCAGTGCAGACGCCGGAATAATCTCCGCAAAATCGTACACTTTGCGGTATGTGTCAATATATTCCACGATTTTTTCACGGTCTACGGTATCCACTTTATTGATGATCAGAATGACCGGTGTTTTTACTTTTTTCAACTGCTCGATAATGTGCTGCTCGCCGGCTCCGATAAAATTAGACGGTTCCACAAGCCATAAGATCACATCCACCTCATTTAAGGTATGCTCTGCCACATTTACCATGTACTCCCCAAGTTTATTTTTGGCCTTGTGGATCCCCGGTGTATCCAGAAATACGATCTGCCCACGTTCCATATCCGTATAGACCGTCTGGATGCGGTTTCTGGTCGTCTGCGGTTTGTTCGATGTGATTGCGATCTTCTGTCCGATCAGATGGTTCATTAATGTGGATTTTCCCACGTTTGGTCTTCCGATGATCGTCACAAATCCGGATTTAAATTTTTCGTTCATAAACTTCCTCTCTTTGTATTTATTTACTCAGATAATTGTAAATTTCACAATCATCGTTCTGATTCATTCAAGTGTTTTACTTCCCCAAACATTCCTTCACTTGCCTGCAAGGTTTCCTCATTTCCGACTACACAGAGATTATTCTCTGCGAGAACAGATGCGATCATATCCCGGAGTCCCCGGATATCCTCCTGCGTCGCACCGATCACCTGATCACGCTCTTTCTGGATCTCTTCGTACGAAATATTCTGTAAATAAGCTGCCATGGACCGATCGCCCTTCGTGCTTGGATTCATTGGCACATCCATATCACTGATCGTCCCGATGATATATTTTGTCATGTCACGTTCATCCGCAGTAAACTGCTCAATATATGCAGGGATTCCGTCATAAATCTCATTTGTTTTTTCCAGATTTGGATCACGGTAAGAGACAAAATAAGTGTCTCCATTCTTCATATAACCGTTCATGCAGCCGTATGCTCCGCCTTTCACACGGATATTGATCCAGAGGTAATCATACTCCATGATCACTTTTAAAATGCGCAGTGCACCGTGATAGTCAAAGCCATGTGCACGGAAATTTCCGGCTCTCGCCACATACAGCACCTGGGAGGCATCCATAAATCCCTCATTCTTTCGGACCGGGACGATCTCTGCCTGTTTTTCCTCCCCGGAAGTTTCATATAACATTGGAATAAATTTTTCCAGCTCTGTTTCTACGATAGAAAGCCCGTCTTTTTCGCAGGTGACGCTGACCAGAAGATGTTCTTTTGTAAAAATTGAGGAAACCATCTCTTTTAGTTTTGCGGTCAGTGCTTCTTTTCTCTCATCAAAATGTGCTTCCAGATCACACAGCGTCTCATAGAATGTGATCGTATCTTTGTAAGCAGCCGCCTTGGAAAAATAAGTCATGGCTCTTGTCGAAGCCACGGAATGTCCGGCGGAACTGATGCTTACCTGAAGTCTTGATTTCAACTCGGCAATAATCTCATACAGACGCTTTTCATCATCAATGTTTGAGGTGAAAAGCATTTCTTTCATCAATGTAGCTGCTTCCGGCAATTTGTCATATAATGCCTTGGTGCGCACCTCAAATTTCACCTGATAATCATCTTTATCCTTCACGCTCGGATACACACCGATCGTACTGCTGATTCCTCCGGTATGGATGTTCACCTCATTTGCAAAATCCGCATAGGAATAATTTTTTGTATCCACATAGCCAAGTACCGCCTTCAATACGCCAAGATACGGAATGTCCTCTGCCGGAACGTGCGCAATATCAAACAACATGGTCAGATAAATGATCCCATTCGAATAAATATCATGGTGTACCACCGGGATACCTTTCACTGAAAGTTCTGTATTATAAAAAGGTGCTGCCTCCTTTTTCATATCAGAGCGCGCAAGCATCGGAATTTTTTCCAGATCTTCTTTTGGAGAAGGTGTCTCCTGATATTCCTTCAGGTGTTTTGTATCTGCGATCAGCTTTCGGATCTCATCTTCTGATAACCCCGCTTTATATTCCGCAAGTTTTTTCTCTAAGGCAGCCTCATTTTTTGCATTTAAGCCTTTCTCAGGTTCAATGATTACAACAGATGCATGCTTGTTATTTAATAAATACTTCTGGATCAGCTGCTCAAAATAATCTGTCTCCACCTGCTCTTTTAAGAAACGGTAAGTATCTAATGCCTCCAGATGAAGGAATGGACGCATATCATCATAAAGCCAGCTGTCCAGACACTGGATCCCATATAAAAGTCCTTTTGGGAAATGTCCGAAATCAGCCTCACGGTAACGGAATTCAGAACTATTGATCCCTGCCAGCAGCGATTTTTTATTTAATCCATTTTTTACAAGCCCTTCTAATGTCTCATGGATGACAGCCAGAAAATGCTCTTTTTCCTGCGGATTGGTATTTTTTGCGATCACAGAAAATGTCGGCTGCAGCGTTCCACTGTCATATCCGCCTGTGATCTCTGAACCGATCCCGGCATCGATCAATGCCTGTTTTAACGGTGCTCCCGGCGCACTGACCAGCGCATAATCCAAAATATCAAATGCGAGATACAATTTCTCGTCCAGTGCTGTTTCTATCACCGTGTTATAAGAAAGATAGGTATTGTTTTCTTCGGATTCCGTGGAAGAAATGGAATACTTATGTGTCACTTCGATTGGTTTTTCAAATGGTTTCTGAAGCTTTATCTCTGAATCAAGCCCGATTGCCTCATATTTCCCCAGATATGCTTCATCCATCCACGCAAGCTTCTCTGCCACATCCATATCTCCATAGAGATAAATGTAGGAATTACAAGGATGATAATATCTGCGGTGGAAATCCAGATATTCCTCGTAAGTCAGTTCCGGAATATGCAGAGGATCTCCGCCGGAAACGTTTGCATAAGTCGTGTCCGGAAAAAGGGATGTCATGATCTGACGGCTTAAGACATCATCCGGTGAGGAAAAAGCGCCTTTCATCTCATTGTATACAACACCGTTGATGGTCACCGGAGCATCCTCGCTCTCTAATTCATAGTGCCATCCCTCCTGCTGGAAGATCTCCTGATATTTATAAATATTCGGATGAAAAACCGCATCCATATAGACACTCATCAGATTCTGGAAATCTTTATCATTGCAGCTTGCGATCGGATAGATTGTCTTCTCCGGATAAGTCATTGCATTCAAAAAGGTGTTCAAGGAACCCTTCACCAGTTCCACAAAAGGATCTTTGACCGGATATTTGTCAGAACCACACAAAACAGTGTGCTCAATGATATGTGCCACCCCCGTGGAATCCTCCGGCGGTGTGCGAAAACCGATATAAAAGACCTTATTGTCATCATCGTTGGAAATCACTGCGATCCGCGCTCCGCTTTTTTTGTGGCGGAGAATGATTCCTTCGGAATTGAGATCTTTGATCGGGCGTTTTTCTAAAATTTCATATGCCTGTAAATCTTTTAACTGCATCTGTCTGTCCTCTCTCTAATACATACTGTTCTATAGTATACCACACTTCGCGGCATTATCCTATTTTTATCTTCGAAAATTTCTGAAACAAAAAAAGACTGTAACAACCATTCCCTATTCTTAAGGAATACCGTGTTACAGTCCCCCGCTTTTCAGATTCTCATCTATGAATTAGCCGATGCGTCTTACATTTGCTGCCTGAGGTCCTTTTGCTCCCTCTGTCACTTCAAATTCAACTTTTTCACCGTCTTTTAACTCTTTGAATCCATCCATGTCTAATGCAGAAAAATGAACAAATACATCGTTACCATCTGCGTCGGAAATAAATCCGTAGCCTTTTTTTGCATTAAACCATTTTACAGTTCCCTGCTGCATAACAAAATCCTCCTAATACCTCTAAAACCTTTTTGTAAATTTGACATGTTTTTGTGCATGTCACACAAATTGAAGTTAGCATACATCGGATTTTTTGTCAACAACTATTAATAAATTTTACTGCTTGATCTGCACATCAATCTGCTGATACGGAATCGAAATATGATTTTCATCCAGTGCATATTTGATATTTTCCATCAACCGCCACTTCGTATCCCAGTAATCTGCTGTTTTGACCCAGATCCGGATACCAAGGTCCACCGAAGATGCACCAAGATTATCTACGAACACCACAACGTCCTCTTCCGGCAGTCTTGCCGGATCATTTCTGCCGATCTCATATAAAATATTTTTTGCAGTACGGATATCTGCTTCATAACCAATACCTACCACAATGTCCACCCGCCGTTTATCCATATGCGATACATTGACCAGGCTGCTGTTGGACAGATTACCGTTTGGAATCACGATCATTTTATTGTCTACGGTCTTTAACTTGGTATAGAAAACAGAAATCTCGTATACCGTTCCTTCATTTGAGCCCTCAATGATATAATCTCCTACCACAAAAGGTTTTAGCAAAAGGATCAGCACTCCGCCTGCAAAGTTGGAGAGACTTCCCTGCAGTGCAAGACCAACCGCCACACCACAGGAACCGAGCACTGCCACCGCTGAGGTAGTTGCTATCCCAAACAGGCTTAAGATTGTCAGGATCAGGATAAAATACAGTGCATATTTCACGACTGCAGACAGGAACTGTATCACTCCGACATCTGCATTTCTGCGCTCCATCGTTTTTCTTACGATCTTAACGATCAGACCGATCAGTTTAGCTCCCACTGCATATACGATGACCGCAATGACAACCTGCAGTGCAAAATTCAAAAGATCCGGAACAAGGTTTTGAAAATAAGTGCGGAGAATCCCGGGATTTTTTGCAACCTCCTGAAGATTTTCCTGCGCTTCGGCAATGGCTTCCACTGCCTCTGTTGTACCAACTGTCAGCAACATTTTTCTGCCCTCATTTTTTATTTTACTTTACGGACTTTTAAGACGCCCTCAATGTTCTCTAACTTCTGAATGACTTCATCTGTTACAGGTGAATCCACATCGATCAATACATATGCATAATCACCTTTGGATTTGTTTGTCATTCCTGCAATGTTCATTCCGGCATCTCCCAATGTTGTGGAGTACTGACTGATCATACCACTTACATTCCGATGCAGGATACCGATTCTTCCTGCGGTAGTACATGCGCCCATAGAACAATCCGGGAAGTTCACGGAATGGACAATGTTACCATTCTCCATATAATCACGGATCTCTCTGACTGCCATGATCGCACAGTTATCCTCTGACTCTGCGGTAGATGCTCCAAGATGTGGTGTTACAATACATCCCTTTGCTCCGACTGTGGTTGGATTTGGGAAATCAGATACATATTTTTTGATTTTTCCGGCAGCTAAAGCTTCCACCATAGCTTCTTCATCCACAAGAAGGTCTCTGGCAAAATTTAAAACAATTGCATTTGGTTTCATCATGGCAATTGCTTCTGCATTGACCATCTTCTTTGTAGAATCCAAAAGTGGAACATGAATCGTAATGTAATCACACTCTCGGTAAATATCTTCCACATTGCTGATATGTTTGACACTTCTGGAAAGATTCCATGCTGCACTGACGGAAATGTATGGATCATATCCATATACATCCATACCCATATGGATGGCTGCGTTGGCAACTAACACACCGATAGCACCAAGTCCGATGACGCCGAGTTTCTTACCTGAAATCTCAGTTCCTGCAAAGTTCTTTTTCTGTTTTTCTGCTGTTTTTGCAATGTTCTCATCATTCTGATTTGCAAGGCACCAGTCGATACCACCTACAATATCACGGGATGCATAAAGCATTCCTGCAAAAACAAGTTCTTTTACACCGTTTGCATTTGCCCCCGGAGTATTGAATACAACGATTCCTTTTTCTGCACATTTATCAAGAGGAATGTTGTTGACACCAGCTCCTGCCCTTGCTACTGCAAGCAGGCAATCCGGAAGTTCAAGATCATGCATGGCAGCACTTCTTACGAGTGCTGCGTCTGCCTGACCTAAGTCCTCTACTTTTTCATAGTCGTTTGAGAAAAGATCTAATCCTACGGATGCAATTGGATTTAAGCAATTATATTTGAACATTATGCATTTTCCTCCTCAAACTTCTTCATGAATTCTACTAATTTTTCAACGCCCTCTTTCGGCATTGCATTGTAAATGGATGCTCTCATACCACCTACGGTACGATGTCCTTTTAAGTTTACAAATCCGGCTGCTGCTGCCTCTTTTACAAACTTGGCATCTAATTCTTCATTGCCGGTCACAAATGGAACATTCATAAGGGAACGGTCTTCTTTTCTTACGGTTCCCTTGAACAGTCTGCTCTGGTCTAAAAAATCATATAAGATTTTTGCTTTCTCTTCATTGCGCTCTTTCATCACAGAAAGCCCGCCCATCTTCTTTAACCATTTGAACACTTTGCCGCAGATATAAATATTGTAGCAAGGTGGTGTATTGTAAAGGGAATCATTATCTGCCTGTGTTTTCCACTTTAACATGGTTGGGGTTCCCGGAAGGACATCATCGGTAATTAAATCCTCACGGATGATTGCGATCACAACTCCGGCAGGACCGATATTCTTCTGAACGCCGCCATATACAACTCCGTAATTTGTGACATCCATCGGTTCAGACAAAAAGCAGGAGGATACATCGGATACTAAAATCCTGCCTTTTGTGTTTGGAAGTTTTTTGTATTTTGTTCCATAAATTGTATTGTTTTCACAGATGTATACATAATCCATATCATCTGTGATCGGAAGAATCCGGGATATAAGAGAATGTCTCATCTGCAGAAGAAGCAAGTTCAACTGCCTCTCCGTAGATTTTTGCTTCCTGGAATGCTTTCTTTGCCCACTGACCGGTTACAATATAATCAGCTTTCTTATTTTTCATCAGGTTCATGGGAATCATCGCAAACTGCGTTGAGCCGCCGCCCTGCAAGAACAGGATTTTATAATTATCGGGAATGTGCATCAATTCCTTGAGATCAGCCTTTGCCTTCTCCAGAATATTTTCAAAGGTTTTTGAACGGTGGCTCATCTCCATCACTGACATGCCTGCTGAAGGGTAACAGACCAGTTCGCGCTGTGCCTGTTCCAGAACCTCCAAGGGCAGCATGGAAGGACCTGCTGAGAAGTTGTATACTCTTTTTTCCATAGATAAGCCTCCTAACTTTTAACAATATGGACACATGTCCGCATCAAACGGTCATTGTCGATAGGGAAATTATAGCACTTTCATTTTTCCCGTCAACTGAAAATGGGATTTTTTTTGTCCCACCCTGAAATTTTGGAGAATGAAGCAAAATTTTTTGAAAGAGAAAAGAAAAGTCTGTTAAATTTGACGTAATATTGTCTTTCGTCCGAAAACAGAAATGCACTTTGTCTATTGTATACAATCGCAAACGCGAGAAAAAATAATCAAAAATATTCTATTTAACGAAAATTGTTGATTATCTCGTGCTTTCATGTTATCCTAAAGAGGAAATTTATACGAAACTGAATACAAAAAAAATAGAGAAAGAAGGGAGGGAAAATCATCTTGGAAAAACAGGACCGCAGAGTCATCCGCAGTAAAATGCGGATGCGAGAAGCACTCATTTCTCTGATGCAGGAAAAGCTCTTTCCCGAAATCACCGCAAGGGATATTACCGATAGGGCGGATCTCAATCGGGCAACGTTTTATCTTCATTATAATAATGTGTTCGATTTGCTGGAGGAATTGGAAGAAGAAACCGTAAGCGAATTTGCCCGCATGCTGGAGGAAACCCCCATCCTTGAAAACAGCACATGGGAGTCTGTCCTGATTGGAAAAATCTGCGATTATATCGCCGAAAATCAGGATCTCTGCCGCTGTCTGTTCCTCAATCCGCACAGCGATTGCTTTACGGAAAAGCTGACGGAGATTATGAAGCGGAAGGGGCAGGAAATTCGAAAGGAGCGCGGCTTGGAAAGGGACTCCAGACAGACGGATTATATCCGCCATTTTATTTCCTGTGGTGCCATGGGGATGGTAAA